>ERZ826613.630-NODE-630-length-49154-cov-6.789140_pt1 | contig 49154 bp, 43 predicted proteins | sample MGYA00519925_ERZ826613 | MGnify/ENA primary metagenome ERZ826613 (study PRJEB31778, sample SAMEA3449236) | human gut metagenome | biome: human gut; feature: human-associated habitat; material: faeces | place: United Kingdom | collected 2010/2012 ... | reverse complement strand
GAAGAAGAAAATAATAGAATATTGGTTGTAAAATCAGATGAAAAATGGATGAAATTCAGAAAAGAAGCAGTTATTGCGAGTTTGATATTAGAACTAATGTGGTGCTTTTTATTAAAACCACCTGTAGTATTTGCAATAGTTTCGCCTCCAATGATCGGATTGGTTTATTCATTGTTTTCTTGGATACAAGACAGTAAGGTATTGACATTAAATGAGACAGGATGTTGTATAAAGTGTTTTTTGTACAAAAAAATGTATACATGGGATGAACTGAAAAATAGACAAATGCGTGTAAAGTATGGGGATTATAAAGAAAGTATTTTAATGTCAACGAATGCGATACCGGAAGGAAAATATAAATGTGCAATGTTTATGTTTCAACATCCCTTTAATAGTTTTGTGATCAATTTTTGCGGATTACATGAACCGTTCTATTTTGGTACAGGGAAGAATGGAAGTAGAACTTATGTAGTAGAAGGTGAAGTTTGTGCAATTGATAAAGACCTTTTCTTCAAAAAAATGAAAGAATGGGGAGTAGCTATTGAAAAGGTAAGAGTGATGGATGAGTCTATATTTTATGATAAGTCAGGAGGAATTTGTACAAGACGAAATGGATATGGCTGGAAAATATTTTCGTTTGTTCTGGTATTAATAATGTGCGCGTGTTTAATGTTTCCAATTGTTGTATTAAAAGATATGGGCATGTTATTTATTTCGATTCCATTTGGCATCGTTTTTCTGATAGTTTACAAAGTAATAATCAGTAGGAAAAGTTATTGTTTAAAAATGGACGAAAAAGGTTGTACCAGAAAATTCCTTTTCCTATCAAAGCATTACCAATGGAAAAATTTGCGAGTAAAACTGGTTGCATCGGAGGAAAGTCATTGTGGAGAGGGTGTTTTATTCATCAAGAAAAAATCTGGGAATAGTAGTTCTGCAAGTGAAACATTCAGCTATGCATCTTTGCATCCATACAGTAGCTTTGTGGCAAACTTTGAGGTGTTTGGAAAAATGTATGGAGAGAAGGATGCGTTGCATGAGATTAACAAAGAGCTGTTTCTGGAAAAAATGAAAGAATGGGGAGTGGAGGTAGAAGGACTGCCGAAAGAAGAGTAAAAAATTAAAAACAGAGTTAGAAAGCAGTTGACTCCTTGGATGAGTGTAAAAGTTATGTTTTACATTTTAAAAGAAAGTCAAATCCTGTGGTTAAAAAGAGTTCAAAGACAAAAAAACAACAGGAGAGGGCTCGAAAATATTTTATGTTTAAAATGAACCAATTGAGAGAGTGATAAAAGTAATATGCAGATAGGAAGAGTGAATGTAAATTTGCTCTTCCTATAAAAGGTAATCAAAATGGAAGAAGAAAAGAAAGAAGTATTAGTTATAAAATCAGATAAAGAATGGTTACAGTATTTTAGGATTAGAGTTAATGGGGTAATTCTTTTTATATTAATGGAAATTGTAGTTGAGGTAGTTTTTAACTATGATCTATGGAAGAGTAGAGCAATAACTCATGAAATAGCAGTTACTTTGGAAAAATGTGTAGCATTGATGTTTATAATAGCAAACATATTCCTGGTGCTAAATATTTATCGGATTTGGAGAAATATAGGGCGAAAGTTAGTATTGGATAAAACAGGTATTTGGACTAAAATATGTTTTTACGAAAAAAAGTATGAGTGGAAAGATTTCAAAATTAGGCAATTGCGAAAAAATTTAGGAGAATTTTGTTATGATGAGGGAGTATTTTTCGCGGTATATAAGCGTCAACCGAGACAAAATAGTAATTGTGAATTTTTCCCAATAAGGTATCCTATGGGTGGTTTTAATATTAATTTTAAGATGCATCGACCAATATTAGTAACTTCAAGAAATTATACAATATATATAAACGGTGAAATAATGGCGGTCGAAAAGGAAGAGTTGCTTTCCAAATTAAAAGAATGGGGAGTTGATTTTGAAACAGAGCGCCCGAAAAACTTTGATATTTTTCAGGACAAAAAGGGAAGATTACAGTCCAGAAGAAATGGAACTGCCTGGATCTTACTTGCGGCAGCTATTTGGCTTTTACTTTTAGGTTTTATCATATATCCAATCTTTATCTGGAAGAATCTAGTACTGATTGCTATCTTTATTCCATTTTTTATAGCTCTTGTTCCAGTTTATGTGGTAGTCACCAGCAGAAAAAGTTACCGTTTAAAGATGGATGAAAAAGGCTGTATCCGAAAGTTTCTTTTCCTGTCAAAACGTTATTTGTGGAAGGATTTGCGAGTAAAACTGGTTGTATCTGAGGAAAGCCATTGTGGAGAGGGAGTTTTATTTATCAAGAAAAAATCTGGGAACAGCAGTTCTGCAAGTGAAACTTTCAGCTATGCGTCATTGCATCCATATAGCAGCTTTGTAGCAAATTTTGAAGTGTTTGGAAAAATGTATGGGGAGAAGGATGCGTTGCATGAGATTAACAAAGAGCTGTTTCTGAAAAAAATGAAAGAATGGGGAGTAGAGGTAGAAGGACTGCCGAAAGAAGAATGTTAAATAAAAATACTGCTTAGATATCAGAAAATGATATTCAAGCAGTATTTTTTGTCATATAGCGGAAAAATTTCGCTCGTATAAATTAATCGATCGCTTCCCCTTTTTTATATTTCTCAACTACATTCTGGATACGTTCGCTTGGATCAAGGATGCTGCTGATAGAAGCATCATGGTTCAGTGTATCGATCACCAGTGCGATGTACTTGCTCATGTCGCAGTTGATGTAGTAAGGACGGCTGAGCAGTTCCGGTGTCTGATAGATCAGGTTTGTTGTGAGGATTCCGCTGATCAGTCCTTCTTCGTAAGCCTGGTCGAATTTTTCCATACCGTTTGTGAAAAGTCCGAAGGTTGCAGCAGCGTAGATACGTTTTGCTTTACGCATCTTGAGCTGGCGTGCTACATCGAGGATACTGTCACCTGACGAAATCATATCATCGAGGATGATTACGTCTTTTCCTTCTACGGAAGAGCCAAGGAATTCGTGTGCTACAATCGGGTTACGTCCGTCTACGATGGTTGTGTAGTCACGGCGTTTGTAGAACATACCCATGTCGAGTCCGAGTACGTTGGCAAAGTAGATTGCACGTCCGGTTGCACCTTCATCCGGGCTGATTGCCATCATATGATCGGCATCGATCTGAAGATCCGGCACATGCTTTAACAGTCCTTTTACGAACTGGTAAGTCGGACGGATCGTCTCAAATCCGTTCAGCGGGATCGCATTCTGGACACGTGGGTCGTGTGCATCGAAAGTGATGATATTGTCAACACCCATGCGGACAAGCTCCTGCAGACCAAGTGCACAGTCCAGTGATTCACGGCCGCTTCTCTTGTGCTGGCGGCTTTCATACAGGAAAGGCATAATGACGTTCAGACGACGTGCTTTTCCTCCTACAGCGGCGATGACACGCTTCAGGTTCTGGAAATGGTCGTCCGGTGACATATGGTTGGTATTGCCGCTGAGCGAATAAGTCAGGCTGTAGTTGCAGACATCGACCATCAGATAAAGGTCTTTTCCACGTACAGACTCATTGATAATACCTTTGGCTTCACCAGATCCAAAACGCGGTACTTTTGCGTTGATCAGATAGTTCGGCTTTTCGTAGCCGTTGAAAACAAGATTGTCTTTCTGGAAACGAGTCTCTTCCTTTCTCCATTTTACGAGATAGTCATTGACTTTATTTCCCATCTCTTCACAGCCGTCTACAGCAATAATGCCGAGAGAGCCAACTGGAATATTATCCAGAATTCGTTCACTTCGATGTAACATCAGTGTTCCTCCCTGTACATAAGTTTCTTTTGAATGCGGATATCATCACCGGCAAGGCGAAGTATCTTATAATGGTTGCTTATCCGGGAAAATGTACGTTCTGTATAGTTCGTCTTGATTTCCTCCAGAGTAAGATTAGTAGAAATGATCGTGGATTTCCTGTTCAGGATCCGATCATTTAAACACACAAAAAGCTGAGAAACGACAAAGTCTGTATTTCGTTCGGTTCCCAGGTCATCAATGATCAGCAGATCACACTGGTGGATCTGCTCATATAAAAGACAGCTCTCATCATTCCGGGTCAGTGCTTTTTCAAGGAGCGCATCGAAAAATTCAGAGGCAGTCAGGTAAAGAACGGAATGCAGAGAATCCATTACTTCTTTTGCAATGCAGTGACTGAGAAATGTCTTCCCAATACCAGTATTCCCAAAAAGGAGCAGATTACCATGTTCGGTATCAAAATTGTGGATGAAATTCATACATTCCTGATAAGCCTGCGTTGCAAGCTCGCGGGAATTCTGACCGGAAAGCCGGTCTCTATAATTGGATGAATAATAATCAAAATTAAAATGTTCAAAATTTTCCTGTTCGAGAAGCCCTTTTAAGTTGGACTGGGTGTAGAACAGATCAATGATCGCTTTTAAAAAGCAATGGCACTTTTTCGTGCCGACATAGCCGGTATCCTGACAGTCCGGACATTCAAAATGCTGTTCCAGATAGTATTCCGGGAATCCGGCGTCGGAAAGGAGTCGGCGGCGTCTGTCAGAAAGAGACCGGATCTCTTCCTTCAAAGAAGCGAGGGCAGTGTCATCGCCTGCGAGCAGCTTTTTCGCCTGATCAAGGCTGGCAGAAGAAATAGAGGCATCAATCGATGCAAGCTCCGGAACCTTCTGGCAGGCACGCTCGTAGTGAAGATTCGCGAGGTCGCGGCTCTTCGCTCTTTTTTCTTCATATACGCGCATCAGCGCATTGTATTGTGAATTAGTTAACGGCACAGTGTTCCCCTTTCTTAGTTACTGCGTAATAATTTTTTGGTAAGCTCGTCCATATTGTAAGAACGTTCTTCAAAATTACGGAATTTGGAAGGCTGCTGGGCAGAAGGTGTACGGTTTTGCCCCGAAGGAGTTTTCCTTCGGTCTTTTTCCTGCTCAAAGGCAGAATCAAGACGCTCAACATCTGCCAGTGTACGAACGTTGCCCGTCTTCCAGTTTTCGAGAATCTTGTCAGTATATTCAAAACTTGGCTGGTGAATCGCACTGATGGTGCGGTTGCATGCTTCCAGAATGAGATCCAGTTCGAAATTCCCATCCTCCAGCCATTTGCGGATATAATCCAGTTCGGCAGATGCAGGTCCCCGCCCTTTGATGCCAAATGCATTCAGGATAGAATAGCAGGTTTTGTTGTAAAATGCAGAGGAATTACGTGCCTGATCGACGGTTGTAATATGTTCATCTGCCCATGAAAGTGCTACTTTTTGAATGTAATGCATGCTCTTATGTCCGTTCTCCACACAGTATTCGATCAGATACTCGATCAGGTCTGCGGAAAAACCAAGGGAATCATAAAAGTAGGTAATCGCATCAACATCGGTACGGGATAAGGTTTTGCCAAGATATTGTTCAGCAATAAAAAGAATCTGCTTTAATTCTCTTCTTGCAGCAAGGGAACGTCTTGATGCAGGAAGATTCTGACCGGCAGCTTTGTCTGAAACAGTGGTATTTCCATCAGACTGCGCGACCGGAGATTTTTCATGAACGGAAGCAGACTGTGCGGAAGGTGTATGGAAAGCCGCTTTGACAGGTGTCTGATGAGTTGGTGCTTTTCCGATACAGATTCCGGCGAGTTCATTTGTTTCGTCATATTCGAGAGAAAGAATTCCTTCTTTTTCCCAGTATTTGAGTGCGCGCAGGATATCGCCTTCGGTATTCTCCAGAAGGTCTGCCATCTGCGGGATATCCGGAAGCTGCTCCGGGATATTCTGATAACGGAGAAGAAGAAGATAGACTTTTACATATTCTCCGTTCGCAGATACCATATAATGATCGATAAAGTCATTCTCCACGATCGTTATGTTATTGTGGGAATGATTGCGCAAAATAAGTGCACTCATAATTTCCGCTTCCTTTCTTTTCTGACTTTGTTCATTATAACATCATCCCAGATTGTAAAAAAGAATTTTCTGACGGAAATTTTTGTTATTACAGATAAAATTTCGCAAATATTGGAGAAAATCAGGCTTTTAACAGGTCTTCCCCAATGGTTACAACATCTCCGGCACCCATTGTGATCAGAAGATCGCCAGGTTGGCAATGGGTGGTGACGAATTCTTCGATGGCTGCAAAGCTTGGAAGATAAGTTGCGTCACATCCATGTTCTTTGACTGCATCTGCAAGCTGTGCAGAAGAGATGCCTAAAGTATCTGTCTCACGCGCTGCATAGATGTCAGCAAGGATTACATGGTCTGCATGTGCGAGTGCTTCAGCAAATTCTGAGAATAATGCTTTTGTACGGGTATAAGTATGTGGCTGGAAAATACACCACAGCTTTTTATGTGGATAATGTGCAGCGCTTTTCAGAGTTGCTGCGATCTCTGTCGGATGGTGTGCGTAATCATCAATGATAGTCACTCCGCCGACTTCACCTTTGTATTCAAAACGGCGGTCTGTTCCGTGGAAGGAAGCAAGACCTGTCTGGATCGTCTCCGCAGGAACACCAAGAATATCGGCAACTGCGATTGCCGCAAGTGCGTTATATACGTTGTGCTCACCGCCAACTGCAAGAGCGAGATGTGCAACATTCTGTCCGTCTTTTACGACATCGAAAGAGGCATTGCCCTGTTCGTTATAAGTAATATTGGCTGCACTGTAATCCAGGGAAGCTTCTTTGCCAAAAGTGATAACACGACAGGAAAGATCGGAGGTGATCTCTTCAATTTTATCAATATCTCCGTTGATGACGAGAGTTCCGTTTTCCGGAAGAAGCTTAGCAAAAAGGTGGAAAGAATTACGGATATCGTCCAGGTCTTTAAAAAAGTCCAGGTGATCCGCATCCACATTCAGAATAATACCGATTTTTGGGAAAAAGTGCAGGAAACTGTTGGTATATTCGCATGCTTCCGTAATAAAAAGGTCAGGTCCGCCGACACGGATATTGCCTTCGATCGCTTTCAGGATACCGCCGACAGAGATTGTCGGATCCAGGTCTGCTGCAAGAGCAATATGAGAAAGCATAGAGGTTGTGGTTGTCTTACCGTGTGTACCGGATATAGCAACAGGTGTCTTATAGTTAGTCATAAGCTGACCGAGTAATTCTGCTCTGGATAACATCGGAAGATTCTGACGCTTTGCTTCTGCAAATTCTTCGTTGTCTTCGTGGATCGCTGCGGTATAAACTACAAGGTCGATACCGTCTATAATATTGGAAGCTTTCTGACCGTAAAATACGGTTGCACCATTCTGAGACAGATGATCCGTAAGTGCCGATTCTTTGTTATCGGATCCGGATACTGTGAAGCCTTCTTCAAGAAGGATCTCAGCGAGTCCACTCATACTGATGCCGCCAATTCCGATGAAGTGGATATGGCAAGGCTGATTAAAATCAATTTTATACATAATGACACTTCCTGTTCTGTGAATTTGTTTCATAGTATTTGACTTACGTGCATAATTATAACATAGATAGGTCAAAAACCAAACCTTTTCTTTTTGTGATATTTCTATAAAAAAGATAGGTAAACAGAAATATTTTTGTAAAATATGTTCACTATATGTATGTAATATGTTATAATGAAAAAACCAGAATTACTGAGAAGGGGTGAAGACATGATAAAAAAGGAAATGATAGCAATGCTATTGGCAGGAGGACAGGGCAGCAGACTTGGCGTCCTGACTGCAAAAGTTGCTAAACCGGCTGTTGCATTTGGCGGCAAATACAGGATCATTGATTTTCCGCTGAGTAACTGTATCAACTCAGGAATCGATACAGTCGGTGTCCTGACCCAGTATCAACCACTCAGGCTTAATACACATATTGGAATTGGTATTCCGTGGGATCTGGACCGGAATATCGGAGGGGTGTCAATTCTTCCGCCGTATGAGAAGAGTACAAGCAGCGAATGGTATACAGGAACGGCGAATGCAATTTATCAGAATTTGGAGTATATGGAGACATTTAATCCGGATTATGTACTGATCTTATCAGGAGATCATATTTACAAGATGGATTACGAGGTCATGTTGGATTTTCACAAGGAGAATCATGCAGATGTGACGATCGCGGCAATGCCGGTTCCGATCGAAGAAGCAAGTCGTTTCGGAATCGTAATTACCGATGAAGACAAGAGAATCACCGAGTTTGAGGAGAAGCCGGCGAATCCGCGGAGCAATCTTGCGTCCATGGGAATTTATATTTTTAGCTGGCCGGTGCTCAAAGAGGCACTGATCAAGATGAAAGATCAGCCGGGATGTGATTTCGGAAAGCATATCATTCCGTATTGTCATGAAAAGAAGCAGAGACTGTTTGCATATGAATATAATGGTTACTGGAAGGATGTCGGTACATTGAGTTCTTACTGGGAAGCTAATATGGAACTGATCGACATTATTCCTGAATTTAATCTTTATGAGGAATTCTGGAAAATTTATACGAATAATTCAATTATACCGCCACAGTATATCTCAAAAGAAGCTGTGATCGACAGAAGCATCATTGGCGACGGAGCTGAGATATACGGCGAGATACATAACTGTGTGATCGGCGCAGGTGTTGTTGTTGGACAAGGCTGCGTGATCCGGGATTCGATCATTATGCAGGATGTTGCGATAGGAAATGACTGTGTGATCGACAAAGCGATCATTGCGGAGAATGTTAAGGTTGGAGATAATGTAACCCTTGGAATCGGCAATGAAGCACCGAACAAGCTCAGGTCTGATATCTACAATTCCGGACTGGTTACGATCGGTGAGAATTCTGTGATTCCGGCAGGAGTACAGATTGGAAAGAATACTGCGATCAGCGGTATTACCGTGAAGGAGGATTATGTACAGGGTGCTCTTGAAAGCGGCGGAGTATTGATAAAGGCGGGTGACAGATCATGAGAGCAGTTGGAATCATTTTAGCAGGCGGTAACAACAACAAGATGCGGGAGCTTACACAGAGGCGTGCAGTGGCAGCGATGCCGATCGCAGGAAGCTACCGGGCAATTGATTTTGCACTCAGCAATATGTCCAATTCGCACATCCAGAAGGTAGCAGTGCTTACTCAGTATAATGCACGTTCACTGAATGAACATCTGAATTCTTCCAAGTGGTGGGATTTCGGACGTAAGCAGGGTGGTCTTTATGTATTTACACCGACGATCACCGCAGACAATGGCTACTGGTATCGTGGAACGGCAGATGCGATCTATCAGAACCTGGATTTCCTGAAGAGGTGCCATGAACCTTATGTAATCATCACATCCGGTGATGCGGTTTACAAGATGGATTATAACAAAGTACTGGAATACCACATTGCCAAGAAAGCAGATATCACTGTGGTATGCCGGGATCTGGATCAGGGCGAGGATGCAACCCGTTTTGGCATCCTGAAGATGAATGAGAATATGCGGATCGAAGATTTTGAGGAAAAACCGATGGTGGCAAATTCCAACACGATTTCCACAGGAATCTATATCATCCGCAGACGTCAGCTGATCGATCTGATCGAGCATTCAGCTGAGGAAGACAGATATGATTTTGTAACGGATATCCTGATCAGATACAAGAATCTGAAAAAGATATACGGTTATAAGATAAAAGACTACTGGAGCAATATTTCCACGGTCGATGCCTATTATAAGACAAACATGGATTTCCTCAAACCGGAAGTCCGGAACTATTTCTTTAAGCAGCTTCCAAGTATTTATTCCAAGGTGACAGACCTGCCTCCGGCAAAATATAATCCGGGTGCGGTCGTTAAGAACAGCCTTGTGGCAAGCGGAAGCATTATCAACGGAACCGTTGAGAATTCGGTTCTGTTTAAAAAAGTGTTTGTTGGAAATAATTGTGTGATCAAAAACTCAATTATTTTAAATGATGTGTATCTTGGGGACAATACTTACATTGAGAACTGTATTGTAGAGAGCAGGGATACGATCCGTGCCAATACACGGCATGTTGGTGAAGATGGCGTGAAAGTAGTAATAGAAAAGAACGAAAGGTACGCATTATAAAAACTGAGGGGGACTTGTAAGAGTCCGGATCAGAAGGCATGCCGGTCAAATAAAGGAAAAGGAGCGGACCGGTATGTGCGTTACTGGAGAAAGGGGCTAGAAAGTTATGCAGATTACAGATGTACGCGTGCGCAAAGTAGCAAAAGAAGGAAAATTAAAGGCAGTAGTATCAATTACAATGGACGAAGAATTTGTTGTTCACGATATTAAAGTCATTGAAGGGGAAAAAGGACTTTTCATTGCAATGCCGAGTAAGAGAGCACTGGATGGGGAATATCGTGATATTGCGCATCCAATCAATTCCGGTACAAGAGACAGAATCCAGAAGATCATTCTGGACAAGTATGCGGAAGTACTGGAAGAGACTGACGACGCGGAAACTGCAGAAATCTAAGTACAGAAAAATACTGAAAACAAAAATCCCGGAGACTGGAAGTAAAACCAGTTCTCCGGGATTTTTATATTTTGAGAAATGATATTTCTACGATGGTCAATCGCGCATAAACTGATCGATCACATAGAGAACTCCGTCATCATCATTTGATTTTGTGATAAAATCTGCTTTTTCACGGACCAGTGGCTGTGCATTTTCCATTGCCACTCCAAGACCTGCGGTTTCGATCATAGTCAGGTCGTTGTATCCGTCACCGCAGCAGATCATTTCATCAGCAGTCAGACCGATGCTGGTAAGAAGCTTCAGAAGAGAGGCGGCTTTGTCTACATTCTTTGGAACAATTTCGAGGAAAAATGGATCCGAACAGTAAACATCGATATAACCATGGAAATGAGCGGACATTTCCTCTTTAGCAGCAGCGATGCTGTCTGGTTCTCCGGTCAGGAGAAATTTATTGTTTGGAAATGTGGATACTTTCTCGCAGAAATTATCAATTTGTACAATTGGTAAATGGTTGATCCGGGATTCTAATTCGGAATATTTTGTCGGGGTAAATCCGGACAGAAGCTGTCCATCCTCATAAGCCAGAATATCAACCGGGTAGTTGGAAGCGATCCGGTAGATATCCGGGATCACGTCCTGCGGAAGTGTTTTGTTGTAAATGACCTGGCCGGTGCGGCAGTCAGTGATCCGTGCTCCGTTGAAGGATAGGATATAGCTTCCGTAACGTTCCAGATGGAGCTGCCTGGCAAGGGGAACCACGCCGTATGTAGGGCGACCGCTTGCAAGAACAACTTTTTTTCCGGCTTCCTGGATCTCGATCAGAGCCTTTAACGTTGGTGGAGTGATTTCTTTCCTGGAGTTGGTAAGTGTTCCGTCCAGGTCAAGAACAAGTATCTGATATTTCATGTCTTACCTCTCTTAAAACTTCATCTGTCTGAGTACATCAATGATCTCAGGAAATTCCATACCGTGGGAAGCTTTGACCAGAATGGTATCATCTTTTTTGACAACATTCCGGATTTTTCCCAGGAAGTCCTGTTTGGTTTTAAAGTAAAGTACGGCACTGCTCTTTGCACAGGCTTTTGCACCTTCATATGCGTGGTGGGAAAGTTCTCCGATACAGCAGATCACATCAATGCCGATCTCGGCAGCATGTGCGCCGGTATTGTAGTGAAGTTCATTCTCCTTATCACCAAGCTCATACATATCGCCCATTACAGCTACGGTTCTTCCTGTTGCGGTAGAAAGTACATCCAGAGAAGATTTCATGGAAACCGGATTAGCGTTGTAGCAATCATCGATGATCAAAAGAGATCCTGTGTCGATCAGATTGGTACGTCCGGCAATCGTCTTCAGGGAAGAGATCCCGGTCTGGATTTCCTCCAGAGTAAGTCCAAGCTTCATGCCGACACATGCTCCGGCGAGAGCATTATAAACCATGTGATTTCCAGGTACCGGGATATGTACGTTGATTTCACCAAGTGGAAGGTGGAGTACAGCGTCAGTTCCGCGAAGTCCCTGACTTACGATTCCGTCTGCATAGGCATCCAGCTGGTCTGAAAGACCGAAGAAAACAGGCTTTTTCCCTTGTACCTCTGCGACTGTGGAAAGTTTGTCGTCATCTCCGTTTAAGATGACAGAAGCATTTGGACGCAGATGATCAAAAACTTCGGTTTTGGCTTTTAAGATTCCGTCGCGGCTTCCGAGATTTTCCATGTGTGCAAGACCGATGTTGGTGATTACACAGATATCCGGCTGGCTGATGGATGCAAGTTCATGCATCTCTCCGAAATGGTCAATTCCCATCTCCAGGACAGCGACTTCATGTTCTTCGGTAAGATTGAAGATGGTAAGCGGAAGTCCGATTCCATTGTTAAAGTTTCCCTCTGTCTTAAGAACATTGTATTTCCGGGAAAGGACAGAGGCAATCGTTTCTTTGGTGCTGGTCTTGCCAACACTTCCGGTGATGCCGACAACCTTGATGTCAAGCTGCATGCGGTAAAACGCTGCAATATCACGAAGTGCTTTTTCGCAGGATTCTACATGAATGCAGGGACAGGTAAGGGAAGAAGGATCTTCTTCTGTAAGAGTAGCAAGTGCACCCTGTTCCATAACCTGTGGGATAAAGGTGTGGCCGTCTACTCGGGCTCCTTTGAGTGGAACAAAAAGAAATCCCGGTGCTGCTTTCCGGCTGTCGATTGCAACGCCGGTAATCTCTTTTTCAAGAAAACTGCTGTCACCATGGAAGGTTCCATGGCAGGCAGCGGTTATATTTTTTAATGTCATATTTTTCATCGGTAATACCTCTTTTCAAATTGTGACCTAGTCATCAGCACTCATGCGGTCAAGAAGCTGTTTCTTTACTTCATAAAGTCTTGGAGACAGATCGATATACATCTGGTGAGGATTGAAGAGTCGTTTGGATTCATCCCACAGGGTATCTTTTTCCTGACGGCAGTAAGCGGCAATCTCTTTGACAGACGGGGAAGTGTAGACACATTCACCGTTGATGAAGATTGGCTGCATCATTTCGCGGACGGTATAGGTTCCGGCTTTCATCTTTGTCTTTTTCCATGTCTCGCTTGGATCAAAGAGGAGAAGATCTTCCTCCGGATTGATTTGTTCGTCTACAAAGCAGATATAATCAGCTTTCATCTTGCCGGTATCTTTTTCGTAAATACGGTAAACCGTCTTGTTGCCCGGATTGGTGATCTTTTCTGTGTTCTCAGAAAGTTTGATTTTAGGTTCGAACTCACCATTCTTATTCTGGATGGCAGCGAGCTTATATACACCACCGAATGAAGGACAGTCTTTGGAGGTGATCAGATTGGTTCCGACACCCCATGAATCGATCGCTGCGCCCTGCATCTTGAGGTCGTGGATCAGATATTCATCAAGGTCGTTGGATGCGCAGATCGTTGCTTCTTCAAAGCCGGCCTCATCCAGCATTTTACGTGCTTTTTTGGACAGGTAGGCAAGATCGCCGCTGTCAAGACGGATACCAAGCTTTCTCGGGCTGATGCCGGCATCTTTCATCTCCTGGAAGACACGGATCGCATTCGGCACACCGGATTTTAAGGTGTCGTAAGTATCGACAAGAAGGGTACATCCTTCAGGATAAAGATCTGCATAGGCTTTAAATGCGGTATATTCATCCGGGAAACTCATGATCCAGCTGTGTGCATGGGTTCCCATAACCGGAACGTCAAAAAGCTTGCCGGTAAGTACGCAGGAGGTTCCCACGCAGCCGGCGATCACGGCAGCACGTGCGCCGTATAATCCGGCATCCGGTCCCTGGGCACGGCGAAGCCCGAATTCCATAACACCGGTATCACCGGCAGCGTATACGATACGGGAAGACTTGGTCGCGATCAGACACTGGTGGTTCAGAATGTTCAGGATTGCGGTTTCCACAAGCTGAGCTTCCATGATCGGGGCAACGACTTTGAGGATCGGCTCCTTTGGGAAGATCAGGCTTCCTTCCGGAATTGCGTAAATGCTTCCGGTAAAGTGATAGCCGCTCAGATACTGAAGAAAATCTTCAGAAAAAATGTGGAGACTGCGAAGGTAATCCACATCATCATAGCTGAAGTTCAGATTTTTCACGTACTCAATAACCTGTTCAAGTCCGGCTGCGATTGCATAACCGGAAGAAAATGGGTTGGAACGGTAAAATACATCAAAAATTACGGTAGGATTGTCCTGCTTATCGTAATAACCCTGCATCATAGTCAGTTCGTATAAGTCTGTAAGTAATGTTAAATTTTTAGAATGCATAATCGTACCTCTTTTCTGTTATAGGTTTAGATCAGACTGGCGTTTTTCTTAATTGTGTCCTGAATAAGATCATGACAATAGATTCCAAGATGTTTTCTTGTCTCTTTATCCAGTTCTTTTGGATAGATTGGTTTGCCGTATTCGATGACGACATGTACTTTTTTTACACGTGGGAAATGTGCTTCAAAAATGTCAGCAGTATTGTTCATGCTGATCGGAATGATCGCACACCCGGTCTTTTCGGCAATCTTAAGTGCACCGTCACGGAATGGAAGCATAGAAAGCTCTTCGCCATTGTTGCGGGTTCCTTCCGGGAAAATGCAGATGGAAATGCCATTTTTTACATAATCAATTGCCTGAAGGATCGTCTTCAGACCTTCTCTCATATTGTCTCTGTCAAGGAAGAGACAGTACAGATTCTTCATCCATGTGGAAAGAAGCGGAATCTTTTCCATTTCTTTTTTGGCAACATAACCGGTCAGACGCCTGCACCGGCTGTAAGTAAGGAGAATATCAAAATAACTGCGGTGGTTGCCGATAAAGAGTACCGGTTCATCCGGAACATTTTCTTCACCGATCACGGTTGTCGTGACACCGGTCATCTTAAGAATCACTTTAAAGCCCCACTGAACGATGCGCAGAGAACTGATATCTTTGGCTCTGCGATTGAATTTACCAATGATCCATTCCACCAGAAAAACCGGAATGGACAGGATCAGGTAAAGAATTAAAAAGACTGCGATACAGATAAATCGTATCATTACCCCAAAATCCTCTCTTTCATTGTATAAAGTAACATACTTTTCTTCGATTATACTATTCGAGGCATGAAAATACAAGGAAGATAATATGATAATAAAGAGACAAAAAAATGGAAAAGTTTGTGAATAATTGTGAGAATAAAATGCCGTGTGACAGGGGTGATCTGGATGCTGATTTTCCTTGGCGGCTGTCAGGTCATGGAAAAAGAGGAAGCGGGTGGAGAAATGCTGGAATATTCCATTGTGGATGAGAAAAAAGTTCCGGCGGAAATGACCGAACGCATTGCCGGGATGGAAGAAACCCCATTTCAGATCATGTATGTGCAAGGAGACCGGCTGTATGTCGGACAGGGGTATGGGAGACAGGAAATGGAGGGATATGCGATCCGGGTTGATGGCTGTACGGAAGAAAAAGATGTGATCTGTGTACAGACAACACTTCTGGGACCGGGAAGTGACGAGACAGAAAAAGATGGGGAGGAGATGGGAAATATCTGTATGCGGGAAGATGGATTTTCCCAATACCCATATGTTGTCCTGGAAATGGCAAAAAGCGAAAAACCGGTGATATTTGAGTAGGAGGCTGACTATGGAACTGATAAGAAAACAGGTACGCATGAATCAGATGGGCAAAACAGTGACGGATCAGTTTATGATCGGTGGGGATTATAATGTACCAGATGCGAAAAGTGACGTGGGAAGAGTGCTTTCCGGTGAGGGAAGTCTGCGGATTGAAGAGACAAGAAGAGTGGAAAATTATCTCCGTGTGACGGGAAAACTGAATTTTAAAGTTTTGTATGTGACAGATTCGGGAGATCCGCGTCCCGGAGCTTTGGAGGGAATGATTCCGTTTGAGGAAATGGTCTACATGGAGGAAGAGAACGGAGAAGGCGAAGACATTGTGCAAGTTCAGCGGGTGGAATGCGGGGTATCACTGATCCATTCGAGAAAGCTTGCGGTAAAAGCGCTTGCGGAAATGACGGTACATACAGAGCAGATCACAGAAAAACAGGTGACACTTGATGTGGATGGGGAAGAGGGAATCTATCTGAAAAAATGTCCGGTGGAGCTGCTGCAGCTGTTTACCGCGAAGAGAGACATTTACAGGATCAAAGAGGAGATTAAGATACCGGGGACCAAAGAGAATATCGGAACGCTCTTGTGGACAGAGGTAAGCTCCCGGAAAATGGATACCAGACTTGTGCAGGATGCTATGCTGATAAATGGAGAATTGCAGATCTTTGTTCTCTATGAATCCCAGGAGGGCAAGACAGACTGGGTGGAGCAGACGGTTCCTTATGAGGGGCGGATCGAGTGTGCCGGAGCAGAAGAAGGTATGTATCATCATGTCTATGACCGGCTGGATGATATCAGTGTGGAAGTGCGGATGGATGAGGACGGTGAGATGCGTGCGCTTGGCATTGAAGCGGCACTTCAGGTTCGTCTTTTTGTCTATGGGGAAGAAAAGCTGGAGCTTTTAGAGGATGCGTATTCCCTTGATAAAAAATGTGTTTTGGAGACAGAAGAAGTTGTTGTTGAGGAGCTTCTGATGCAGAATCATTCAAAAAGTAAGATCACGGAACGATTAAGTCTGCCGGAGCTGAAAGATGAGATCCTTCAGGTGTGCCACAGCAGCGCAGATCTGCAGATAGAAAAAATGGAAGTGCAGGATGGAGGAATTCTGGCAGAGGGGATTCTAAATGTCAGCTTTCTGTATGTAAAGGCAAACGATGAAGTACCATTTGGTGTGTGGAAGGGGATGGTTCCGTTCTCGGCAATGCTTGAATGCCGGGAAGGAAGCAGCGATATGAAATATGACGTCACATATGCAGTGGAGCAGCTTGCGGTAGATCTTGCCGGAAATGATGAAGTAGAGATCAAAGCGGTCGTGGCGTTCAGGAGCTTCATGCGAAAAGCGGAAAAAATACAGATGGTGACAGAGGCTGCACTTGTGGATTATGAAAAAGAAGAGCGGATGAACCAGCCGGGAATTGTGGGATATATCGTAAAAGACGGAGATGATCTGTGGAGCCTGGCAAAGAAATATTCGACCACAGAAGAAAGCATTCTGCTTAATAATGAATTATTATCAAAAGAATTGAAAACGGGTGATAAAATATTGATTTTTCGGGAGAGTTTGAGTATACTATAGTAATGAAATGATGTATACAAGATACAAAAAAAGGTCGAAAAAATACAATAAGGAGATACACGCATGGATAAACTGGAGTTAAAAGCACTTGGGAAGATCAATCTTGGACTTGATGTGCTGGGGCGGCGGGAGAATGGTTATCACGATGTGCGCATGGTCATGCAGACGCTGTATCTGTACGATAATGTGACGCTGCAAAAGAAGTCGGCCCCAGGTATCGAGATCGATTCGAATCTTTTTTATCTGCCGAATGATGAGGACAATATTGCATGGAAAGCGGCAAAGCTTCTGATCGATGAATTTGATATCAAAGACGGGATCAGAATCCATCTGGACAAGCATATACCGGTTGCAGCGGGAATGGCAGGCGGAAGTTCCAATGCTGCGGCAGTGCTTTACGGAATGAACCAGATGTTCCGGCTGGGACTTTCTCAAAAAGAGCTGATGGAAAGAGGCGTGAAGCTTGGGGCGGATGTTCCTTACTGCATTATGCGCGGAACGGTACTCGCAGAAGGAATCGGGGAAAAACTGACGCCGCTTCCTCCGATGCCGAAATGTCAGATTCTGATCGCCAAGCCGCCGATCAGTGTATCGACAAAGATGGTTTATGAAAAGCTGGATTCCTGTGAAATCAAGGAGCATCCGGATATAGATGGTATCCTGGACGGATTGAAGAACCAGGATCTTGAGCAAGTGGCAGCATCTTTGGGTAATGTGCTGGAAAAGGTTACGGTTGAAGCATATCCGGTCATTGCACAGATCAAAGAATGTATGATGGAAGCAGGTGCTCTTGGGGCGATGATGAGCGGAAGCGGTCCGACTGTATTTGGGATTTTCAGGGATCGCAGGACAGCGAAGGAAGCATTTACAAAAGTAAAAGCACAGAATCTGGCAAAACAGATTTATCTTGCAAATGTGCATAACGTCAGGAGGAGATAAGAATGGATATGGATTTTGAAGTAAATATGAATGAATACCTGCCGTTGAGAGATGTTGTGTTCAATACACTCCGGAAGGCAATTTTAAGAGGAGAACTGAAGCCGGGAGAACGGCTGATGGAGATCCAGCTTGCCAACAAGCTTGGAGTAAGCCGCACCCCGATCCGTGAAGCAATCCGTAAACTGGAGCTGGAAGGTCTGGTTCTGATGATTCCGCGAAAAGGGGCAGAAGTGGCACAGATCACAGAGAAGAATATGCAGGATGTGCTGGAAGTCAGAAAGGCACTGGAAGAGCTTTCCGTACAGCTTGCGTGTGAACGGATCACGCCAGAGCAGGTTGAAGAAATGAAGATGGCAGCTGAAGATTTCCGTAAAGTCTTAAAGAGTGGTGATGTGACGAAGATCGCTGAAGCAGATGTAAAATTCCATGATATTATCTTTGCCGCAACCAATAACCAGAGACTGATCACGCTGCTGAATAACCTGCGGGAACAGATGTACCGGTTCCGCGTAGAATACCTGAAGCAGAAGGAATGTTATCCACAGCTCCTGGAAGAACATGATAAGCTGATCGCACTGATTTCGGGTGGAGAGGTTGAAGAGGCATGTGAGCTCATGGGATGTCATATTGACAATCAGGCTTCTACAGTATCGGATGTTATCCGGAGAGATCAGGTAGAATATCACAGATAAAAATGTATAGTTTTCCATATGTTGTCAATACTCCTGGTATCAAAGACAGGAGGTACATATGGAAATGAAAAAAATAAAAGCAGTGGTGCTGGTACTGATCATGATTCTGTGTGGTGCGGCATTTGCAAGGGGAATGCAGGTGGAAGCGAAGGCGAATGCAGTGCAGGAAAAGTTATCCGGTGAGGTGTTCCGCTTTCATGTGCTTGCCAACAGTGACAGCAAAGAAGACCAGGAACTTAAGATGAAGGTGAAAGAGGCTGTTGTAGATTATATGTGTGAGAATCTTTCGAATGCAGGGAATGCAGCGGAGGCGAAAGCATGGGCGATCCGCCACAAAGAAGAACTGATCCGGACGGCCAAGGAAGTCTTGCAGAAAGAAGGATGTAACGATCAGATAACAGCTGAGGTTGTGCGGTGTGAATTTCCGGACAAAACTTACGGAGACATCACCTTCCCCGCAGGCTGGTACGATGCACTCCGGATCAAGATCGGAAAGGCACAGGGGCACAACTGGTGGTGTGTTCTTTATCCGAATCTCTGTTTTATGGATTCTGTCCATGCAATTGTTCCCAAAGAAGGGAAGGAAGAGCTGCGGAGTGTGCTGACGGATGAAGAGTATGCGATGATCGTAAAAGGCACACCGGTAAAAATCAAATGGTTTTTCTTGCAATTGACGGAGTAAATGTGTAGAATATACTTCAACGAAGATGGCAGGAAAATTTGTTTCGCCTAAGGCAAAGGAAAGTTTAATGACGGATATACTTGTAAAATTATTTGTAAAAGATTATAAAGATGTAGAAAAGGTGTCTGTCCGTACAGCATATGGAGTGCTGGCAAGCGGAGTAGGCATCTTTTGTAATGTTCTGCTGACGATTGCGAAGATGGTGATAGGAATCCTTCTTCACAGTGTGTCTGTTACTGCAGATGCATTTAACAACTTATCGGATGCAGGTTCTTCGATCATTGGAATGATCGGAGTGAAGATGGCAGAAAAACCGGCAGACAAGGAGCATCCTTTTGGACATGGCAGGCTGGAATACATAGCGGCACTGATCGTATCCTTTCTGGTGATCGAAGTTGGATTTACCTTTTTCAAAAATGCGATCGTGAAGATCCGGGAGCCGGAAGAGTTAAAATTCAGTCTGGTGTCGATCCTGATCCTGGTGTTGTCCATAGGTGTGAAGCTGTGGCTTGCGATGTTTAACCGGAAACTTGGTGAAAAGATTTCTTCCCAGGTGATGATGGCGACGGCAGCAGATGCACTTGGAGATGTGATCACGACAGCAGCGACGATCCTGTCGGTTGTATTCTGGCGGATCACAGGGATCAATATCGATGGCTTTGTCGGACTTGGTGTTTCACTGGTCGTTATGTGGGCCGGATTTGGGATTGCGAAGGATACGCTTGAGCCGCTGATCGGAATTCCGGCGACATGGGAAGATTATGAGAAGATCAAGCATTTTGTGGAAAAATACGCTGGAATCGAGGGCAGCCATGATCTTGTGATCCATAATTACGGACCGGGAAGAAGTATGGCGATCATTCATGCAGAGGTTCCGAATGATGTCCCGATTGATGTATCCCATGAGATCATTGACCGGATTGAGAGAGAGGCAATGGAACAACTGGGGATCTCGCTGACAATTCATATGGATCCGGTGGAGACTCGTAATGAAGAAGTACTTCAGGCAAAACATGAGACAGAAAAAGCTGTGGAAGAACTGGATCCGAGATGCAGTATCCATGATTTCCGCATGGTGAATGGAGAAAAACAGATCAATCTCATTTTTGATTTTGTCATTCCGAGAGAGTATTCTGAGGAAAAAGGGAATGAACTGACACTGACTTTGATGGACCGATTGCAGCATCATAACCCAAAGTATCAGTGTGTTATCACATTAGACAGAAGTTATGTGGAAGAACAGAGGTAAAAGAGATGTATACATTTGAAAGCAGAGTACGATTCAGTGAAGTAGACCATACGGAGCTTCTGACATTACCGGGGCTTGTTAATTATTTTCAGGACTGTAGTACTTTTCAGTCTGAGGATATCGGATATGGCGTGGAATCACTGAAAAAAAGCGGGCAGGCATGGATTCTTTCCGCATGGCAGATTGTAGTAAACCGTTATCCGAAACTCGGGGAACATATCCGGGTGTCCACCTGGGCAACGGATTTTACCGGACTTTTCGGACTTCGTAATTTTAAGATGGAGGATGAAGCAGGCGAGATGACAGCCTGGGCCAATTCGGTCTGGGTATATATGGATATGAAAAAAGGAAGACCATGCAGACCGGCGAAAGAAGAAATCGAGGCTTATCGGCCGGAAGCACCATTGGATGTAGAGTTTGCGCCGCGTAAGATCGTGCTTCCAAAAGAACTGGAAGATGGAGAAAGTTTTCCGGTAAGACGTCATCAGATCGACACAAACGAGCATGTCAATAACTGCCAGTATATCCAGATGGCAATTGATGTGGTGCCGGAATGTGAGCGTGCCGGACAGATCCGGGTAGAATATAAAAAATCCGCAGTTATGGGTGATATTATTTATCCAAAGATGGCGGTAGAGGAACAGAGAAAAATAGTGGAACTTTGTGATGCGGAGGGAAATCCGTATGCGGTAGTAGAATTCAAGGAGAAATAAGAGATGGAATTAGGAAAAAAACAGATGCTTACGGTAGTAAAGGTAGTTGATTTCGGAGTATATCTGGGAGATGACAGAGAAAAGGTTCTTCTTCCGAAGAAGCAGGTTCCGGCAGGAATCGAACCGGGCGATCCGATTGAGGTGTTTTTGTATAAGGATTCTTCTGACCGTCTGATCGCAACGGTAAATGAACCGAAGCTTACACTGGGGGAAAGTGCAATCCTGAAGGTAGCGCAGGTTGGCAAATTCGGTGCCTTCCTGGACTGGGGACTGGAAAAGGATCTGTTCCTGCCATTTAAGGAGCAGACTTATAAGGTGAAACCGGGGGATGAATGTCTGGTAGGACTTTATATTGATAAGAGCCAGAGACTCTGTGCGACCATGAAGGTATATGAGTATCTGACCAGTGATTCTCCTTATCAGAAGGATGATCAGGTAGAGGGAATCGTTTACGAAGTGAGTGATAATTTCGGGGCTTTCGTTGCAGTGGACGGAAAATATTCTGCGCTTGTACCAAAGAGAGAAGCACCGAAAAGTCTAAGACCGGGAATGAAAATCCATGCGAGAGTGACAGAAGTAAAACCGGATGGAAAGCTGAATTTAAGTGTCCGTGAGAAAGCATTTATCCAGATGGATAAGGATGCGCTTCTGGTACTGGCGCGTCTGGAAGAAAAGGGCGGAGTCCTTCCGTTTAACGATAAAGCAGATGCGGAGGTGATCCGTGCGGAGTTTGATCTGAGCAAGAATGCATTCAAGCGTGCAGTCGGACATCTGTATAAAGAGCGTAAGATCGAGATCCGTAAGGACAGTATTGTTTTGAAATAAACATTGTGATTATGCACAAAAAACAGACTGTGAAATTATTCACAATGCCAAAAACGCTGATTTGTAAAAAAAACCTTGATTTTCAAAAAAAGATTGTATATATTGAGGGTGTAAAAGATAGGAAGAGATAAAAGAAAAGGAGTGTACATCATGAAGGTACAGAATATTACAAACATTGATAAGTTTTTTAAAGTAGTAGACAGCTGCAAAGGAAAAGTAGAACTTGTAACAGGAGAAGGCGACAGACTGAATCTGAAATCTAAACTTTCTCAGTATGTTTCTATGGCAAATATTTTCTCTAACGGAGAGATTCCGGAACTGGAAATCATTGCATACGAAAAAGAAGACATCGATAAACTGGTTAACTTCATGATCAATGGCTAATTTATATAAATACCAGGAATAGTGAGAAGGGCGTGTGAAAAAACGAGAGTTTTTTCATGCGTCCTTTTGCTTATGGTTATGATAATAGTTATATTGCATAAAAAAGGGTATAGTTCCCCTTACCCCATAAGAATGCTATTATGAACTCCTATGCGGCAGCTGCAACTTTTTTCTGTTTGTTGTGATATTTATAAAGATTGTGTCCGATAGAAACGAGAAATACTTCAAGCAATACAGATTTTATTCCTCTTCGGACAATTCTTTTGTACCACCGGTCGTTTTTCATGATACCAAAGGTACCTTCTGCCTGAATGGATCTGTTCATCCTTAGAAGCGCTCCCTGGATACTTTCGAGATTTTCTATCACTTCCTGATGCATCGCTGTAAGTTCACGGTTGATCCGAACGATACGGTTTTTATCTGTCTTTTTACATTGTTCTGCGTATGGACAGCCGGAGCAGTCTTCACACTGATACACTTCTTCCTGACGCCCATACTTGTTCCCTTTTACGTTTTTTCGATACTGAAGATAAAAGTTTTTCCCGTTTGGGCAACGCATGATTCCGTCTTCCCCGATTGGAAAATTTACTGCACGAAATGGATCTTCATGATACTTCTTGTCAGTAGTCTCTTTCTTGAACATGGGAAACTTCATATATTTTTCCATTCCTTGCTGCTCACAGAAGATGTAATTGTTGTAAGAACCATATCCGGCATCTGCTACTGGGTACTTCGGATAGAAGCCATATGTAGTATAAAACTTGTTCATTAATGGAATAAAACAATCCATATCTGAGCGATACTGATTTACATCAACAACAGCAATATATTCATCTGCAATACCGACCTGTACATTATAAGCTGGAAGCAACTGGTCATTGCCCATGTAGTCTGTCTTGATTCGCATAAAAGTGGCTGAATGGTCTGTTTTCGAGTAACTGTTGCGATCTTCTCCACAGATTTTGATTTTTTCCACGTATTCTTCCAACTTAGCAGCATACTCTTTGAGTTTCTCATAATGACGTTGTTGTGTAGTTTTGCGATGTCCCCTGCCATGAACAAACATTGCTTCATTAATCTGCCAGACTTCTGCATACTGTTCAGCAGCTTCCTTCAGATACTCTGGTGCGTACTCACTATTGATACAAAGTTTCATACCTGTACATGAAAGTTCCTCATTGATTTCCTCAAAGAGTGTAGTTATCTTACCAAAGAGACGGTATCTGGATTTTTCGGTTGCTTTTTTCCATACCCAGGAGTATTTATTCGCATTTGCTTCAAACTTGGATCCATCAATGTATAGATGTTGAAGATCTACATGCTCTGTCTCGAAGATTTTTTTGTTTATATCTTGAAATATTTCTTCAATGGAATCAGCAAGTACTTCGTTGATGAAGTAGCCGAAAGTACGGTAAGAAGGTGCTTGATGATCCATAAGATACATGAAGCGGAGATTGACTTTACACTGATCCTCCAGTTCACGCAATGATATATAGCCATTCGCCATAAATCCAAACAAAACTGTTTTCAGCATGCTGACCGGGTCATATCTGAGTCTTCCTGTATAATGTTGAGGAATATTTTTCAGATATTTCTCCAGTTCGATTTCTCCCATAAATCTATCAAAAGTCAGCACTGGATCACAGATGTCCAAATAATCTTGAATTAGCATTGGCAAAACTGCCTGTTTTGGGTTAGAATAGATTATGTTATTAATTTTCATTGCAAGTTAATTATAACAGAAAGAAAGACCTTGAGTTCATTATAAACTCTTGGTCTTTCTTTTTTGGGGGACTATTCTTTTTCTAAATCCGCCCTCAAGACTTTGGGCGCAGACCTGGCGGCTGCTAAACATAAAAATTCAGGAAACTATAGAGAGATAGTTTCCTGGTATATGGGAGAGGGTATTTATATTGAGGGTGGGTTAGGTTAGTTCGCGCGTAATGATTCAATAAATGGTGTCAGGAGGGATTCACCGTATTGAAGCAGGGAGAAGCTTCTCTGGGTGAGACACCAGGAGTAGGTGAGACCGATCTGGGCAGAGGTGATCATCTGGGAGAGCTCGACGTAGGAGTAGTCTGACTTTAGTTCTCCACATTTGATCCCGTCGAAAAGGATCTTGCGCAGGATCTTATAATAATTGCGATCCGGGTTTAAAATATGTCTGGTTCCGGTAGTAACTACCTGAAGGCCGTAGAGGGACGGAAAGAGATCCATATAAGGGGAGTGCTCCAGGTTATTCAGCACAAAATGGTTGAAAGCGAGCAGCAGATCGGCGGCAGGAAGCGTCCGGTCGCAGGTCTGAAGCCAGCTATCATAGTCACTGTCGTAGGAATAGGCGAGGCTGAAGAGAAGCTCGTCTTTTCCGCGAAAATGATGATAGAAGGTGCTGCGGGATTTGCCGGAAAGCTCAATGATCTGGGAAATCGTAGTTTCGTCATAGCCCTGTTCTGTGAAAAGCTTCCATGCTGCATCCATGATGTCCTGTTTTGCATGTCGTTTGCCGTGCGTTGTCATAATTGATCGTTCCTGCCTTCTTAAAAGTATTGAAGCTATTGTAACACAGGGATGTGGAGAGTGCAATGTTTTGTTTCTGCATACATTTTATTGAAAATGTCCATATAAGGATAATATGGTTGACTTTATTTGAACACTTTAGTAGAATGAAGGGTATAAAAAGCAGAACGTAGTTCGGAATACAGTATCTTTTTAGACCGTAGTACGAAAACGAACTACAGTGCTTTTGGAGGTGTAAGATGGAAAAATTAAAACTTGCAGCCGGCATGACAGGAGAACAGAAGCGTTATGCGGTTGAAGCGGCACTGCTTCTGGGATTTCAGACAGAGACAGCTACATTTCCGGTGATCACAGCGGACGGTGAGATTCCGGTGCCGGAGAATATGGAAGAGCTGAAAGCCCTGTGGAAAAAGAGTACAGGGGAGACACCGGAAGAGTACGAATCAGCATCAAAGCATACAGGTCCGATCTTTGATCTGGATTTCCGTAAGGAAAAAGGGCTGGAGACGATGCTTCAGAAAGGGGATTTCCTGAAAGACGAGAATCAGGATCTTCTTCCGGATGTGTTGGATGTGAAGATTGTACTTCCGGAGGATGCAGATGATGCGATGCTCGTTGCAGCATGTAACCTGGCATGGCGTTTTGGTATGGAGACAACCGGATATAAAGGAAATATTACGGCAGATGCAGCTTATACAGGCAACCGGCTCGTTCTGGAAAAAGCAGAGCAGACAGAGCTTGTACGGGAAAAAGAAGGAGAAAGTGTAAAAGTATCTCTTCGCGGTGACGGAGAGGAACTAATCGCATTTACCTCCCGTCTCTGTATGGAATTTCCACAGATCAATGGTCAGAGAAGCTGGAAAGACCTGCTGATGGATATGGTGGATGACTTTGTACTGCGCAGCGCAGATGGACAGCTTGCAGCTTTGAAAGCGATGCAGAAAGAGCAGACAGGAGAATACGAAGTGTACGGATCTCCGCTCTGGAATGATACACAGAAAAAAGAAGCCGGGGATGCAAAGGTATATAATTACAAATCCGGACAGAAGATGTACGAGAAGGTGTATGAGCTTCCGTGGGAAGTGGAAGTTTTTGAAAAACTTCTGGAAGAAAAGGTTTATCCGCAGATCGGGAAAGGAAGCAAGGTAAAGATTACCGGTGCGGTAAGTGAAAATATAAAAGTACGCCAGAAGATAAAAGAAAAAATCGAAGACAGAATCCAGATGTTAGGTGCCAAGCCGGAGGATACCTCCGTTATCTGTGCATACAAACAGGGATATTCCTGGATCGTTGAAGAGATGCTTCCGGTGATGAAGGAAGCGCAGGCAGATCAGGTTGAGATTTATTTCAAACCGTTCCTGCCGGAAGGCCAGACAGACTGGCTGGATGAGAACGGTGCAACCCCGTCCTATCACAATCTGAATGCAGACACTCCGGACAAGTGGTATGATCTTCCAATCCGCTATCTGCAGGAACTGTATCCGGTAGAAGATATTCTGGTAAAAGAGCTTGGAATTGAAAGAGATAAAGTCATTTTCAAAGTTTATGAAGGCGAAGAAGATATCACTTATCTCTGCAAGGGGATCAAGGACGAAAAGGTCTGCTGTGAGGATACTTACAAAGCAGTTTGGTCGGAAAGACCATATATGGATGAATATCCGCAGATGGGAAAGGTTCATCCGGCAACCGGTTATGTAAAAGCAGAGATTGACGGACAGGAAGTATTTTATCAGACCGTCCGTACCGATATGGAAGAGATCTGGGATGTTTACCAGAAGGAAGTTCTTCCGGATTGCAGACGATATATTGAGGAAAAGACAGGCGGAAAGATTTCCGCAGACCTGCAGCCGTTCTTCCATGAACTGCGTCTGGACGTGACCGCAAGTGAACCGGACTATGCGACCGGATCAAGAGAGGATCTGATCTCTTCACTGGATGCTTTGCATGAAGATATGTATTTTGTCGGAAGCGACTATTTTAAAAATTACGGTGTGAAGAAAGCAGATGTCATGCTGGATGCGCCGGGACTGATTCTTCCGGTGATCCATGAAAAAGAAGGCAGACCGGTATTTAAGGTGACACTGACCGAGCCGTTAAAAGAAGAAGCATGCATTGTAAAAGATGGAAAAGCGGTTCTTTTACAGAGAAAACGGGAAGAAGCAGATGCATGGATCCGTGCCATTTCATGGGAAAATGATAATTTTACTTTCCATATCCGCACAAATGGGGTACAATCTAATGTATTACACACTTACTCAACATTGTGGTCAAAGGGTGTACTGGCAGAGTGTGAAAGTGTTGCTGCAGGTACGAAGCTTTTGTTTGAAAGTGAGCAGGGCGAGATACAGTATGCAGCAGTTACACCGGAAAGAGAAGAAAAACCAAAGACGAAACGGATTGAAGAGATTGACCTGCATGAGCATGAACTGATCGGATATGATACTTACCGTGAGATCATCGAAGAACTGAAGCAGGTTCCTGGAATCGAAGTGTTCCGGACTGCGGTATCTTATACAGGACGTGAACTCTATGCAGTATGGATCAAACCGGAATACGAAGGCTATCTGTCCATGACGAAGCGTATATCAAGAATTCCTGGCGAGATGATCAATGCAAGACATCATGCAAATGAAGTATCTTCAACAAATGCAGCATTTATCCTGATTAAGAAGCTGCTGACAGAAGATGTTTACAAAGATTTACCGGATAAACTGAATCTGGTGATCGTTCCGATGGAAAATGTGGATGGTGCGGCAATCCATTATGAATTGCAGAAAGAGCATCCAACCTGGAAATTCCATGTGGCAAGATTTAATTCGCTTGGAAAAGAGTTCTACTATGAGCATTTCCAGCAGGATACGATCCACAGCGAGGCGATGGGATTAACCCGTATTTATGACCGGTATGTCCCGGATATGATCGTGGACAATCACGGAGTACCGAGCCATGAATGGGAGCAGCAGTTTTCAGGTTATACCTCCCCGTCTTACAAAGGCTTCTGGCTTCCGAGATCTCTGCTTTATGGTTATTTCTGGTATGTGACCAATCCAGAGTACAAGGACAATTACCCGGTCAATAAGGTAATGGAAGATGTGATTGCAGACAAGATTGCCGAGTATCCGGAGATGAGAGAATTGAACCGTGAATGGAGTGCTCAGTTTGAAAAATATGCACATGCATGGATGCCGAAATTGTTCCCGGCAAACTATTATAAAGAAATGATCAACTACTGGATCCCGTTCGCGGCAGATCCAAACCATCGTTATCCGTCGATCCGTTTTCCGTGGATCACAACGGTTGCTTATACCAGCGAGGTCGCAGATGAGACCGCACAGGGTGAATACCTGAATTTGTGTGCAAGGGCTCATGTGGCACATGACGAGGCGACTATCCGGATGTTGATGGAAGCAGTGCATGTGATGGAATGTCATCTGGAAGAGCAGGATGGACAGATTTTGACCAGTTACATAAGACAGCGTCCGATGATTGTCAAAGTGACTGGAAAAAATAAATAACTTTTTAATACTTTTCTAAAGGAGGAGTTAGGTATGGAACTCATCAAATTACTTGGCGTGTTAATCGTAATCGTTGGATTCGCGCTGAAACTGGATTCAATCCTCATTATTTTCCTGGCCCTTATTGCGACAGGGATTGTTGGAGGACTTGGAGTGGGCGGACTTCTGGAAACAATCGGTACAAACTTTGTAGCGAACAGAAGTATGGCAATCTTCATCATGATCCTGCTGGTTACAGGTACACTGGAAAGAAACGGTCTGCGTGAAGCAGCGGCAAACCTGATCCGTAAAGTAAAAAGTGCGACAGCAGGTAAGCTTGTTGCTGTATATGGTATGCTGAATGCTCTGTTTGGAGCATTCAATGTCAGCTTCGGTGGAGTTGCCGGATTTATCCGTCCGGTACTGCTTCCGATGATCGAAGGTGCGATCAGCAATAAAGAAGGAAAAGCAAATGAAGATCACGTAGAAGAAGCAAAAGGACTTGCTGTTGCTATGCAGAACTTCACATGGTTCTTCTTCCAGGTACTGTTCGTAGGTGGTGCCGGCGGAATCCTTGTACAGACAACACTTGCAGGTCTTGGATACGAAGTAGAACTGATCGACCTTGCAGCAGCTGAAATCCCGGTAGCATTAGTTGCACTTGTTGTTTCCTGCGCATTTGTTATTTTGAAAGATAACAAACTGATGAAGAAATACTATGGAAAATCAACAGATACTAAGAAATAGAGGGAGGAAGACAGATGAGTAATTTAAAATTTATACAGGTCGGCGATTCGTTTAATGCAATCGGACTGAATGTAGTATGGGTAATTATCGGATTGATCACGATTTACGCAGGAATCAAGAACCTGCTGGATAAAGAGAATCCGTCAAGAGTCGGAACCGCTGTTTTCTGGTGCTCTTTCGGTATCGTTTGTGGATTTGGTTCATGGCTCCCGGCAAAGGTTTCTGGTGTGCTTGTTCTGATCATGTGCCTGCCGCCGATCTTCAAGAAAGTAAAAATCGGAAAAACAGATAATCCGACAAAGGAACACACAGAACAGCAGTTTAAGAAGATCGGAATGAAGATATTTGTCCCGGCATTCTCCGTAGCGGTATGCTCCCTGTTCTTTGCATTATTCAGTAATATGAGTTCTATGGTCGCAATTACCGTTGGTGTGATTGTAGCTATGGTCTTACTGATGGCATTCGATACAAAACAGAATAAACCGGCAGTCTTTTTGAATGATTCTGAAAGATTCCTTGGAATCACAGGACCTCTCAGTATGCTGCCACAGCTGCTTGGATGTCTTGGAGGTGTATTTACCGCTGCAGGAGTTGGCGATGTAATCGCACAGCTTGTTGAAAAGATTGTTCCAAAGGGAAATGTAAATATCGGGATCATCGTTTATGCAATCGGTATGGTACTCTTTACCATGATCATGGGAAATGCATTCGCAGCTATCACCGTTATGACAGTTGGTATCGGTGCACCGTTCGTTCTTGCTTACGGTGCTAATCCGGTGGTGATCGGTATGCTCGCACTTACATGTGGATACTGTGGAACTCTGCTTACACCGATGGCAGCGAACTTCAACATCCTGCCGGTTGCGATCCTGAACATGAAGGACCGCTGGGGCGCTATCAAAAATCAGGTTCTGGTTGCAATTTTTATGCTTGTGTTCCAGATCTGTTATATGATAGTATTAAAGTAAATAAGACATAAGTAGCTAAGGTCATTATTTCACTGGAAAGGCAGAAAATAATGGCCTTAGAATTCGTAAGCTTATTCTAGTTTTTGGTATGGAGAAAGAAGAGGGACATATGACACCGAATATGGAACGGGGTGCCCGGATCATTATTCATGAATGGGTAAAAGTAAGGGCGTGGGACAAAGTACTGATCGTGACATCGAAGGAATATCTTGCAGAAGCAAAAGCAATGGAAAAAGAGGCTTCCGGAAAAGCACGGTCAGTGAATACACTGCTTGTCGAGAACAAGGGGCGCCATGTGGGAATCTTTTTTGATGATAATGAAGCAGTTTTTGATCCTTATACGGCAATTATCGCGGCGACAGAGTATTCGCTGGTGACAACGAAAGCCGCAAAGCGTGCGATACAAAGACACAAGAAATTTCTGTCCTTGCCACTGGCAACCAATGACGGAAGATCTTTTCTGGAATACGATTTCCTGACGATGGATACGAAGAAGAGCCGACTGATGGCAAAGGCATTTATCAAATATCTCAAGTATTCAGAAAAAGTTCGTGTGACAACTCCGGCAGGAACGGATATGATGTTCTACAAAGTGGGCAGAGATCCGGGATTTTTTAACGGAGTTCTAAAGGATGGAAAGGGATATTCTTCTTCCAGTATTGAGGTCTATGTCCCAATCGAGGAGACAAAGACAGAAGGTGTGATGGTGCTTGACGGTTCTCTGGGATATATTGGTCGCGCAGAGGAACCGACAAGGATTTTATTTAAAGGCGGACGGATTACGGAGATTGAAGAGACTCCGACCGGTATTCAGTTGAAAAAATACATGGAAGATTATCAGGATCCCCGGATCTATATTGCGGGGGAACTCGGAATCGGGCTTAATTCATGCTCACAATGCCTTGGAAACTGCTATATTGAAGATGAATCTGCTTATGGGACATTCCATGTAGGACTTGGGCGTAATATTGCTCTTGGAGGTATTCAGAACGCCAAAGGGCATTTTGATCTGGTATGTATGGAACCGGATATCTACACGGACAACCGACAGATTATGCAGCAGGGGAAGGTTATTATCCCGGAGCCTGTGTTATACTAAGAGATATAAAGGAGGAAATTAACATGAAGGTTTTATTAACAGGATTTGATCCATTTGGAGGAGAAAGCGTAAACCCGGCATTCGAGGCAATCAAGCTTCTTCCGTCAACAATTGCGGGGGCAGAGATCGTATATGTAGAGATCCCTACAGAATTCAAGAAAAGTGCACCGGCAGTTGAAGCGGCAATCAAAGAACATAACCCGGATATAGTGATCAATGTAGGTCAGGCAGGCGGACGTTCCTGCGTCACTGTAGAAAAAGTAGGAATCAACCTTGCAGATGCCCGGATTCCGGACAATGCAGGTGACCAGCCACTTGATGAGCCACTTCAGGCAGACGGTCCAACCGGATACTTTGCAACAATTCCGGTAAATGCAATGGTTCAGAATGTACGTGCTCACGGACTTCCATGCCATGTATCTTTCACGGCAGGAACCTACGTATGCAACTGTGTAATGTACAATGTACTGCATATGTGTGCAACCAAATACACTAACATCCGTGCCGGATTTATCCATGTACCATATGCTTGCGATCAGGTTGTAGATAAGGCGAACGGAATGGCAAGTATGCCGCTTGAGACAATCGCAAAGTCTCTGGAGTATTGTGTTGAAGCTGTAGTGAATAATACAGAAGCTGTAAAAGAGGTTATGGGAACTACTCACTAGTTTTATGAAAGAAAAAAGTACCGCTGTGTCAGAATGAAGCTGATGCGGCGGTTTTTTTGTAAAATTTTATTGGAAATATAATTTCATGTCGCTTAATGAAAATGGACGTTCATTATATGTTAAGAAATTCTATTATAAAGAAAAAGAATTGATTTGTCACGGACAGGAATGTTATGTATAATATGCATAAAGAAAGTCGAAGCGGAAATAAGAAAAATGAACAATTTTATGAACGGAGAGAGTTTTTTCAAAAAACAAGTTGATTAAGAAGGTGAAGAAAAAATCTAGTGGGGAAAAGATTATCGTAAAAATAGAATATGGATGGAAAACAATAACAGAGGCAAAGGAGAAGTGAAATGAGTAATTTAATGGGGATGCTGACGACTATCCAAAGTTATGTATGGGGACCTCCGACATTGTTGCTGTTGATCGGTACAGGGCTTTACTTTACGATTAAATTGAGAGGACTGCAGATCACAAAATTTCCACGTGCAGTAAGGGCCATTTTTGAAAAAGAAAGTGGGACCGGAAGCGGAGAAGGAGATGTATCGGCATTTGCGACTCTATGTACAACGATGGCAGCAGACATAGGAACGGGAAGTATTGTTGGAGTTGCAACGGCGCTTCGAATTGGTGGACCGGGATCGTTATTCTGGATGTGGATTTCAGCCATACTTGGTATGGTGACGAAATATTCAGAAAGTCTTTTAGCGGTAAAATACCGAGTGACGGACGAGAATAACCAGATGGCCGGCGGACCGATGTTTTATATCCAAAATGGTATGGGAGAGAGATTTATCTGGCTTGCAAAAGCCTTTTCTGTGTTTGGCATATGTACAGCATTATTTGGCTGCGGAACGTTTCCGCAGGTAAATGCGATCACAGAATCTGTCAATGTGACATTCCATATACCGATCATTGTAGCAGGAGTCATCATAACAGTGCTTACTGCGGTTGTAACGATCGGAGGAATTAAAAGTATTTCAAAGGTTGCTGAAATTGTGGTGCCGATTATGGCGCTTACTTTTCTTGGAGGCTCGGTAGTGGCGCTGGTGATCAACCGGGCGGCAGTACCGGATGCTTTTAAGACCATTTTTACCTGTGCATTTGCAAAAGAATCGGTAATCGGAGGAACTGCAGGAACAGGTGTCATTACGTTTATGACGGTTATGAGAACCGGGATTGCCAGAGGTGTCTATACAAATGAGGCAGGACTTGGAAGTTCACCGATCGTGGCAGCAGCGGCGAAGACGAATTCCGGTGTAAGACAGGGCCTTCTTTCCATGACAAGTGTGTTTGTTACTACGATTCTGACCTGTTCCATGACAGGACTAGTTATCATCAGCAGCGGGTTGATGGACAGTTCGGATATGAACGGAAGCACGCTTGTTACAGCTGCATATAACATGTGTCTGCCGCACAATATAGGCATGTATCTGATCGCAGTAGGAATCATGTTCTTTGCATTTACCACCATTTTGGGGTGGAATTATTATGGAGAACGCTGCCTGGTTTATCTAACCGGCACAACGAAATGGATCAAACCATATAAGATCATCTACATTGCAGCAATTGCACTGGCACCGTTTTTATCGCTGGAACCAATCTGGCTCCTGGCAGATATCACGAATGCGTTGATGATTATTCCGAACCTGATCGCAATCATTGCACTTAGAAAAGTGATCATTGGAGAAACAAAACTGTATTTTTCAAAACAAAATGAAGAAAAAATGTCTGCTGCGGTAAAAGCAGTGGAGTAAAAAAAGAAACCACCGCATTGGAAATGAGATCTGATGCGGCGGTATTTTTGCGTTAGAGGATAAATAAGGTTGTGACACCAACGCCCCAAAAAGAAAGTTAACAGGTTTACACTCGCATAGAGTATGAGTGGTACAGCGCAGGTAAGTATAATCTGTGTTTCCATCAATTCTCTTCCTGCAGATTCCAACACATCCAGAAAATCATTCGATACCGTTGAACAGGCGGATTTCCAAATATATATACTCCGGTTCCCTTCGAGGCAATGGAGATGAAACCCAGGAATCGTGGAAGCCTTTGCTGAACACGATTCCCGCTTTCAGGGGTTCATCGGAATGTTTTGCCGAGGGGAACCGGAGTATATATATTTGGAAATCCGCCGCCCACCAACCTATAAAATTTTTCCCCCACCAGTTGGAAATCCCCCTCATTTCTGCTAAAATGGAACACAGAGAAAAGGAGCGAACACAATATGAATTTTGCGCATTTGCACGTCCACACGGAATACAGCCTTCTGGACGGTTCGAATAAAATTAAAGAATATGTTGCCAGAGTCAAAGAACTGGGGATGACAGCGGCTGCGATCACAGACCACGGTGTCATGTATGGCGTCATTGACTTCTACAGAGCCGCAAGAGCGGCAGGAATCAATCCTGTACTGGGATGTGAAGTCTATGTGGCACCGGGATCCAGATTCGATAAAACAGCCGTAGGACGCGATGAGGACCGATATTATCACCTGGTACTTCTTGCCGAGAATAATACAGGATACGCCAATCTGATGAAGATCGTGTCACGTGCATTTACGGAAGGTTACTATTATAAGCCAAGAGTAGATTATGAGCTTCTGGAGACCTATCACGAAGGAATCATTGCCCTCAGTGCATGTCTTGCCGGAGAGGTACAGAGAAACCTGGCGAGAGGGATGTATGAAGAAGGAAAAAAAGCTGCGCTTCATTATGAACAGATTTTTGGGAAAGGCAACTTTTTCCTGGAACTGCAGGATCATGGGATCCCGGAACAGCGCACCGTTAACCAGCAGTTGATGCGTCTGTCGCAGGAGATTGGAATCGACCTTGTGGCGACAAATGACGTGCATTATACTTACGCAGAAGATGAAAAGCCACATGATATCCTGCTTTGCCTTCAGACAGGGAAAAAGCTCGCAGACGAGGATCGGATGCGCTATGAAGGCGGACAGTACTACGTGAAGTCCAAAGAAGAGATGGCAGCACTTTTCCCATATGCGCCGGAGGCGCTGGAAAATACACAGAAGATTGCAGACAGATGCCATGTAGAGATTGAATTTGGTGTGACAAAGCTTCCGAAATTCGATGTGCCGGAAGGATTTACCTCATGGGAATATTTGAATAAGCTCTGTTTTGACGGACTAAAAAGACGATATGGAGAAGACCCGGATCCAGCCCTTGTGGAGCGCCTGAATTATGAATTGGGCGTTATCAAAAGCATGGGTTACGTGGATTACTTCCTTATTGTATGGGATTTCATTCATTTTGCAAAAAGCAACGGAATCATGGTTGGACCTGGGCGTGGATCTGCGGCAGGAAGCATTGTGGCGTACACACTTGCGATCACCAATATCGATCCGATCCGGTATCAGCTGCTGTTCGAGCGTTTTCTGAATCCGGAACGTGTGTCCATGCCCGATATCGACGTGGACTTCTGCTTTGAAAGAAGGCAGGAAGTCATTGATTATGTTGTGCGTAAATACGGCAAAGACCGGGTAGTGCAGATCGTAACCTTTGGTACACTGCAGGCGCGCGGGGTGCTGCGGGATGTGGGAAGAGTTATGGATCTTCCGTATGCTTTTGTGGATTCAATTGCAAAGATGATTCCGAAAGAACTGAATATTACACTGGATAAATCCCTGAAGATGAACCATGAGCTGAAGAAGCTCTATGATGAAGACCCACAGGTAAAAGAGCTGATCGATATGTCAAAGAGACTGGAAGGTCTGCCACGGCATACATCCATGCATGCCGCGGGAGTCGTGATCAGCCAGAAGGATGTGGATGAATATGTTCCGCTGGCACTTGGAGCGGACAACAATGTAGTCACACAGTTTACTATGACCACGCTGGAAGAACTGGGACTTCTGAAAATGGATTTCCTTGGGCTTCGTACCCTGACCGTCATCCAGGATGCGATCAGACTGGTTGAAAAAAGTACCGGTGTGAAGCTGGTAACAGAAAAATTAAATTATAATGATAAAGCAGTGCTTGACTATATCGGAACCGGCAAGACGGACGGCATTTTCCAGATAGAAAGTGCAGGGATGAAGAGCTTCATGAAGGAACTTCGTCCACAGAGTCTGGAAGATATTATCGCCGGAATTTCTCTTTACCGGCCAGGTCCGATGGATTTCATTCCACAGTATATCAAAGGAAAGAACCATCCGGAGCTGATTACTTACGAATGCCCGCAGTTAAAGCCGATCCTGGCACCGACCTATGGCTGCATTGTATACCAGGAACAGGTTATGCAGATCGTGCGTGACCTTGCCGGATATTCACTTGGGCGAAGCGACCTTGTACGCCGTGCCATGAGTAAGAAAAAGGGCGACGTGATGCAGAGAGAGCGTCAGAATTTTGTATATGGTAATGAAGAAGAAGGCATTCCGGGTTGTGTCAAAAATGGAATCGATGAAAAGGTTGCGAATAAGATCTATGATGAAATGATCGATTTTGCAAAGTATGCGTTCAACAAATCACATGCGGCAGCGTATGCGGTTGTCTCATACCAGACAGCGTATCTGAAATATTATTATCCGGTAGAATATATGGCAGCGCTTATGACTTCTGTCATCGACAATCCGGGAAAGGTTGCCGAATACATTTACACTTGCCGACAGATGGGAATTTCTATCCTGCCGCCGGATATCAATCGTGGGGTTGGTGATTTTTCTGTAGATAACGGTAATATCCGTTACGGACTTGCGGCGATCAAGGGGGTTGGAAGACCGGTGATCGAGCAGATCATCCGGGACAGAGAAGAGCATGGCACGTTTCGTGATCTGAAGGATTTTCTGGAACGGCTTTCCGGTAAGGAAGTCAATAAACGTGCGGTAGAAAACTTTATCAAATCCGGCGCATTTGACAGTCTGAAAGGGACCAGAAAGCAGTTTATGATCATTTATGTACAGATCATGGATCAGGTAGCACAGAACAAGAAAAATTCGCTTGCTGGACAGATGTCGCTCTTTGATATTGTAGATGACGAACAGAAAAAAGAATTTGAGGTCACGCTTCCGGATGTGGGAGAATACCAGAAGGAAACGATGCTTGCATTTGAAAAAGAAGTACTCGGCGTGTATATCAGCGGACATCCATTGGAAGAATATGAAGAGAAATGGCGCAAGAGTATTTCCGCAACGACATTGGATTTTCAGCTTGATGAAGAGACCGGACGGACAAAAGTACGTGACGGGTCAAGGGAGATCATCGGTGGTATGATCACATCGAAGATGATCAAATATACAAAGAAGAATCAAACGATGGCATTTATTACCGTAGAGGATCTTCTTGGAACGGTAGAGGTTGTCATTTTCCCGCAGAGCTATGAGAAAAGCCAGCAGTATCTGCAGGAGGACAGCAAAGTATTTGTGCGGGGACGTGTATCGGAAGAAGATGATAATGCAAGTAAGCTGATCTGTGAAGAGGTGATTCCGTTTGATATGACGAAAAAAGAACTGTGGATCCAGTATGCCGACAAACAGAGTTACCTTCAAGATGAGCAGAATCTGTTCCGGATGCTCGCGGAAAGTGAGGGTGAGGACCAGGTTGTAATCTTCTGCAAAGCGGAGAGAGCGGTAAAAAGACTGCCTAAAAACGCAAATATCCAGGTAGAACCTGGAATTTTGAGCAGATTGACGAATTATTTTGGAGAAGATTGTGTAAAAGTAATAGAAAAACCCATTGAAATGAAGGGGTGAATATTATACAATAACGTGTGGATTGAGATAAATTAAGCAAAAGGATAGTAAAGTTACAAAGTAGAAGAGACGGAGGAGACATATCATGGCAGAAAAAGTAATCAGAACTATCGGCGTATTGACCAGTGGTGGAGACGCACCGGGAATGAACGCTGCAATCCGTGCAGTTGTAAGAACCGCATTGGGAAAAGGACTGAAGGTAAGAGGAATCAGAAGAGGTTATTCAGGACTTCTTAACGAGGAAATTATTGATTTAAGTGCCAGAGATGTATCAGACACGATCCAGAGAGGTGGAACGATTCTTCTGACAGCCCGTTGCGAGGAAATGCGTACACCAGAAGGACAGCAGAAAGCAGCAGCAATCTGTAAGAAATATGGAATTGACGGTCTGGTAGTTATCGGAGGAGACGGTTCCTTCAAGGGAGCACAGAAATTATCTGATTTTGGAGTAAATACAATCGGACTTCCGGGAACGATCGATCTTGATATCGCATGTACAGAATACACAATCGGATTCGATACAGCGGTTAATACAGCGATGGAAGCAATTGACAAAGTACGTGATACATCTACATCACATGAAAGATGTAGTATTATCGAAGTTATGGGACGTGATGCGGGATACCTTGCACTGTGGTGCGGTATTGCCAATGGAGCAGAGAAGATTCTTCTTCCTGAGGAACATGACTACGATGAAGCAAAGATTATTGCAGACATCAAAGAAAGCAGAAAACGCGGTAAAAAGCATTACATTATCATCAATGCCGAAGGTATCGGTGATTCTATGAATATGGCAAAGAGAATCGAAAAAGAGACGGGTATGGAGACACGTGCTACTATTCTTGGTCATATGCAGCGTGGAGGAAGCCCGACAGCAAAAGACAGAGTTTATGCATCTATCATGGGATCTCTTGCTGTAGATCTTCTTCTTGAAGGAAAGACAAACCGTGTAGTAGGATACAAACATGGCGAGTATATTGACTTCGATATCAACGAAGCACTGGCAATGCAGAAAGGAATTCCGGAGTACCAGTACGATATCGCAAAACAGCTTGCCATCTAATAACAGACAGATTGGATGACGTGTATGACACAGGATGTATTATTGACGATTTCCGGACTGCATGATATGGCATTTGCAGATCCGGAAGAAAATGAAGAGAATGAGCCGATCGAAGTGATCACTCCGGCGAGCTATTACTGGAAGAACGGAAAGCATTATATTCTTTATGATGAAGTAATGGAAGGGATTCCGGGGGTGGTTAAGAATAAGATCAAGATCACCGGTGAAGATTCGATGGAGATCATGAAGAGCGGAATTACGAATGCACATATGGTATTTGAGAAGAATCAGATGAATGTCACATATTATGATACACCGTATGGGCAGCTTCATGTTGGAATTCATACACGGAAGCTGGATGTGAATGTGGATGATGAGCGAATTGATATTGCTGTGGAGTACGGGCTTGATGTGAATCATGAAGCGACGGCAGACTGCCGGATCGCAATGAGCATAAGACCGAAAGCACAGGCAGAGGAAGCAATTTCAGGAAAATAAAACAAAAAGGGTAAATGATTCAATCAGCTCAGAATCATTTACCCTTTTTTGTTACTTGTTCCGCAGTCTTGCCCAGAATCCTTTTTTCTTAGGTGGAGTCTCAAGAGAACCTCTGACTCCTTTTACTGCAGTGATGTAAATACCGCTTACGGTTGCTTTTACTTCTTTTTTGACTGGAATAAGATCATAGATGCTTGCATCACACATCAGAGTCATGATCTTTGGTCCGACTTTTGCCTTGACTACAGGTACCTTTGAACGACGAAGATACTTAGGTGTATTCTCAAGAACAACTGACGGGAAACCGGCATCTTTAAGCTTCATCTTACCTTTGTCGATAACCAGGATGTTGACCTGCTGTGCAGCAGCTGCAATCATCTCTTCCTGTTCTGCCTGCTTTTTCTGCGCTTTCTTACCGAGGAAATACAGAACAACCAGGGCGATAAGCAGTACGGCAAGAATTACCAGTAATACGATCGTTATCTTACTCACGGGTTTTCCTCCTCAAATCATATTTACACATAGCTTATTGTAGCATTGTTTGTAGACAAGTGCAAGTAATTTGAAGTTTTTGGCGGCTTTTTGAAAGTAATGGAAAATCTGAAATAAATGTGAATTTTGGGAAATCCCTTTTCAATGACGGATTATGTGTTATAATCATATGTAGCGCTCTGATGTGGGTGATTTGGACAGTCAGAGAGAATGAAGATATAAGAGGTGTAAAAGAAAATGAAAAAGAAATTAGCAGTACTGGCAGCAGGTATCTGTGCATTGTCATTATTTCTTACCGGATGCTCCGGTGAGATTTCCAATGATTATGTTACGATTACAAAATATAAAGGTGTGGAGATTGATAAAGTAGATGCGGATGCGGTATCGGATAATGATGTAGAAGCACATATCAACAGTGTACTTCAGTCTAAATCAACTACAACAGAAGTTACAGACCGTGCAGCACAAACCGGAGATACGGTAACGATCGACTACGAAGGAAAGAAAGATGGTGTGGCATTTGATGGTGGAACAGCGACAGATGCACAGCTTACATTAGGAAGTGGTCAGTTTATTGACGGATTTGAGGATGGCGTTGTCGGACACAATATTGGCGATACTTTTGATCTGAATCTGACTTTCCCGGAGAACTATGGAAATGAAGATCTTGCAGGTCAGGCAGTTGTATTTACCGTTACACTGAAGGGAATCAGCCAGACCGATGTACCGGAACTTACCGATGAATTTGTACAGAGTGTTTCTGATACTTCCAAGACGGTGGAAGAGTACAAAAAGGAAATTAAAAAATCTCTGAAAAAAAACGGCAAAGAAAACCAGCAGAATACAATCAAGGAAAATGCATGGAAAGCAGTACTTGAGAACACAACTGTGAACAAGTATCCGAAGAAGGATCTGAAGAATATGATCAGTTCGATCAAGACACAGTATAAGAATATGGCATCTTATTATAACCTTGATTTTGCAGATTTCCTTAAACAGTATATGAATATGGATGAGGAAACTTTTAATTCAAAGGCAACCCAGGCTGCAAAGGATCAGGTAAAGGCCAACCTTGCGGCAGATCTGATCATTGAGAAAGCAAAGATCGATGTGTCAGATAAGACACTTGAGAAGAAGTATAAGGAGTATGCAAAGGCTTACGGATACGAAGATGTAGATGCACTCAAAAAAGCACTGGAAGATGCTGGAAACCTGGAGAATCTGGAGAAGACAGCAAGACTGGATATCGTAGAAGACTGGGTAGCAGACAACTGCAAGCAGGTGAAAAGTACTTCATCTGACAGCAGCAAAAGCGGTTCAAACAGTACAGGAAGTACCGGCAGCACAGAAAGTACAAAATAGATATAAGCAAACATTCAAAAGGCGGAGAATAAAATCTCCGTCTTTTTTCTTCCTGAAGGGAATGGTATGATATAGAAAGTAATTGTTTTTACAAAATGAAATATACTACAGGAGGACAAGATGAAAGCAGTACTTTTTGATATGGATGGCATCCTGATCGATACAGAGAAATATCTGACAGTATACAAACAAAAGGCAATGCGGGAGGCGGGATACCGGTTGGATCTGGAAACGGCATACAAATTCCGCAGCTGTGCATCCGTATTTGCAAGAGAGCAGATGAAGGGAATTTTTGGAGAGGATTTCCCATACGATGAGCTCAGACGGCGCAGACAGGAGCTGATGAGTGATCATATTGCGCGTTTCGGAATTGAGAAGAAACCGTATGTGGAAGAGACGATCAAGGAGCTGAAAAGACGTGGTTATCAGACGGCAGTCGTGACGGCTACAGCGGAAGACAGGGCTGTGCGTTATCTGGAAATGGTCGGATTTAAAGAGCTGTTTGATGAAATCATCAGTGCATCTATGGTGAAATTGGGAAAACCGAGACCGGATGTGTATCTCTATGCCTGTGAGAAGATCGGGCGGAAGCCTGAAGAGTGCATGGCGGTCGAAGATTCACCGAACGGGGTAAATGCGGCTTACCAGGCGGGCTGCCATGTGACGATGGTTCCGGATCTGACACCTGCAGACGAAGAGGTCAAAAAGATGGCAGATCATGTCGTTCCAGACCTGCGAGGACTTCTGGAATATCTGAAATAACCCCTGAAAATGAGGAGAGCCGATATCCGGTTTCCCGAATATCGGCGTTTATGAAAAAGAAAAATTTTATTATGTGAAAAGGTTTATTTCCTTTTGACAATTATTAGTATACTCGTATCTTGTGAAAAAAGTGTGTTTATAATTTGAAAGAATTATGAACGTTTGTGAACATAGTATACATATATTCTGAAGGGACCGCAGACAGCAGAGTCTGCAGCCCGACAAAAGGGATTTAATCTGTTCCGGGAAGCATCGACCGGACGAAAAGCGAAAACAATTCCCGCATACATGGAGAAGTAAAAAACATGGATTCCGGATGCCACTGAACGCCAAGTGCAAAAGGCTGTCCTTCGATTTCAATTGCCTCAACTGTGCCATCAGAAGTGTGTGCACATGCATGGACATTTTTTCCGAGCAGATGAACGGACTGATGGTGGAAACTATTGGTATACAGAGTGTCTCCGGTCAGTTCATGAAGATGGCTGTCTTTGGCGATGAAAATCTGGTGCCACATATCGCTGCGGTTCTGTGAGGTCTGCATATGCAGAAAAGGATCTCCGGGCTGACAGGAAAGATCCTGGTAGATACTTCCGCCACAGGCGGCGTTGAGCACCTGCATACCCCGGCAGATGCCGATTACCGGAAGATGACGTTTTAAGATTTCTTCTGCAAAATGAATCTGGAAAAGATCCACAGAAAGATTGGTCTGTCCTACACCTGGAAGTGGATCTTCATTGAAGAGAAACGGTGTAAAATCACCTCCTCCGGGGAGCAGAAATCCATCGCATATGTCAAGATAAGAATTGATCGGGAAGTCCTGAGGAAGAATCGGTATCAGCAGGGGGATTCCTCCGGAAATGCGGACTGCCCGCACATAGGTATCGGTTACAAACTGGTTTTTGCCATCGAAGCCACAGCATAAGATTCCAACAACTGGTTTCATATTTACAATCCTCCTCTTTATCAGATAAATCAGTTGTTACAAAATATGTGGAGTCTGTATGAAATATGTATTATAATAAAAAAAGCAACATGCCAGATGGCAGGAAAGGAGTTCCTATGAAACTGGTTATTCCGGAATATAAAACATTAGAACTTGATACGATATTTTTAGATATGAACGGGACGATCGCTGTGGACGGCGTGATCCCGCCGAGTGTGAAGGAACGTCTTATCGCACTTTCAGAGCAGTTCCGAATTTATGTACTGACTGCAGATACGCATGGAAATGCGAAAGCGCAGTGCGAAGGGCTTCCGGTGATCCTGGAGACATTTCCGACAGGTAATGCAAAGGAGTATAAAAGGGAATTGGTAAAAGCAACCGGTGCAAAACGCTGTGTGGCAATCGGTAATGGCAGAAACGATGAGTGGATGCTGAAAGAGGCGGCGCTTTCCATCGCTGTTATGGACCGGGAAGGGGTCTATGGGAAATTATTGAAAAATGCGGATCTCTGTGTCAGATCTATGCAGGATGGACTGGATCTTCTGCTCTATCCAGGTCGGATCATTGCAGGACTCCGTGGATAATATTTGCAGAAGAATACGTAAGAGTATGTGGAAGGAGAAAAGATGCGTCAGGCTATAGTGACATTGAAAAAGGGTGAGGGACGTCTGCTGAAATCAGGCGGCGCCTGGATATTCGATAATGAAATTGATTCGATTATGGGAGAATTTGAGAATGGTGATATTGTGATCGTCCATGATTTTGACGGGTACGGAATGGGAAGAGGATTTATCAATATGAATTCTAAGATCCGGATCCGTATGATGACAAGAAAGCAGGATCAGGAGATCGATCATGCATTTCTGGAAATGCGGGTGAGAGATGCGTGGAAATACCGGAAAAAGACAGTAGATACATCAAGCTGCCGTGTGATTTTCGGGGAAGCGGATTTTCTTCCCGGACTGGTGATCGATAAATTCTCAGATGTGTTGGTTGTAGAGTCTCTTGCACTCGGAATTGACCGAATGAAAGAAGAAATCGTGGACATTCTGAAAGCGGTACTTTCAGAAGATGGAATTACGATCCGTGGCGTGTATGAACGAAGCGATGCAAAGGTTCGTCAGAATGAAGGCATGGAGAGAGTCAAAGGCTTTATCGGTGAAGAATTTGATACCAAAGTTGAGATTGTGGAAAATGGTGTCAGATATATGGTTGATGTCAAAGACGGACAGAAGACAGGATTTTTCCTGGATCAGAAATACAATCGTCTGGCAATCCAGAGACTTTGCAAGGATGCAGAGGTGCTGGACTGCTTCACGCACACAGGCTCTTTTGCACTGAATGCAGGGATTGCAGGGGCAAAGCATGTGACAGGTGTAGATGCTTCAGAACTTGGCATAGAACAGGCAAGAGAGAACGCAAGACTCAATGGATTAGAGGATAGAGTTGAATTTGTCTGTGCAGATGTATTTGACCTGCTTCCAAAGCTGGAAGAAGAAGGAAAGCAGTATGATGTGGTAATCCTGGATCCACCTGCATTTACCAAATCCCGTAAGACGATCAAGAATGCGACAAAGGGATATCGTGAGATCAATATGCGCGGAATGAAGCTGGTAAAACCAGGCGGATATCTGGCAACCTGTTCCTGCTCGCATTTTATGGATTATGAGCTTTTTACGAAGACGATCCACCAGGCAGCGCAGAATGTGCATAAGAGAGTCAGACAGGTAGAATACCGGACACAGGCACCGGATCATCCAATTCTGTGGTCGGCAGAAGAATCGTATTATCTTAAATTCTATGTGTTCCAGATCGTGGATGAAAAATAAAGTGTTGTAGTAGATAAAAAAGGTATCGAAAATCAAACATAAATGATTTTCGATACTTTTTTTAATAGTGTACATATTTCAGATTTGATATTCTATTCAAACTGCGCAGCCGATAATGCAACATAATCTGCAGCATTTTTATAAATTGACTGGATCTCTTCCTCAGTAAGAGGTCTTTTTACTTTTGCCGGGCTTCCGATAACCAGCATTCCATCCGGAATAACTGTGTTCTGAGTAACCAGACTTCCGGCACCGATCAGGCAATGCTTTCCAATCTTTGCACCGTTTAAAATCGTACTTCCCATCCCGATTAGAGACGCGTCACCAATTGTACAGCCGTGGATCACACAGTTGTGACCAACAGTGACATCATCACCGATAACGGTCGGAAAACCGTAATCTACATGGACGGTACTGTTATCCTGGATATTACTTCGCTTGCCAATCGTGATAGACGATTCATCACCGCGGACAACGGCATAATAGAACACACTTGAGTCTGCACCGATGGTGACATCACCTAGGATGACGGACTGACTGGCAATGTGCGCCTGTGATGAAATATTTAAAGAAGACATTACAGCAGACTCCTTTCTCGTTGTAAGATTATTTTTTTGCTTCAACAGCTTTGACCGGGTTTTTGGCGGCTGCTTTTGTATCCTGTTCCGCTTCCGGCTGATAACCGTTGATATTATATTTCTGCTCGTAATAATCAAAGGTGGATACATAATTGTTGTCTTTCAATTTCCGTACACTCTTAGTGTATTCGTGCATATCGAAATTGGAAGAATCCAGTTCCAGGATCGCAACGGCAATGTTAGAACAGTGGGCTGCAATACGATCATAGTTGGTGAGCAGATCGTTAAATGCAAATCCGGTGTTCAGATCACACTGCCCGTTACGGAGCCTTTTAATATGACGCATTTTCAAATCGTTGCATAAAATACCGATCAGTTCGCGAAGCGGTTCTACTTTGGCAGCATTTACAAGGTCTTCATCTACAAATGAATTGATCGTGAGATCAAGGAGCTCTTTTAATGCGGATTCAAGAACATGAAGCTCGTATTTGGCTGCATCTGAAAAAATACGTGATTTTTCATGAAGTTCCTGTGCAACACGGGAAATATTGACTGCATGGTCACCCAGACGTTCAAAATCACTGATCGTATGAAGGAACTTGGCGGTCTGTTTGGACTGTTCCGGTGTCAGGTCGTGCATATTGAGCTGCATCAGATAGGTTCCCAGTTTATCTTCGTATTTGTCGATCAGATTTTCCTTTTCCTGAATTTTGTTGAACTTATTATCTGAAAAATCTTTCAGCAGTGCAAGGGCGCGACGGATATTTTTGTATGCTTTCTTTGCCATTCCGTTGACTGCAAGCTGGCTCTGTGTGATTGCCAGTGGCGGATAATTGAGGAAACGTTCCTCAAGAAGATCGAAATCTGCCTGCTCTTCGTTGTCTTCATCGGTATCTTTAATAAGGAAGAAGACAAGCTTTTCAATCTTGCCGATAAATGGAGCAAGAACAAGGATCGTCAGAAGCCGGAATACCGTATTCAAAAGTGCCACACGGAAAGGTGACATAATTTCACCCATAAATGGGAAATGCACGATGGCATTTACAGAATAGAATACGATGGACCAGAAAATCATACCAAATAAATCGTTCAGCAGATAGATCAGAGCAGTACGCTTTCCGTTCTTGTTCGTTCCGATTGAGGAAAGAAGAACCGGACATGCGGCGCCAACGCCGATACCCATTGTGATCGGAAGTGCAGCTGCAAAGGTGATCGATCCGGTAATGGACAGTGCCTGGAGGATACCTACAGAAGCAGAAGCGCTCTGCAAAACTGCTGTAAATACGATCCCGACAAGGATTCCCATAAATGGATTCGTGAACATGGTCAGAAGTCTGACGAAATGCGGATTCTCTTTCAGAGGAGAGACAGCACCGCTCATGGTCTGCATTCCGATCATCAGGATCGCAAAGCCAAGCATGATGTCACCGATATCAGAATACGGTTTTTTCTTGATAAATGTACGGAAAATAATTCCGATGATTGCTACGATTGCAGAAATTGTAGCGGTTGATAAAAGCTGCGCGATTCCGCTGGAACCATCAATGTAGGAGAGACATAGGATCCATCCGGTGATACTGGTTCCGATGTTGGCACCCATGATGATACCAATTGCCTGTGCGACCTTCATCATACCAGAGTTTACAAATCCGACTACCATAACTGTCGTTGCAGAGGATGACTGAATGATAGCGGTTACGACAGTACCGAGCAGAAGTCCTTTCAGAGGAGTATTGGTCAGCCTGTATAAAATAAGTTCAAGCTTATTGCCGGCAACTTTCTTCAGACTGTCGCCCATCAGTGACATACCGTATAAAAACAGGGCTACCCCACTGAGCAATGACAAAACCATTGTAATTCCCATAATTTTGTTTTCCTTTTCTTTAAGCATTAGTTTACATTTTGTCGCAAAAAAAATATCGTACAGCTACTTTAAATATGAAAAGTCTGCATGCAGATCACACAAAGTGACGCTATACGACACTCTTATTATATAACAAGAAAGTTTCCATAGGTAGACTGAAACGATATTTTTTTACACTTTTTTTACAAGGACTTAACTTTTTCTATACATTCGGTAGCAAAAAGAGCCGCATTTTCAAGGTCTGTGCGTGTCGGATGAATCATTGCTTCGTCAAAATTCTGTAATTGCCTTCGGATTTGCTGGCAATCGCAATCTTTTGGTGTGTTCAGCAAGGATTCATATTTTTGACGGACAGCAAGCGGCATTTTCCCCTGGCAGATAAAAGAACCGAGATAGTGATTGTCATCTTCAAGCCAGATCCGGACGCTGGATGCGATCTCTTTGTAGTATTCCGGGCTGTTTCCGGCACCGCAGGTTCCAAAGAGAGCAACGGATTTGTCCGACAGACCGGAAAGGAAGTTGCCAATCTCGAGGCGGCAGGTTCCGCGGTGAACACAGAAACCAACAAAATAAATTTTGGCTTCTGGGAAATCGGTACGTTCATGAAGATTTATCAGATCTTTGGACATCCCCGGAAGGGATGCAAAAATTTCTGTTGCTATTTTTTTTGTATTTCCTGTCTCACTGTCATAGACAACAAGATAATCTAACATATAGTATTTCCTCCTGTCATTTAGTGGTATGTATAAGGAGAACCGCAGAAGAATCCACCGCCGCCACAGCAGAGATTGCACATGATGTTGGCAATGCAGAGCTTCACGCAGAAATCATTGTTGATCGTTGGTGTACCGCCATACATTGTCTGTTGTGTACGATACCAGCTTCCACCATTTTCAAGACGGCTGACAAGAGACTGATATTGATAGTTGGACGGCTCCAGACGAAGTGCTTCTTTGGCATGCTCCAGGGCGAGGACATTATTGCCCATGCCGGAATTGGCGATAGAGCTGTAATAGTACCATCTGGCAGAACGGTCTTTGATTCCTGAAAGGACATTTAAAGCTTCTTTATAATGGCCACTGTTCAGATAATTGGCGGCGGCACGCAGATGAATATCTTCTTCTGTCTCGGTTGTCTGCTGATTCTGATTGGTATACTGACCGTAGAAACCGCCGAATGGACCAAAACCGCCAAAACCTCCGTATCCGCTTCCGGCATCGCCATAACCTCCGGAGCCTGTTCCGGTATATCCGGAGGCACCCATTTCTTTTTCTTTCATAATCTGCTGGTAAGCCTGTTGGATTTCTTTGAATTTGGCTTCTGCCTGATCTTTATTTGGATTGTTGATATTGGCATCCGGATGATAAATACGGCTTAATTTGCGGTAGGCTTTCTTGATATCCTCGTCGGAAGCATCCCGTGAAACGCCGAGTATTGAGTAAGGATCCTGCATAATTGATTATTCTCCTGATCGTTAGCTTTTTTTGATAAAAGTAGTCTGGCATTTTGGACAGCGGATCTCAATTTTACCTTTTCCCTTTGGGACACGGATCTTCTGTTTGCAGTTTGGACACTTGTAAATGTGGTGTGTCTTGCGCTGCGCTGCCATATACTTCTGTTTTGCAAAAAATCCACGGATCTTTGAAGTGTGCTGGAGAAATTTCTGGTTTTCCAGTGCACGCTTGTAGGTCTGACGTGAAAACATGCGATAGTAAGAGTATATCACGAATGCCCACCCAATTACATAAAAAATACGAAAATGGAAGATGCTTGTGATCAGCATCAGAATTACGCCGCTCCATAAGAGAAATTTGCCGAAGGTATCTACTCCGTACCTTCCATACATAAAACGCATCAGTTTTTCTTTCATAATGTTCACCCAATCTTTTTTATTTATAGAATATGATGATACCAGGGGCAAAAGGTCAGAAAGCACGTAGCAATCTGGTATCAAAGGGGTCAAAATACCTTTT
>ERZ826613.612-NODE-612-length-49813-cov-4.878170_pt1 | contig 49813 bp, 24 predicted proteins | sample MGYA00519925_ERZ826613 | MGnify/ENA primary metagenome ERZ826613 (study PRJEB31778, sample SAMEA3449236) | human gut metagenome | biome: human gut; feature: human-associated habitat; material: faeces | place: United Kingdom | collected 2010/2012 ... | reverse complement strand
CTATGGATACTTTTTTCTGTTTTCTTACTATTGCAGGTTCATTTTACAATGTGCCTAAATTATATATTGCTGAATAACTATTATATTAAGTCACCCAACAGTTTCAAACAGATATTTCAAAATAAACATATTTAAACTTTTTTAAAGTTCAATGCCAAACCTTACAAAGCTGTAATCATCAGTCCATGCGGGCTGAGATGTATCGTCCGCCCAGCCGTGTTTATCGGTAAAGGTAGACGGACCCACATTGTAAATTTCACCCTGCGGCTTGTGGTGCGGTCCCAAAAGATTGCGATTGCCCGAAAACAGGGCTATTTTAAGCTCGTTTTCGCCGTTTTTAAGGTATTCGGTTATATCGGTATTAAATGGCGCAAACATTAAGGTTGCAGCTTTGCTACCGTTCACCTCTAACCTTGCGGCGGGCGCGTTCAGCTTTTTAAGCGAAAGCACATATTTTGTGTTTTCTTTTTTGCTTACGGCAATATTACCGGTAAGCTCCATAGCGCCCGAGAAAAACCAAAATCCGATTTCGGTTATTTTTGAAATATCTACCGTTTTCGGCATTTCGGTCAGGGTAAAGCGTTTGCCTGCGAATATTGATTTGCGCTCGCCGTAGCTTATTTCATCTTCGGTCCTTACTCCGAACGAGCCTGTTATATAAATGCTTTCAAGCTCGGTATCATAGGTCAGCTTGTTTTTCTCGCTTTCGTGTATGCCCGGTGTAAATAAAACGCGGTATACATCCTCGCTTTGGTAAAACTCGCCCTTTAGGGTTATTGTATTTTTACCCTGTATGACATACTCCGAAATATTGCTCTTTCTTATGGATTTATCCACATAATATCCATCATCCTTAAACTCAAACGGCTTGCCGTTTATCAAAAACTCAAAGCTTTCCGGTGTTTCGGCACACAGGCAGATGTTATCCGTCAGCGCTCCGCTTTCGGCGTTAAACGAGAATTCAAGCTCTATCTTACAGGGCTTTTTAAGCTCCAACAGCTTTCTTTGCAGTATTATAACCGCGGTTTCGGGATGCCACTCTCCGCCGTCTATTCTGTACCTGCAAAAATCAAGGGTAAGTGCGTTTACGGTGCTTTCGGAAACTTTAAATTCGCGGTTTATGCTTATATACTCTGTTTTTCTGCCGTCTGCCTTTTCGGGTTTTACCGTTTCGGACGTTATAAGCATAAAGCTTGCGTAGGAAGCAAATGTCAGTTTGCCGTCCGTTTCGGTCGCCTTTCCGGTTATTACATCATAAAGATAAACATTATCTTCATTTGTGTTTACCGTAACGCTCTGTTCTTCGTCGGAAAGATTTACAAGGTAATATATTCTGTTGCCGTTATCCTTTATACGCTTGGTATAATGGATATTTTTGTTTTCTTTTCCGTCGGTTGTTATATTTGCAAAGCCGTATTCCTTTTTAATAGCGTCAAGGTCTGCCTTTTTGGCTTTAAGGCGCTTTAGGCGCTCGTCCTTTACCCCGTTTACAAGGCTCGGCATTTCACCTATAAAGTACAGCTTACCGCCGTTTTGTGAAAATTCGGTGAGCAGCTTTAACGTGCTTTCCGTTAAAGAGAGCATATACGGCATTATTACCGTGCTGTATTCGCATTTTCCTATAACAAGCTTATCATTTTTTACACTGCCGAAATGCTCCGTAATGCTTTCATCACCGTAATGGTAAAGCATATGATTGCCGCTCAACTCATTTGTAATATTCTCAAAACGGCTTTGCAGTTCGTTTATTTTTTCTGTGTTCTTCGGGTTATGCTTTATATATGCGGTCTGCATAGGTTCAATAAGCAGTATCGGTGCTTCTTCTAAGCCCGTATCAAGCAATGTGCCTGTTTTGCAGATAAACTCCGCAAACGGCTTATACGCCTCTTTAAACCACGGCAGCTGATAAAATACCGATGCCGGGTAATCTCTTTTTCTTTCTCCCCTTAAAGAGTATCCCTCAAGGTGAGGACAGAGCGAGGTTACTCCGTTTACCATCTGCCATTGCATTATCCATTTAAGCTCATTAAGCGAAACATCCCAGCCGCAGAGCGCAAAGGACTCGGTAAGCGTTTTTCTGCCTAACTGTCTTGAAACGCTGCCTAACTGTTTAGGTATAAAGGGCGTGCTAATTTTTCTGCCGAGCCAGTCTATACCCGGTTCGTGAAAATACTCATAGCACGCCATCACGCCGCCCGTAGCGCCAAGCTGCGTTAATAAAGTGTCTTCCTCCATCATATGCCCGGTAAGACGGCAGTTATGCTCTGTGCACCAGTTGTACATCTGCTTGATAAACGAGGTTCTGAACTGTCTTGCCGCCATATTGTAAAAATCCGAACGGAATTTCTCCGCGCCGTCAAGGTCGAAATAAAGAAGCGGCAGTTTGTCAGTAATGGAATATCCGTATTCCTTTAAAAACAGTTCGGGAAAAAGAGTTGACCACGGCGTTGCGCCGTTGCCGTACTGCGGCTCATCGGTAAAAAAGCCCTTCAGCGATTTACCGAACCTGTCTCCGAAACACTCATAATATTTTTCGTGCGTTTCGGCAATAAAGCACTTGATTGCAGCCGGATTAAACGTATCTGTGTAATACGGATTTACGGTATAATACACCGCAAAGCAGCCGTCCTCTGCCGAGCTTATTTTTTCAAAGCCGTTTTCGCTCACCCTGTAAAGACCGAGCAGATTTTCGGGCAGCCTATTGCCCTTATTAAGCGTTGCCGTTTCAAGCTTTTTCTGCTGAAAATCCACGCTCTTTTTCGGCACAATGCCGCTTGCAAAGCCGCTCGGCCATCCGTTTTCGTCATACGCCCAGGCTTCCATATTAAGCTCGTCGGCTTTATCCATACACGCCTTTATGCAGTCAAACCAGTCGTTTCCCATATACTCGGTTTTAAGCCCTCCGCGCGCGTGCATAAAAAAGCCATCTATGCCGCTTTCCTTCATCAGCTCTATCTGCCTTACAAGCTCTTCCTTTTCCAGCCTGTCATTCCAGCTCCAAAATGGGGTTATTATATTTTTATTCATATCTCAATAATTACCATACAGTGCAAAACAAAACGATCAACCATATATTTTAAAATGCCGTTTTCATAGGTGAACGGAATATCACGCCCCTCCGGCGCAAGATATACACGCTTCGGCTTTTCAGAAATCCTTACCGAGACCGATGTATCAACCGTTATCGGTGAGTCTTCTATAACTTCAACAGTACCGCGCAGTTTCGTAACAGCATAAAGCAGGTGATTTATATACCGTTTTTCTTTTTCCTGTTTCATAAGTGTAACAACACCGTTTGAACCGAGCGTTGTCAATAGCGTTTTATTTTTTCCGAGTAACTTATCAAGCATATCGCAAACCAAACGCTTATGCTGGTATGCACCGTGCTCTCTGTATTCATCAAAAATATTCCAAGCTATGTATCCGATGTTTCCCGATATAACCGCTCCCGGCATAAAGCTTTCCGGATTGTTAGGTGTTGTTGAATGTGAGCAAAAATGACGGAAAGAACGGTTGAAATAGGCGTTCTGCATAAACGCCTGCGTTTCGGTTTTGCCTGTTTCCTCAATAAGATATCCGTGGCGGTACATAAGATACGCTGCTTTGCCGTTCGGTTGCATATCATAATTTGGTATCATATAGGTGTTATCCATTGGGTTTTCACCGCAGAATTTTATACCGAAATCCCTGAAAAATTCGCCACTTACATTAAGACCGCTTTTACCGCTCAAGAGTATTTTTCCGCCGTTTGCAATATAGGCATTAACTTTTTCTGTCAACTTTTCATCAAACATAACACGGTCCGGGAAAATAACTGCTTTATAATCCGAAAAATCACATTCATTATCAATAATATTGTAAAGATAGTGACCCTCCAGCAGCATTCGATTAGCTCCTATATCCGGGCAGTCTACCGCTTCCCTATCGGTATAGGTGGTAAAAACAGCGACATCTGTAACAGCCGTTACATCATGACACCAAGGCTCCTTTTTCTCAACAAGTTCATAAGCCTTTCCTATGAGCTCATAAGTTGCTTTATCAAATTTTCCAAGCGGGTGTAACTGGTCGCCCACAGAACACTTTGCGCCGTTTGCAAGCGACAGCGAGGTTTCGTATATAAGCGCGTTTGGATGCTTATACCCGCCGAACTCACCCCACGACTTATGAAATTTTCCGGTCATTCCCAAAAATTCCTTGCCTAAAACACGCGCATATGCCGCAGACATCGGAAAATGATCATATCCCCAGCCGCCTGTCGGCAGGGATTCGAGTTCTAAATGCTTTGTGTTTGAATATGCCACGCTGCGGTCATTTCTGGGCACATTTCCGCAGTTGTAAAACACAGCCATATCAGGGTCATATTTTGCAACAGTTGCGTTAATACGGTCGGTAAACTTCTTATAAACTATTTTGCGGTGCTTCTCAATGTCTGCCGGATTTTCCGGGTCAAGTTCCAAAGACAGCATGGTTTCAATACAGCTTGCGCAAACGCAGGGCGCCGGAGTGCAAATGTCAATAAAAACTCCGTCAAACCTGCCTGCAAAGGTTTCCATTACCTCGCCGACCTCAGCTTCAAGCATTTCAAGATATTCATCATTATTAAGGCAAAGCTGATGCCAGTGCGCTCCGAGCAATGTGTTATCTTCATTACGCAGCATTGTGCGAAACTGCGGATATTTATTGGCTTTTCTTTCGTCAAGCCCGGCAGATATATATATTTGAGCCCGAACGCCCAATTCTTCACAAACTTTCAGTTGCCTGTCAAGCAAATCGGTCTTTAATGTTGGGTGCATTTCATTAACATGAGTCGGGAAATAGCTCCATCCGTGATGACATTTTGCAAACAGCGTTATTGATGAAATATGCCCAGTGCGCAACGCATCTTTGAAATTATCTTCCGAGAACTCACTTCCGACGTCGGGCATACATTCCGATGTGTGAAAATCAAGATTTACTTGTCTGAACGGTAATTTATCCATAATAAAACTCTTTCTGTGTTTTTATTTTGTATTGTCTATTCCTATTCAAAAAACGGTTATTGAACAGTATTTATATAAAGTCTTTCCAAAAGGAATAACCGAAATTCCATTTTGTTGTTCAAGCCTGTTACTGTTTGAATAATATGGGCTTTCGCAGCTCCACGGCTCTACGCAAATAAACGGTCTGCCGGGTTGAGCCCACAATGTCAGCTCGGAAAAATTGCCTTTATTTATCCTTGCAATTTTTCTTCCGTCAGAATCGGTCAAATCACAATATCCGGACTTTAAGCCGCAAAAGGTTATACAACCCTTTTTAAAAAATTCGGGATATATCCTTAATTCTTTTCCGTCCATCAGTTTATGTGTGTTTATACGTTCATCATTACTTTTAATCACATAGTCAGCTTTAAATTCAGGCTTTTCAAATTCAAGTAAGGCTCTTTCAAGGGATGATAATCGAAAGCCCGTATGAACGCCAAGCTCGCAGAGCATATCCGCGCGCGTATTATTCTTTATATAAAATTCCATCAAAAGACTTTTACCGTTTAAGCTGTAAACGGTTTCAAATTGGAAAGGATATTTTTTTATTGTTTGACTGTCATCGGCAAATCTGAAAACAATACTGTTTTCTCTATGTTCAATAACGGAATGACAGCTTGTGCTTGCAAAGCCGTGAGTTTCCATTATGTAGTTTTCATTTTTATAAGAATACGGTTTTCCGCCGAAATCTCCTATAAGCGGAAATATCAAAGGACTTGTTCCGTTCCAGTCGCTGTCTGTTTCATCTTTAAATAATATTTCGCTGTCATCTGCCTTTTTAAGGCTGCAAAGCTCCGCGCCTTTTTCAGAAATGCAGGCGGTTAAATATTCATTTTTAATTGTATGCAATTTTTTCTCCTCAATATCAAAAAGAGCCTGACCGGGGGTGTCTCCCGGTCAGGCAAGCTTTTATTCTACTCTAACCGTAGGAATTTTTAAAATTATGCTCCTAAAAGTAATTTTCTGAGAGCGGCAAGATCATTTGTATCAATGCTGCCGTCGCCGGAAATATCTGCGGCGCAGTTGAGAATCTTGGTATTATCCTTATCGGCAAAATACTTCTTAAAACGGACTAAATCACAAATATTAACGGTATCATCATCATTAATATCGCCGTTTTCCATTCCGAACACTGCTATTTCCGTAATATTTGTCTGGCAATACGGGCGAAGAGCCTGATTTGGGTTCACAGGGAAAATATAGCGAACCATAACATATTTGGCAGAAACCGCCTTGTTGAACAGTATTTCTACATTTGAGCTGTAATCTTTATTTGTGCAAACTGCAATCGGAGCATTATCCGCAATAGTATTTATATCATCGGAGACATATACTTCAAATTTATATGCGGCATTGAATATTCCGTTATCGCTGGGATCTGTTCCTATAATAACGGATTTAAATGTTACCGATTTGCCCATATTACCATCGCCTATATCAAGTAATACATCTTCATAGGTATCAAGCTGCGAGCCGCTGTTGTGCATCGGACCGGTTGAATAATAGCGATTAAACCTTTTTTCGCTGTTATTATCGCCCATATCCACACCAAGCATTGTTGCATCCGTTCCGGTTTCATAAACGCCGTTATTTATGCTCAAATAACCTTCGGTGTCGGTAAATAAAACCTTTCCTTCTTGCGTTTCTTTCTTGTTGGAAACACAGCGAACATAGCTTGCGGCGGTTATATCCTTCGACGCAGCATTTGTTATATCCCTTGTCGAATTTTCAATAAGCGTATACGCGTCGGTATTTTCTCCGAAAACAGCAATTTCCGAAATACGGGTATATGTATAATCAGTCGGAGCATTCTGCTGTCCGTTATGCCCTTGTACAGCTTGAGCCTGAATAATGCGAACCATCATATACGCACCGGAAACCGGTTTGCTGAAAGCAAAATATTGTTTCGGTGCAAAATTCGTATTAGTATATGTGGCAACCAATGAACCGGCTTCATCCAAAGCCTCAAGAGAATCTGATACATATATTTCATACTTATAAGTTGTTCTGTTCCCGTTATCGGGGCTTGCAACATAAATTCCCGAAAGCTTTAACTGACTGCCGGTCTTATCCGTCAGATGCGCAACAATATCAAGAGAAACATCAAGTTTATTCCCAACATTAACCTGATTATTACCTTCATTAAAACGAATAACGTCTAATTCGGCAGTATCTGTAATATCGCCGTTGGTCAGTCGGTTAAAATGAGACTGACTGAAGCTTGAATATGTTGTCGAAGCGCTGTTTTTGTAGTCATTAGCCGTAAATCCTATATAATTTCCGCTTATTAACGAATCACTAAGCGAAACGCCATTCGGCAAATCATTTAAAACCGTATAGCCGATATCGGGATTAGCATTTCCGAAAACCGCAATTTCTTTAACACGCGGATAGCATACTCCGGCATCCCAATCTGTATCACCTTCGCTTAAAGGCTGAATACCCATTGTAATACGAACTAACATATAAGAGGCAATAACAGGTGTTTTAAGATCAACCGTTATATCTTCTTTTCTGTCTGTATTGGTGTAATCAAAAGCCTTATTTGATTCATCGGTGAGTGAATTGAGCTCCTTTGAAAAATAAACTTCAAATTTGTATGTTGAAAGTTCTTTGGCTTCACCGCGCATATAAAACTTACTTACTTCGACAGGACTGCCTGTTTTTTCATCGAGCGGAAAAACAACATCGTGATAAACTTCAAGCGTTTCACCTTGATTCCTAAAGGTTTTATCGGAATTTTTAAAAAGACCGTTTGAACCATCGCTTAACTCAATGCAATTTTGAGGATTGCCGTCTGTCATTTCTTTTCTGCCGATTAAACGCAGCATTTTGTCGGACTCCAAGTTATTATCGTGGATAATCCATGAATTACTTTCAACACCGTAAATCAATGACTGCGTTAAATCAAGTTGTTCTTCTTCAGCCGAAACTACCGAAGAAGAAAATGCCAAGGAGGATAAAACTATGCTGAGAGTAACAATTATGCCGGTTAGTTGCTTAAATGTGTTTTTCATCATAAATTCCTTCCTACATTAAAAATTATTTCCAGGTATTCTTTATTGCATTCTCGCATTCCTGCTGAGCCTGCTTTGTCAATTGAGCTATATCCCCTCCCTTATAGATTGCTTTTTCCATATCTGTGGTTATATCAAGCGTGTTTTTGCTTGAAGTATAATATCTTCCATGGTTCACAATCTTATTTTTCGTTGCCATGAGCTTATCAACTATTTCTTTGTTTGCGCCGGTTATGTTGGAAATATTGTCCTTAACCGGATCAACATAAGTTGCCTCAAACTTCGCATAGCAAGCCGCCGCACGTACATCCTTAGTCTTAACACCGGCGGCCACGCAACGCAGCCAGTCGAATGTGTAAGCGTCCTTATTGGTGGTATTCATAGGCAACGGAACAATTCCGAGATTGTCAACCGATTTGCCGAAAGCGACCGAAGTTTTTGCCGCCTTTGCAAGTTCGCTCCATTTAGAACTTTCCTGAACTTTAATGTAGCTTTTACCCGCAACAAAACGATCGTTCGATGTAGCTCCCGCATCGTCTCTCATTTTGGCAATTCCGTTGCTGCTGTTATACATCTGTTTTGAAAGGTTGAAAGCATTTATTATGGGAGTGCTTGTTAAATTCACAACCGGCTTGCCGTCCTTCATAGTAATAAGGCCAGTGCCGAAAGAGCAGTAAACTCCGAAAACATCGTCTAAGAAATATACATCCTTTGTTTTGTCGGTGAGCTTTCTGCCATTTTGAAGAATGTAATTCCAGTTCCATTTGCCCGCCTTATAAAGCTGCTGAGGGTCTATACCTGCCGCCGAACACATCTTTTTGTTATAATACATAACAAGCGGATATGCCGAATAATAGTGTGAAAGCCCGTACATTTCTCCCTTATACGCAAAATATGAACTTGCAGTAAGATCAATGCCGCCCGCCGTAGGATTGGACTGGTTCTGTAAATCCGCGGTTGTTACAACATTGCTGAAGCTTTTAAAAAGCTTATCCTTTATTCCGACCGGATACTGTGAACCGTGCTGGAAACATATATCATAAGATGTTCCCGCACTCAAAGCTGCCTGAATATCTTTGTTATATGTTCCGAAAGTCAACTGAACGGTTTTAATCTTGCAGTTAAACTTCTTTTCAAATGCGGCTATCTTACGTTTGAAAGCGTCATTGTGGAATTGCGCTTCTTGGGTTATAGCCATGGTAAATGTTTTTCCGCCGAAGTTCACGCCGTCATCAACTGTCTTTGAGCCTTTTTTGATGTTTACCGGCTGAATAACCGCTATTTTTGAAACATCAATTGTTTCTCCGTTTACTCCGGTACCGCTGCTTGACGCGTTACTGCTGCCACTCTGCTGATTTGCAGATTGGCTCTTATCCGATTTGTTGCCGGAAGCACTGTTTGAAGCGTCATCATCAACCAGTATTTCGGAAGTTATGAAAGAATATTCATCCTCCGGATTCGGTTTTTTACAGCCCGACACCGTAAACAGCATTGCTCCGAGCAGCAATAATGCCAACATTCTTTTTTTCATTTTTTGTCTCCTAACTGCCGTTTATTTCGCCGATTTCGGCGGAATAATTTTTTAAACGGCAATGAAATTACTCCGCTGATATTCATTTTGAAAAAAATTGTTTAACGCTCACCTCTTTTTTGTCATACAAAAAATATATTGGTTTATTTGCTGCGCTTTTTCTTTTTAAGCAAAACAACGGTTGTAGCAGTGCCCGCCGCCACAAGTAAAACGCCGACCGGTATTACAATATAAAGCCAAGTGTAATCGGAAGAACTGTCGGTATTCTTTTTCTTCTTTATCAGCTTTTTAACTACCTTTTTGGTTCCGCCGGGTGTTTGGGTGTTGTCGTTCTCTGTCTCATCTATTGAGACGCCGTCCGAATTATTGTCGTTGCCGGAATTATCCGGAGTAATATCGGGTATAACCGGATCATCCGATATTGTTTCGCCTGTAAACATAGCTATTACCGATTTAATATCGAGTAAATCGGTATAATCGGCACACATATATTTTTCATTAGGTGATATGTATGTATTGCTGCCGCTTGCCGAATTGCAGTTTACAGTATAAATAAGTGTTGAAAACGGATCCACTCCGGCTGTATTCGGATACAAAACACGTACCGTTCGCTCGCCTATATCGGTAATTCGTTTACCCGTTACATCATAAAACGCTATTTCATTAACGGTACCGCTCATAACTTTATATCCGTCTTTAGCAACATTTTTCTTCTGCTGAGCGGTTACTGCGGTTTTAATGAGCTTTGAAGAGTAAATTTTGGTATAAATATCGTTAAGGTCTCTCCTAACAACTTCCCACTTTATACCTGTTTCTGCGTCATTAAATGTATAAAGCGCATCGCTTTCCGCCGAGGTGTTCATTCCTCTTACATTAGTAGCGTAAACGGAGATTTCTGTCAGAGAGGGCGTTATAGTATCATCAACAAAATAATCATCGCTCATTTTTTCAATTGAAATGCAAATATAGCGCGCAAGCGTCGGATTAAAGCTCATATCATAGCCGTCTTCACCGGGCACACCGTTAAATTCCTTTGCTGCCTTACGGTTTTTGCCTATAACTTCATCGGTTGTCTCACCGATATATACTTTCGCCTTAACAGGAAGCCACTCAGGAATTTCGGTATTAAAGCTTATGTTAATTCTGCTGATATTTCGCAGGTCACCGAGACTAACGAAATAATTCAGTCCCGAGGTGCCCGCCTTAGCACCGTAAATATTCGGAACGGTTGATTTATCGTTGTCGAATAAACGCTGAACTTCTTCTTTATCAAATGTCAGGTGGTTAATATCATGTGAAGAATAATTACACTCAAATATGTAATCGTCGTCAACATCTACATACGGCATTATATTACGCTTTTTGAACAGTTGATCGCTCATACCGTTTATAACAATTTTCGCGACATCTATATATTTGCCATTGTTTGCGGGAACGGAGAAACGAATGTACCTTGCCGTTATCGGTTTTTCAAATTCTGTTCCTGTCTCATTCTCGGTTTTATTTTCATAAACAAGCGCCGATTCTTCCCAAACCTTATTCAAATCATCACTTGCATAAATTTTAAGTCCTTTTATATAAGACTTATCATAAGGTTTAAGAGAATATCCGTACACCCTACCGTTTTGGCAAAGATTATACAGCAATTCAAGTCGCTTATTGTCCGCGTTGATTGAAGCGTAAGATTCGGTACTGCCATCGGTCATATCGGCAATCATTCGGGCTCCGAATTCTTTTTCGGTTAGTTCTGTCATATTGCCCTTTGAAGATACTCTGTATGCCTCAACCGGCATATTTTCAGCTAAATTTACAGGTGTTACTTCTATAACGGCTTTTTCGCAGAATATTGCAAATTCAGCCGTTCTTAAATAAGAGTAATCAACCGTTTTATTAACGGATTCAAGAAATCTTATTGCAACAAAGCAACCTACCGGATTATTTTTTTTCCAAGTTATATGCTGAATGGCAGATACTCCGGACACACGGTAGTTGTACTCATAAACACAGTTTTCCGGTAAGAACAGATCTTCCTGATCCATCGCCATGTACACTTGATACCTACCGGTAAAATATGCCTCAGAAGCCTTGGGAGCACCGGAATATATCAAAGAATTCATCTGATACGGTTCTTCACCGAGACGATATATTACATCAACATACTCTCCCGAGGGATTAAGCCACTCGGTGATATATGTTCCGTAGTCCAAATGAGTGAGATAGTCTCCATCGGTAAGAGTGTCAAAGCTTGTTGAGGTTGAGGTTCCGCAATATTTGACATTCGGTGTATTTCCGGATAATAAACTCTTACCGAATTTTTTGAAATAATCGTTATTAACCGTATTGTCAATCGCTTCAAATGTTATGTCCGAATCCGATTCGACAAATGCGGCTATCTCCTGAAAACGGGTATAGCAAAGATTGTAATCCCATGTAGCAGACGGCTGGATTCCCATTAAAACGCGCAGCATAAGATATGAACCCTTGACTTCTTTATTGAATTTAAGCGTTTGACGGGCTGAAGCGGAGGAATTGACAATATCCGCAATCAAGCTGCTCTCCTTACCGAGCTCCGATACAGTATTTGCCGCAAAAACCTGATAGTGATAAGTACTTAAACTGTCCCCGGCAAATTGCAGATAAACCTCATTAAGCTTTGCGGGTTTACTGTCAAGACCTATCTGATATACAACATCGGTATAAACTTCGGTTTCCTTTTGGTTTCTAAGCGTACCGTCCTTATTTTTAAAGCACCCTATAACGCCGTCCCAAGTAAAGTCCATTCCGTCGTCTTTACCGTCGGTCAACCTATCCTTTGTGGGGTTAGGCGTCAAATCGTAGTTTTCCCCGTTATCGTATATATAAATACTGTAAGGGTTGGCTTTGTATATTGCCGATTCCGTAAGCGGCTTACTCGCCGTTCCGTTATCGGTAACTTCAACATCAGCCACACCGCGCGCACCGAATACAGCGAATTCGTTGACTCTTGCATAGCAACTTTCCCAACTCCATGTAGCAGTCGGCTGAACTCCCATAGTTATGCGGAGCATAATATACTTTGCGTGAATCGGCGTATTAAATTTTATCAATTGCTTATATGCGGCGGTAATATTAGTATATTCTAAAACCAATGATTCTTCTGCGGAAATATTATCAAGATCATCTGCCGCATAAATCTGATATTTATATGTCGCCAATCCGCCGTCATTACAGTGGCTTATGAACAGCTCACGGATCTCGCAAACGCTTCCCACAGGGTCAATTTGCCATATAAGGTCATCATGCACCGTATTCTCGCGTAATTTTCCGTCCTTATCCTTAAAGATACCCGCAGTGCCGGATACAATATCAAGATTATCACTGCAAGCACCGTCCGTTAATTTACCGCAATTAGGATTGCCTAAGATGCTTGAGGCTGCACCATCATCATAAATATCTGCGGTTATGGGTTTTGAGCCGTATATCAATGAATTTTTCAGTGTATCGGCAGGGTCGGTATTGTCCAAAACCGATATTGCGGGAACGCCGCGTGTGCCGAATACCGCCACTTCATTTATTCTTGCGTGGCAGCTCTCCACGCCCCACGTAGCCGTCGGCTTAATACCCATAAGAACTCTTATCAGCATATATTTCGCCTTAACGGGGTTAGGAAAGCTTATCAATTGACTGTCAGCCGCCGCAGTATTGGTATACTCTGCAACTTTTGAAGAATCCTTGCCGAGTTCATCTTTATTCTCGGCGAGGTATACAGCGTATTTATATGTATTCAAATCGCCTATTCCGCAATGCTTAATATACACCTCATCAATGTCTGCGCTTACATCGGCGGAATCCAACATCCAAACAAAATCATCGTACACTTCTAATGTGTTTTGATTTCTGAGCGTTCCGTCGCTTTTTTTAAACAAGCCTTTGCTTCCGCTCACGCAGTCAAGATTGCCGTTTTCAATGCCGTCGGTTATTTTTTTACAAAACGGATTTGAAAGTATGCTTTCAACATTGCCGTTGTCAATAATATCGGCAGAAATCGGGGCAACATTGTAAATCAAAGACTCCGAAAACTGTTTTCCCAATTGTGCATTATCTTTAATTATTACATTTGAAGTTTCCGCACTTATTAAAAATGCAACACTTATACTTGCAACAATCATACAAAGCGACAATGCAATTACAGCCATACGTTTACCGATCGCCCTTTGGAATTTCATTATATAACACTCCTTCTTTATGAAATTTCTCTTATCAGGTTATTGAAATTAAAGCAATTGAATAAACGCTGCTATCTGATTTCAAGCGTGCCTTTACCGCTATCAAATCTCCGGTTTTTGCCGAAGAAGCAGGGGTGTAAACACCTGTGTCGGAGACATTACCCTTTTCGGATCCCGTAGAGCATACAACCGACCATTCTACCTTATCGCTTGCGGCGCAATCAAGCATTTCGGCAGAAAGCGTTACGTTTGAAGTGTTAGTACATTCATTCCATACCTTGCTGAATGCTATCTGCTTTTTGGGTTTTGCCGTTGTGTAAATATAAACACGGTAGTCCTTTGAAAGTGTGTCGGAAAGTTTAGTTCCTACATTTTCGTAAATTTTAACACTTTGCGGGATGATGCTGTCATATCCGTTCAGATTTTCCGAGCGTTCGGAATAATCGTATTCATATTTATAAACCTTTTTACCGAGTTTTTTGCTGAAATTCAATTCCAGGTTTCTCGCCTTTTCCGACGCATTAGCTTCAACTATAACCGTATATTCGCCGTCACTGCGTTTAAACGCCGCTGTACGAATATCTTTTCCGCTCCAATCAACCTGCAAAACATTTGCGTGTGAACCTATATAGTTATTTATCAGCGCATTACCGTTATAGAAGTATCCGATATTTGTCGATGATTTTTTGTCTATCGGAAGCAAGGAAACGGTTTTGCCGGCAAAATAAAATCCCATTGAAGAAACATAGCCGCCAATCATTTCCCAGCTCATAATACCCCTCATCCCGGTATTCGCCGATACAATAAGCTGTGCGGCATCTGAATAGTTCCATTTAAGTTCATTCTTTTTAACTTTTGTATCAAAATATGAGTCGAGGTATTCCGTTACCATTATCTGTTTTTTTAAGTGACCGTATAACTTTGTATAATAATCATAATAGCTTTGGTAATCAATATCTCCGTCAGGTAAAAAATATGAATGCTGAGTATATCCGCCCAAAGCCGAACCGCATTTTTTCTCAAAAATGTCGTACCACTCGGTTATAGCGTTAAAATCTATAGTGGTATGCTCTGCCGCCACTATGCTGACTTTCTTGTGCAATTTTTTAGCTTTCAGTGCAGCATATGTTTTATTTATCATATGGGAATAATATGCCGGCTTATTTCCGACCGTTCCGTATTCGTCGAACGGCTCATTATAAAATGAAAGGCTTTTTATATTTGTATATCCCTTTTCGTTTATAAGGTGGTCGAGCAATGCAGCGGCAGCCTTTGCAAATGCGTTCAGGTCGCGCGGAGCTGCGCTCTGCGTTTCGGCCACCGGCAAAGCGAACCATGTTACAATACGGTTTGAGGCTTTCCAACCGAAATTAATGGTGATTTCCGTTCCGATTTCTTTATATGCGTCAAGGTAAGTATACAGCGAACGCATTGTTTCATTATCAAAATCGTAAACGCCGTTTATATAATTTTTATAATCTTTATTGTTTTTCCAATCCTTACGAGTAGGATCTTCCTCTGTATCGGTCACCATCCAGTCAACGCAAAAAAGCAGTCTGCCTGTTGTCACATTAAGCGACTTCATCTGTTTCTTCTGGAGCTCAAAATACGATTTATTAAAACCGTATTTTTTCTCGGCGACTGCGGTAAGAGTTCCGGGGAAAACATTCGTTCCGATTGACATATAATCCTTAAAAACTGTTTTTGATGTATTTACATTAACAGTTCTGGCAGAACCTTTCGCATCAGTTCCAACCGCTTGAATCGGACCTTTATACTCCTGTCCCGAATCATCATCAGAAGAATTGCTGTCGGTTTTTGAGTCGTTCCCCTTATCCGGGATAATAATATCCTTTATTCGATCCCAAATTGTTTTATCTCCGCTGTTATCATTGTCGGTGTCCGGTTCTTTGGTATTGTCATCGCCTGAAACCTCGGAATTTACATTATCGGTTGCAGAGGATGTGGGAATACTTGAATTATCCGGACTATTTTTATCTTTTCTTTTCCCGCACATTGCAATTGATAAAACCAGCGTTGCAACAAGTATAACCGCAACTATCGGGAGCAAAATTTTTATTTTTTTACTCATAGCTCAAAAATCACCTTTCCTTTCTTAATTATCCTACAATTCCCGTTCGCTCAATACTTTCGGTAAAGAAACGTTGTGTAAACACATATAAAACAAGCAACGGGAGTATTGTTATCAAAACGCCGCCCATCATATACATACGGGATACGATAAGGTTGTTTTGGTTTGCCACAAGTCCGCTTTGTTCAAGCGCGTCTTTCAAAGCAAGTAATTTCACCGATAAAGGTCGTATATCTCCATTGAAGTAAGCCGAAGAACTGTAATACTCATTCCAATGCCAAACGACTGAAAACAAAAGAACCGTAACATATGACGATGTTGCCATAGGAACCATAATGCTGCGAAATGTCTTAAATGCACCGCAGCCGTCTATCTCGGCTGCTTCTTCGAGTTCTTTTGGGAGATCGGAGAAAAACTGCCTGAATATGAATATAAACAGTCCGCCGCGAAGTCCCGAGGCAAAAATTGATGGTAGCACAAACACCCACGGAGTATCCAAAAGATTTAAGGATGTGTGGAAAATCTTTAAAATACCGGCAAAATCGAAATAGCGGTAATGCACATAGTTTGACATCAGTAAGGTTTGCGGCGGTACAATTATCGTAAGAACGACCAGTAAAAATACAGCATTTTTAAAAGGAAATTCAAATCTTGCAAAACCGTAGCCCACTAACGAGCAGGAAATCAATTCAAACAGAGTGCCTAAAACGGTAATAGTCAGCGTTAAACCTAACGAATGGAGATAATCAAGGTTTTCATAGGCACCTTTCAGTCCGGCAAGAGACAGCTTTCGCGGAATCCACATTACACTGGGATCAAGCAAATCCGGGCTTTGAAAGGTTGTTACTATCATATAGAAGATCGGGAAAAGGAATTGATATGAAAATCCGACTATGAATGCAAGCTTAACTATAAATCCCACTGCCGAACCGCATTTCCTTTTAAGGCAGTATGCTCCGTCCGATTTAAGATCGGGTCTTTTTATATTACCGAGCATTAGTGCTCCTCCTTTCTCCACGGGTAATAAGTTTAACAACTATCATAAGCAATACTAAAATTAAGGCAATGAATATAAAGTAACTCCATGCAAAAGCGGATGAAAGCCCCAGCTTGCTCGTGCCCTGATTCATAAGATTTACTATTTGCCGCATAACCGGGTTGTTTGCAATAGTAAAACCGTCGATTATGGTATAAACAACATTCAGCAAAAGCATACGTGATAACATCGGCAAAGTTATTTTCCAAAAATCATCCCATGCGTTAGAGCCCTCGATTGCCGATGCCTCATAAAGCGACGGCGATATAGAATGAAGACCTGCAAGAAATATTATCATTTGAAGTCCGGTACGCCATAGCATCGAAAACAATTCGCCAGAGATACTGGTTACTATTGAAACAATTTTTTCACTTATTCCGGCTTCAACCAAGAAGTCGTTGAGCGCAGTATTTTGACTGAGCTGACCGCCGCTTATGCTGGCGCCCGATAATACATTTGACGCAATGTTATCCCATTGAAAAACATGGAAAGCAATACCGGATGCAAAGATAACCGGCATAAAAAATACTGCTCTGACGAAAGTTCTGCCTTTATATTGCGGTTTCACAAGCATTGCCAAAAACAGGCTCAGCATAACAATAACCGGGACTTCCCAAAACATACGGCTTATTGAAGCTACAATATTGGAAGAAAAGTTGGCGTCTTCCAAAAATGCAACACGGTAATTACTGAGCGCCGCATACTTCATTGAGTACCCGTTAACATCTATTGTTACATCGCTGAAACTCATTCGTATAGAATCTACCGCCGGATAAAGAAAGAAAAACAAAAATCCGAGATAAAACGGTAAAAGAAATAATTGCGCAGTCCAAGCTTTTCTTGCCTTTAATGAAAGATTCGATTTTTTTAAGCCTTGTTTCATCACTAAATCCCTCACTTACTTTTCGGAAACGGCAAAACTATGAGCTTTAACTGTCAAGTTGCCTAAGTGTTTATCCGTTGCTCCGTAATTGATATAAACACAAACGCCGTTTTCATAGGTTACCGCATTTATCTCATCATCAATTTTTCTGTAATCCTCAATACATTGATTGCTTATTTTCTCAAGCAGAGGATAATATTCTTTATATAATTCATTCGCCCTGTCTGCCCAAAGCATATAATTTGTACTGTAATACTTATCATATGCCGTATCCTTAACCAAAGCGGAATCGGCATACATACCTGTGAACATAAGCTCGTATCCGTTTTCCACTGCTGACAGATAATCATATGTATTTTCAGAAAGTCCAAGCGGTTTTGCAGTCATTTGTATATATCCATGCAACACCAACGAATAGAACGGTACGCGTTCGTCCATTACCTTTTCATTACTTATATTTGTCGGAGCGGAAAATATTTTTGAAAGATAACCGAATGCATAATTGTTCGAATTTTCTCCGGAAATGAGAATATCTTTTTTCTTAACCGATTCCATCACTTTTTTGAAATATTCAACGGTTTCAGTACGGGAAACAAAATGTTTGTTATCAAGATTGGCATATGTATTATCGGTAAGTGACAAAAGCGAAATATTACTATAACCGCTTTTCTTATAGGATTTCAAAAAACTTGATGATTTTGTGAAAATATAATCAGATGATAAAATCATCCACTTGGGAACGTCAAGCCTTGTTGCGTAGACCGACGGCATATAAACATTTTGGTATGCTGTCTCGCGAAAAGCGTTCTTAACTGCTTTGCCCGTTGAGCCTTTTCGGTAAGTAGTTAAATCAACATCCGGATAAAGTATTCCTCCATTGGAAGAAACGGTGTCATTCAACTTCTTAAAGTCCTTTTTGCTTCCGAGTTTACCGCAATAGGTAACCTTTGACGGCAATTTACGATTAGAAACGCCGTCCTTCATCCAACCCGAGTATTTAACGGAAATATTCTTTATACCGAGTTCTTCGAAGTATTTCAATATTTCCTGTGACTGCTTATAGGTTGTGAGCGCGATCTGTTTGCGATAAGGGATTCCGAGAAAATTTGCCTGAATATCAACCGAGCCGATCAGGTTAAGATTAAATTCTGCATTGGCATTATTTTTCGTTAATTTCAGTTCTTCAACCAAATAATTACGATAACACTTCGCTAAATCAATAATCCCTATATTCTGACCGGTAATCAGATAATAAATTACGGTATATTTTTTTAGGCCCTGAGCATTTTTTGTGATTCTGCTTGCGTTGTTATCGTTTATCATCTCTTTAAGATAAAGCGAACGATAATTAAGCTTTGAAGAAACCGTGTTATATGTTCCGACATCCGGATCGGCGCTTTGCGCGACAATTGAAGATATTTCTTTTCCATCGGATACTATTCCGAGAACTCCAAGATTTTCGGTAAACAAACCGAATACCGGCATTTTAATGCTTTCGGAAACATCGCTGTTCAATTCTTTCGGAGCCGCAAGTTCTGCTCCGTATACCTCTTTATCATATATCTGCGAATTGCCGTTATTGAAATGAATCAGCGCACCCGAACCATCGGGTACAAACAATTCACCATTTTCCTCCGAATTACCGGCAGAAAAATACGGAAGTAAATTGATAGAGGTGAGTAATGTTTCCCCGGTTTCCTTGATTTTTGAAAGCTCTACGCTTGCCTCAAAACGATTATTTGATATTTGAAAGATTATCGGAATCGTAATCCCTATATCGGTAAATCGGTATGTAATGCGAAATCCGTTATCTAAATCCTCAATATCGTAATCGTCCTTTGAAACCGATTCAGAATAACTGTCAACCGTATATTCTTTAGGATCTGCGAGCTTTTGTTCTTGAAATATGTAGCTTATTTTTAAATTGGACTTGGCGGTATTACCTATTTCAAGCGGGACATTTTCATCTTTGCCCACAGGGTATGATAACCACTTTCTATCGGACGATATTACGGAAAAGCGGTCGGAGTTCTCTTCCCTTACAACGCGCAACTCTGTTTCAGCAACTGCGCCAATTTTTCCGTTTAATTGAAAAATCGGAAAAATCATACTGAATGCAAGGCAAAACAATATCAGCTTTTTCAGAAAGCTGTATTTATTTATTCTGCTATAATCGGACAACCTTATCACTCCTATTACCGTATCCTGAATTCATAAATTATTGACTGTACGAAACTTACTACCTGTTGCATCATGGTAAAGAACAAAGCTATTAAAAGCGTTATAATTAAAACCACAACGGCTGTTAAAACAACCGAGATTACTGTTTTTGAAAACGAATAGCTATGTATCGCATACATACCAAGCACAAGAATAATGCCCGACCAAACATATCCTATCGCTACTATTATTCCGATAAACGCTTCTTCCTCAATGCAAAGAACATTTGAAAGAAATACCTTTAAAACTATACTTGCAAGCATCGGCAGTAAAGCATACGCCGTTACAACAATTATGTCTTTCATCTTCCCTTTGCCGTCTAAGAAAGAGGCTATGCACCAATTAGCAAAAACAAAAAATATAAACAGAATAACCGTGGTGCATAATGTCATAATTAAATTGTAGTCAATAGCTCGGTTTGCGTTAAAGGCAAAACCTGTACAGAAAAAGCTCAGAACACTTACAAGAAACCATGCAACAACCGCGCCCACGGAATATTTCCACGAATGCAACGAACGATATTTTAACTGTTCAAACCCATCTATCGGATGAAACAGTACATAAAACGGAAGTCCCGCTTTACTTTCCATAAATGAATATGTTTCGCCATGCTCGGCAAGTAATTTTTTCTTAAAGGCTCTGTTTGCAAGAACTATTACAGCTATAACGGAAACAGCAACAAGACACATCCACCATATGTTTTTTTGAATATACTCTTTTCTGTATAACTTAAAAGCCTTTGAATACTCGGTTTTTGCCCCGCAAAGTTTAAAATTTCTCATGGCTTCTTTATAATTACCGAGAGTCTGTTGCGCAATTCCGATGCCGTAGTACGGATACAAACTGTTAGTATTCATTTTGAGAATACTTTCCCATGCCTCAAGTGCCTTTGAACCGTCCGCATCATCAAGCATTTTAAGTGCTGCCCTAAGTTTTGCTGAATATTCGGTTTGACGGAACTTTGTAATATTTCCCGACGCCTTATCAAGAACATATATGTCTCCGTCAATGTTCAACAGGGAAATCGGTTCTTTGAATAAGCCGAGTTGTGTACCACGGCCGCCGTATACAGTAACCAACTGACCCTCTGGTGAGTATTGAAATATTTTTCCGCGTGATTGATCTATAAGATTCATAAAACCGTCATCGTCGACCAAAATATCACAAAATGAAGTGTTCGAGTAATTTTTTTGGCGATCCCATTCCAAATCGCCGAAACCATCGGAGATTTCTCTTGTCTCCAAAATATTTTTTCCGTCATAATTCAGTTTGCGTATTTCAGCAGTTTCAAATGAACTCTGATCGGTTGCCGATACTGTGTATATAAACCCATCTTTATCAATATCAAAGCCTCTGATTGAAACAGGTGTTGATATTGTGCTGTTTTCTATTTGAGCGCGCGTCATGAATTTTCTTTTAATGTAATTCATTATGACTGCACCGGTCTTTATAACCGTATTGCTTCCGTAATAATTATCAAAGGAATAGTCGGTATCAAAAACGAATGCGCCCATATTTATAGAATCTGTTAAAACATAAAGTTTTCCGTTTCTGTCCTCAAGAACATTGCTCACACGAAACGGTGTATCGTCATCGCTTAATACAACGGGCTTTGTTATAATATGTCGTACTTTTCCATCTTTAGTTGAACGAATCATACGGTAATTTTCGGTATCCGCAATAAGGAAATCTCCGTTAGCAGCTATGTTCATTCCTTTTGCCTTTGTAAAATCAAGAATATTACCGTTTTCATCGGTAATTGAAGAATAAATACGCTTTACCGTTGAAAAAGTCTTGTCAAGCTCTATAATTCTCGAATTGCCTGCATCCAGTATGTATACCGAATTTCCGTTAAGCACCATATCCGACGGGTTATCCAAAACAATTCTCAATTCCTTAATTTCCGAAGTTTTCTTAATTTCATTATCATATATTTTAAGCGTGCCGCCCGAAATTGATATTGGCCTTTGATTTAAGGCGTCAAAACCGAATGCACCGTTAGGCAAAGTACCTAATGCTTTCCCGTCCTCAAGACTTGAAACACAGCATACATTTCCCGAAGTTCTATCAAAAACATATATTGTATCGCCGCCGTTATTCGGAAAAATCAATGCGTTTGCCGTAGAAAGCGGCATAACGTATTCAGAACTCATGCTATGATTTATAAGCTTATTTCCGGAAACCGCAAATACCGAATCGCTCATAGAGTCATACGCCACCGCACTTACCGAAACCGAAAAGTTTCCGATTGATTGCAGTTGACCGTCATAGCTATATGTTTTATATCCGTTATCTGAGTCGGAAACGAAAATATCTTCATTTCTTAAAACAGCTTTTGCATTACGGCAGGGCACCGAAAAAGAAAACTTTCCGGAAGCATCGGTAACAATTACGTTGTCTGTATATGCAATTAAGTATCTGCTTTTGCTGAAACTATACCCTATATTAACAGCGTTTGATATATTCAGCTTATTGCCTGCAGCGTCACAAAAGTAATCGTATACGGCGTACAGTTCAAATTGAGCATTAAGTCTTATTATACGGTTTTTGGCAGCGTCAAGCATAAAATACCACTGTGTTCCGGCTGTATCAATTGCCGTTGAAACTGACTTTATGCCGCTTAACGACACATCCGATACAATGCCGTTTTCAAATAACAGCTTTTCCGGTAAATAACCGACAGGTGCCAGTTGTGATTCATCGGCGTCATTATACTCATAGCCCTTATAAGGCGCATATGAAACCGTTTCCGCACTGCATATAAAACCGGAGCAAATCATAAGCAATACTAAAGCTAATGATATAATACTTTTTTTGCGCATTTGATAACCTCCGTTTTTATTTAAGACCTGATTCGGTCATTGTTTCCATAATAGAACTTTGAGAAATTAAAAAGACTATAATAGGCGGAATCATCATTACAACCGCAACCGCCGCAGCAGCACCCGCTCTTGCTATGCCGCCTGCCGCAATGGTAGACATTACCGTTGGCAACAGCTTTAATTTTTCAGAGAATATATATTGTGTTCCGCCACCGCCGTTCCACATTCCTTGAAACTGGAAAATCATTATTGTAAGCAAGGCAGGTTTTATACTTGGAAAACCTATTGAAAAGAATATCTTTCCCTCGCCTGCACCGTCAATTCTTGCAGCCTCTATTGTTTCATTGGAAATTGCAACAGTTGCAAACTGTCGCACAAGGAAGACACCCATAGAGCTTGCAAACGCCGGTAAAATCATTGCCCAATATGTATCCAGCATTTTAAGCTCCGATACAATGAAATACGCAGGTATTGCCGTTACCTCGCCACGGAAAAGCAGCGCCCATACAACCAACACGGAAAAAAGGGCTTTACCGCGAAATTGACCTTTAGCCAAAGCATATCCTGCCATTGCCGCTATCAGGACATATACCGCTGTTCCGAGAACGGATACCAAAAGGCTGTTAAAAACATATCTGGAAAAAGGTATACTGAAATTTGAGGTTAAAGTGAGTAGTTCTTTATAGTTTCCAAATGTCGGTTTTTTAACAAAAAAGCGCGGCGGGTAAAGAAATATTTCATCAATAGGCTTTAGTGACTGTATTACCGAATATAAAATGGGTAAAATCATAAAAACACAAATCAAAACAAGGAATAAAATTATACCTATATCTCCGCCGACCGAACGCGACAGGCGAACCTGTTTTTTATCTGAAAAATAGTTTCTAATTTTCGTAAATGTGTGCATAGCCGATTTCACCCCTGTCACTCATTAAATTTTTTCAAAGCACTATTGATAATTTTCCACAATACTATCATTATAATAAACATTACTACCGCAATGGCAGAAGCATAGCCCATTTCATAGCGTACACTCGCCACATCGGTAAGATGAAGCAATAGTGTATGAGTAGAATAATCTGTACTCGGTGAACCTGTAAGTGCTTGGTTTACAGCACCTACGGCAAATGCCGATGAAATAGACATAACCGCGCCGAACATAAGCTGAGGTCCCATTTGCGGAAATGTTACATAGTATAATTCCTGCCACCTGTTTTTAAGACCATCGATTGCCGCCGCCTCATAATAAGTTCTGTTTAATGCCTTTAGTCCTGCTACAAATGATAGGAAGCCGCTACCGAAGCTTAACCATATTGTAACTATCATTACAATTGTGAAATTATACTTAGTATCGCTGAGCCATGTTATCGGGTCACTTATCAAACCCAATTTCAGCAGCATATCATTGAATAAACCGCGGCTGTCTCCGGAAAAGATATATTTCCAAATAAAATATACATTTCCTGTAAGAGCCGGGCTGTATACTATGAATGTAACAAGCGCTCTGCACGGACCGGGAATATCATTGATGAGCCATGCTATAACAAAACTCAATATATACCCTATCGGTGCGGTTACCACTGCAATTATAAGTGTATTTTTCAGAGCGATAACAAAAACCTCATCATCGGTAAACATACGTATATAGTTTTGGAATCCGACAAAATGATTTATTTTTATGAGATTAAAATCCGTAAAGCTTAATGCAATTGACGATAAGACGGGTATTATTGTAAAAGCAATAAAACACACCGCAAAAGGAAGCAGCAGCAAAATGTACGGCAATTCAAATTTTGCAAAATTTTTCTTTGAAATTTTATTTAGTTGTTGTTTCATTTGCCCGCCTCCTTAATCAAGATTGAATTCTGTGCGTTTGCGCTTGATCTCGTCATTTATTGTATCACTGTATATTGCAATTGCTCGCTTCGGACGATATTTCCCATCGACCGCTGCTCTAAAAGCGCTCGTCAAAGAACGCGATATAACATAATTGCCGGGAACAACAGGTATACCTACAATTTGATCAATCTGCTGTTTTAATGATTGCAATTCGCTGTATGTCCATCCCATTTTACTTAGTGCCTCTAAATTTGCCGGGGTATAACGAGCCGCAATTCCCATTGCAGCCTCAAGAGACTGACCGTACAATACCTGCGTATCGGCCGAGCTCCACCATTTCAGGAATGACATTGTTTCGTTCTTTATTCTGCGATTCTCAGCTTTTTTAAGCATTATGCATCCGGTAACTGTACAGTCTTCTGACCTGTCAATTGTTCCGTCCTCTTTTCTGGTACCCGGTATCGGAACCATTTTCCAAAGTCCGCGAATTTCCGGTGCCGCAGATGCCAACTGATTGTAAGCGTTATAGTTTTGAATACTTAATGCCATTTCCCCTGTTCTGAAGCGGCTGTAAAAACTGAATTCCCTGTCCAAACCGTACGAACTGTACAAATTAACCCATTTTTCAAATGCATCGTAGGCCTCTTGCGTGTTGAACATAACCCGACTTTGCTTATCGTTAAAATACTTTCCGCCGGCTTGGAATAAAAACTTATTAAAAGTCGAAATTCCGAGAGACACACCCATATTGTCGGAATTGATTTCCGGTATTCCGACAGAAAGATTATCTTTTTGAAAAATTTCGATTATCTTGTAAAAATCATCCCATGTCTCGGGCGGTTCGAGTCCGTATTCTTCAAAAACATCCGTGCGGTAAAACATCATATCGAATGTCATAGTTTCTGGAATAGCATAAAGCTTGCCGTCGTAATAAAAAGGAGTAAATGCCTGCGAGTTGAACTGTGATTTTATATCTGATATTTCATCGTCGGTAAATTCCGTTAAAGCACCTCTCGCTGCTAAATTCATCGGAGTATCCATCGGCATCATAATCGCTGCATCCGGTCCCTTTCCGGCAAGTGTTGCTTTAATAAGCGTATCACCTGTATCAACCATAGCAAGGGATACTTTCACCTTATCATTATTAAATTCGTTGTTTATAAGATCGGTTATAATGTTAAACTGATCACGTCCGGTAGTTACCCATACATCAACACTGACCTTATCACTTTCCTTATCTGCCAGTGTCGAATACTCGTCGCTGAATGAACTCATAAATTGAACCGTATAGAACTTTAAGGATTTAAAGAATCCTTTATTTTGTTTCGGAACATCGACATCTTTCGGCGTCAACAAAAAATAATCAAGTTCAAGGGGCTGACTGCCGAGAGTCAATATCAAAGAGCCTATACTTTCGATATTGCTTTTCAAAGTTGAAAGGCGCTCGGGTATGGTATAAGGTTTATCCGCAAACTCTTTCAAAGTCTTTGAAACATAGTCCAAAACCGAGGCTTCCGATCCGCGGGTGCCGGTGAGTTTAAAAAATGCGTCGGAAATTTTGTTTATTTCATCAGATTCGTTAATTAAACGTTCTTCAAGATCCGGTATTTGTTTATTCAAAGAATAATCACGGTAAATATCCGGTTCTGTTGAGGTTATTGAAATAATTTCGCGGTAAATATTGTTTAATTCCAAAAGAGAAGCTCGGACATCGCGCAAAATCTCGCTTACGCTTCCGGTCGTACAGGTAAGACTCAATACATCGCCGTCCTGCAAATATATGTAATACGGGTCATCTCCGCCGAACGTACTTATATACCAACCCTGACGGTATTCAAATCCCAAATCGGCAGCTTCCGAAAACGGAATTTCACCGTTTATTTTGAGAACCCTGTGGGACATCATTCCCTTGTTGTAATTTTGCTTTACACGGAAAGAAAGCTTATAAAGTCCGGGTTGTTCAACCTTTATCTTCCAACTGATTTCATCACCCTGCGTTGACCAATTGCTTTGACCTATGGTGTTTAAAACGGTAAATCTTGCATCTGATGGCATAGCAAACGGATCATTGCGGTCATAGGTAGGATATAGGAGAGAATTATTTTTAGTATATGTATATTCGGCTTGCACGGTTATCGGATTGCAGGAGACCGTTTGTGCGTCAGAATAATTAGAAATATATTCCTCATAGCTTTTCAGTGCTTTACTGTTTTTTAGCGTAATTGAGGCAATAGCTACCGACTCCTGAAGTGCATTAACCTTTAATGTATGATGACCTTTTTCAAAATATACAAAATAAGGTTCACTGTACAGCCCCTGCGAATCATACAATGCCGTTTCCTGCCATTGCTGAATCTCAATTTGTTTCGGGCGTATCTGATTGCCGGTTTCATCCTTTTTAAACTCGCCGTTCTCTGTGAAATCACTTTCCGAATCTTTCCAAATTCTCGGCAGAGAAACGCTCTCAAAATCCGAAAACGGAACAGCTCCGTCTATCGAAACCGAAAAACCGATATTTTTTCCGTTACCGGGAAGAGCAAGATAGTCAAAATAAAGCTCATAATTTCCTGCTTCTGCCACATTGAATTCCCATTCGCACCAGCTTTGGTCTTCACTGATGCAAACGGCCGTTTTACCTTGATATTCTTTAACGGCAGAACTCGGATTTTTACAACCGGAAATATTTGATACATCAGTTTTGATTTCGCTTGTCGGTCTTTCGGCATCTTTATATTGATTATAGTAAGCAAATAGATTCGACGATGTATTATTCGTTTCGCTTTTTTGCCCATCGTTTTCCGCAGCTCCGACAGACAATCCGGTCGATAGTGGGAACGCAGCAACAAAAACTGTCAGCGCCAACACAAACGATGTAATTCTTTTTCTGTATTCAAACATTTACGGCTTCTCCCATCCGATTAAAATTGAAACTTTAATGTTGTTACCTCAAACGGTTTAAAAGTAATATAAACTCTGCCGTCGGTCATTTCAAGTTCTTCGATAGCCTTCTCGCGCAAATCGGTAATAAATGCCTTATTGTATCCTGCCGGAACTGTGATTGCTGAGTGAACCTGTTTTCCGTTAGGTTCAAAGACTCTTACAACTATGCCGTCGGCACTTTCCGCTGGTTTTACTGTATCGACAATTACTTCGCCGTTTACCGAGAAATAACTTTCATCAGCATTAATATTACCGTTCCCGGTAACGCAACAAACCGGAACATTATATTCATAAGCCGCCTTTTGAACGTTTCCGATGATTTCATCGCCGATATGAGGATAAAGCGCGCAACGGATACTATGATGTCCTCTGTCCGATTTTTCGCCCGGAACATCCTGACTTCTCAGCAAGTTGACGCTGATACAATCTTTTGTAATGCGATACCCGTATTTGCAATCGTTAAGCAATGCAACGCCGTAATCCGGTCGCGATATATCAACCCACTTTTGAGCGACAGTCTCATATTGCGCCTCTTCCCAGCTTGTGTTATCTCCGGTTGAGCGTTTGATCTTGCCGAACTGAATTTCGGAAGTTGCAAACGCTGCGGAAACAGTAATCGGGAAATCCATACGGAGCATTTTGCCGTCCGGGTTCCAATCCGCCTCAATGGCAAAATCAAGCAAATTACTTTCGGACTCTAACGAAACAGTCATTTCAATACGGCTGTTTTCGTATTTATACGTTTGCTTCATAAAAGCTGTTACACCGTCAATACCCGTATGTTGTTCTACAAGTTCAAACGGAACATAATCCGAATCAATATATGAAGAATCAATATCCCAGCAATCGGCAAATGTTTCGGTAAATACCTTGAGTACAGCCGCCTTTCCGTTAATGACTTCGGTATTATTCTTTTTATCAAATAAACTTATCAGCGCGCCGTTTTCGTCAAATTTCGCCGTAAGATTTTCATTTTCTATCAGCTTATCCTCGGCAAAAACGTTGGGATTATGTTCTTTTGCGGCATAATCGCCTATGCAACCAAGAGCAGGAACCGTTAGTCTGTGATTTTTCCCGCTTTCGGATTTTATCCACACTGTTCTGTCCCATGAAAGAGAGTTGAAATAAACATGACCTTCATGGTTTTCAGCATAATGCTTGTAATGAATATCACGCAGTCCTTCTATCTGTTTGAGTAATACAGGATAGCGTTTATGGCATTCATCATAAACACGCTTTATGGCCGAACCCGGCAAAATATCGTGGAACTGATAAAGCAAAACTTCTTCCCATATCTTATCAAGTTCCTCTTTTTCTTCGGCTGTAAAACCGCCGCCCAAAGAAGCGGCGAATTCAGCCTCGCGGAGTGCAATTTCGCATTTGCGGTTGTATAACTTGTTGAAGCCCTGAGTTGTATATGTGCCCTGGTGTCTTTCCAAATACATTTCCCCACGCCACACTGAGTATTTATCAGAGTTCCTTTCAAGCCGATGGAAAAATGCATCCGATTTTTCGTGGTGTATGGGGCATAAACCGCTCAAATTAAACATACGCTCCGCGCGTTCAAGGTGTTCTCTGCCGGGACCGCCGCCCCCATCGCCTATACCGTAAAGCATAAGAAAGTTTTCACTAACTCCGGCATCAATGTAATTTTCCATTGAAAATTTAATGCTTTTCGGAGACATAGTGCCGTTATATGTATTCTCAGGCAGCATATGCGCAAGCACGCGTGAGCCGTCAATTCCTTCCCACCAAAAAGTATGGTGCGGGAATTTGTTCCATTCGCTCCAGCACATTTTCTGCGTCATAAAATATTTAATACCGCACTTTTTAAGCAACTGCGGTAATGCGGCGCTGTAGCCGAATGTATCAGGTAACCATAGTGTTTCAGGCGTTATTCCGAATTCATCCTCAAAAAACTTCATACCGTAAAGCAACTGGCGAACCAACGATTCTCCGCTCGTCACATTAGTATCTGGTTCAACCCACATTGCGCCCTGCACTTCAAGTCTTCCCTCGGCAACGCGTCTTTTTATCTGTTCATACAGTTCGGGATAATCTTCCTTGACCCACTGATAAAGCTGCGGCTGACTCTCGCCGAACACATACCAAGGGTATTCATCCATAAGCTTTAATGCAGTGGAAAACGTTCTTGCGCCTTTGCGCCTTGTTTCGCGTATAGGCCATATCCAGGCAAGATCGATATGTGCATGACCTATCGCACTGATTGAAACATCCGGGTCGCCGTTCTTCTTTTCAAGCTCAGGTTTCAGTAATTCTTCCGCCCGAATAATTTCCTCACCGGACATCGAACGCAAAATACAACTTGCACGATATAACACATCAACCAAGCGCTTGTGGCGCGGAGAATTATCAGGAAGAGTAAGCGCCAAATCATTTAAGACTTGCATATCATAAAACAGTTTTCGCTTTGGTAAATTAACCGATGCCAAATGTGCAACTTCCAGTTTGCCATTATTATAATAATTCCCGAGATAGGTGTTGCAACCGGCGTCCATCCATATGTCGATTTTACCATTTTCAAATGTTTTTTCATCAAGCAGGAATATCTTTTTCTGCGTTGCACCCAATATATTTTTTGTCATATCTTCGCCGAAAACGCAGGTTATTCCTTGAAGCGGATTTCCATTCGAATCAACTATACAGCCCTCACCAGAAACATCAATTACAAGGGCAAGCGGTGCATTTTCGCAGAATTTTTTAGCATCTTCCGTAAGCTCTAATGTAAAATGGAACCAAGCGCAATCAAATAAATCTCCCCACGATTCGCCAAAATTTAAGACCTTATGTTCACCGGAAAATCGTTCGTCAAATTTTAAAGGTTCTTTTGATTTCCAAATCTCTACATTTAAGTCTGATATTTTAGTATAAATCGTGTCCCGCAAATTCAAAATAGTACGATTTATAAGATTATTCATTTTTTCTTCCAAATAAGGCATCATTTTCTCCCCAAATAAATAATTAAGACTTTACATATACAAGACAAACAGCATATTCACCGCCGGCAAGTTCTGCCTTTATCGCAATTCTTTTATTAACCGGGTTACTGCCTTGCTGCGGCGGTGCGGTATATAGTCCCGATTCGGTTATTGATCCGATTAAATTAAACGGATAATAGCAATCACAGAGCGACCAATGTATGTTTTCATCTTTATCACCGTCAATCACACTTGCGATAAGTTGTCTGCTTTCGCCGGGTTTCACGGTGACCTCCATATCATTCATAACCACCTGTTTTCTAGGCTTCTTTGTTGAATATACGGTCAGTGAATATCCCGATTCCAAAGTGTCCGAAAGAACATCTTCGACGCTGATTTGTTTACTGCAAGGGCATACAATTGCATTGCCGTTTGTAGCGGTTTTCATATTGTATATATACTTATAAAAAACTCGGTCAGTTTTTTCAACAAATTTTAATACGAAATTTTTTTCGAATGCACTCTCAGCGGACTCAACAAAAATGCTTATATCGCCTTGCGGCGTTACAACGGCAGTTATATGTATATCATCATACGCATTCTCAATATCAATAACCCGAGAATGTGCCGGAGCATAATTGGTAAACAGTGAAAGCTCATAAAACTCTCTGCCTACAGCGTTAATTCCGCCGCAATCCTGCATCGGCATAGACCATATGCCGCCGTCAAATTTCATAGTTTCTTCTAAGAAACAGCCACTCTGATACCAATACAATAAAGCGTCTGCCCCTGCGTTCATCATAGCAATTGTAAGGCATATATTATTCTTATCAAATCGGTGTGCCGAAAGCGGTGAATATATCCCGTATTCGGTAATACAAACCGGCTTTTCGCCCGAATATTCTTTTGCGAGTTTTACTCCGTCGGTTGCTTCTTGATAGCTGCATCTGTAAAAATGAAGTGAAATTCTGTCACATTGATTTTCCGAGTTGCTTAATGCATTGATCCATTCGTAAGGAAGTGTATTTTCGGGATCGTATGACGGAATCAAGGAATTTTCCGCTCCCCATATCTCAACCAGACCGCTTAATCCTTCTTTTTCAATTTGCTTATTACACATAGAAAGCATTTTGATCCAATACGGAATCGGTTGTTTGTCAGGAACAAGAAAGTCATATCCGTTCACGCCTCTTGCACATTCTGCTTCATTAAAGAATGAAACATATTTAATATTTTTGTATCCGCGATTGATAACAAGCTCCCGTATCAAATCGGCAAATACAATCGCAAATTGCTTTAAATCCCTTGGCGCGCCGCTATCCCTCATCCCAATATCTTGGAAAACGAACCATTCCTGCGCATAAATTGATGTCTTCCAACCGAAATTCAATTCTACATCAACATTATTTTCTAAATACGCATCTATTTCTTTGTAGAATGCTTGCATATGCCTCGAATTAAAAACATATTTTCGTCCATAATAATCAGCTTCATCCATAATAAACCAATCAATCTGAAACCATACGCGCACGACAGCAGGTTTAAGTTTAGCAATGCGGCATTTTTCCAATTCAAAGCAAGCATTATCATAACCAATATTCAGAGAACCCGGAAAGAGATGCTCCGGAATAACATTAGTTCCAACGCCGAGAAAATTATCGTTTATAGCTTCTTTATCATTAAAATCAAATTTGTATTTTTGATTTAACACTATCACCTGATCCACGAGGTTGTCGCTATTATTAAACGAAATGCTGATATTTTCACAATTTACAGTTTCACCGAATTTGAAAACAACCTTTGTCCGAGCATATTCTATTTTTTCCACACTGATATCGGCATTATAGTAACTGTTATCGTTTAAAACCACTGTACAGTCTTCTATTCCGACTCCGATAACAACTATATGATCTATTAATTTCTCATTTTTTAACTCTAATTTAATATTTTCTGCATTTTTTAAGGCATCGTTATTATCGAACACTATTCCGTCAACCAACGAAATATATTTATTATAGGTTTTGTCGGCATCAAGTATATTCTTATCAAGATTATTTCTTCTTAAATAGTATTTAGAATCCGATACGCGTTTAGAATAAATACCAAAATTAGTTATTCTGGATATGACTTCAATATCGTTTGTTGAAACTTGTTTGAAAGCAATAAAGCGTGCGCTTTTTTTCTCAAAAGCAAAATAAAATGAGGACGACCGGGCAACTCCTGCCACTGCACAATATTCCCTTTCATTATTGACTTCAATAATTCTGCTTTCAGGTTCAAATACTTTATTTAAAGAATTTGAAGCATAGATTTCAAATTTTCCGGTTTGATAAGGGTCACAGAAACAGTTAAAATATAATGAGTCAAATTCTGTAATCCCTTTCAAATCATACAATAGGTAAAACTCTGACGCAGGAATATCAATATGTTCCTCAAAGTTTCTGTCATCCGTCAGTATATTCAAAGTATCCTCTTTTACTATTTCAGATAATTCTTTGCCCGTGACACCCATCGCGTCCGCTTTTACACCTTCAGCAATTCCGAGAATCTGCGGAGTTACCTTATCAAGCAAGTTATACCCCAATTCGTTGAGGGTTTTAAAACTGTTATCGTAAACGGATATAGTCATTTTCTTTACCTCGTTATATTTTTATTTACCATATTTATGTAAAAAATAATCTTCTTTTTAAAAATCGTTTAAACGATGTGAATAATTGCTTTTTGTCAATATTACTTTGCAAGAATATATTTATCGGTACAATATATTGTCGATTTCTACAATTAGTCTTGACTTTTCGTTATTATTATACTATTATATAGCCATACTTGTATATATTAAAAAAAATTCAATATGTAATAAAAACTGTTATTTTAACCTTTGAAGGAGCATTGCTGTGAAAAAAACGGATTTTTCTTATATATTTTCCAATCAAGTTTCCTGTCCGAAATTTGAAAGTGATTTCCTATACCCTGTTTCCATAGGCGGAACACCTATATCAAGCGGATATTTTTCCGCACCTGAACCATTAAAAGAATATCTGCTCACGCTGATAATTGACGGAGAATATAAATACTCCGACGGCAAAACAAAAGCTGTAAATCAAACAGCATCCAAAAATGCTTTACTGATATATCATCCCGGAGATATTTTTGCAATAAAACCGCTTGTGCCGAATTGTTACAGAATATGGCTTCATGTTACCGGCAAAATGATTCCTGTTATTTTACAAGATCTAAATCTTTATAAAAATCATTTTTACTTATTGCCAGATAATAGCGTGTTTAACGCGCTTGCCAAATTTGAACAGTTGAGAGATGCCAGTTTTTCCGAAACAGACGATCATACATTTATAGTGTACCGGACTCTTGCTTTTTTAGATCAATTAAACCAGAACAAGCATATTCAAAATTATTTATTGGATCAATCATTAGATAAATCAATAGCATATATAAACGAACATTATGAATCGAAAATCAGTATTAAACAGCTTGCGGCGATTTGCAACCTTTCAGAAACATATTTCACGAAATGCTTTAAGACAAAATACGGAAAAACCCCGCACCAACTTATTCTTGAACGGCGTTTCTCAAAAGCAACACATTATTTGAAATTTTCAGACGCTTCGATAAATGATATTGCCACAATTTGCGGTTTCAACGACCGTATTCATTTTTCACAGGCATTCAAAAAAGAATTTGGTGTGACGCCTTATAAATTCAGAAGTTCAAATACCCCCAAATGAATGTAACCCAAAATCGTGGTTAAGAAGCAAAGCCACCGATTTTGGGTTATTATTCTTTTTGCAATTAAATTTATGTTGACCTTATTATAATATGCCGGCTTGATTCACAAGATCAACCGTATAATCTTTAGCATAATTCACCGAATATATTCCGCTGAGGCGTATGTCTGCTGATGAAGTGCCGATATATATATTGTATTTTCCGCTTTCCACATGCCACTCGTGCAAATAGACATTATAATATGAAAATGCACGGGAGCTCAGCTTGAATTTTAAGGTCTTGCTTTCACCCGGGTTTAATTCAATTTTTGAAAAATCACAAAGCTCTTTTATCGGCCTTGCGGTCATACTGTTTTGCGGTCCAACATAGACTTGAACAACTTCTTTTCCGAAAAGTTTTCCAGTGTTTTTTACGGTAAGGCTTACATTTACTATGCTGTCGGGATCGTTTGAATTTTGAGGTTCTATATTCAGATCTCCATATTCAAATGTTGTATAAGATAAACCGTAACCGAACGGATACCAAACCTCATCGGGATGTTTATCGTAATACCTATACCCGCAATTTAATCCTTCCGAATATCTGATACTGTTATCCTTACTTATATTTTGCAAATGCTCCGGTAATTTCTTCATAAATGTCTCAGATAATTTTCCCGACGGATTTATCGTTCCAAACAGAATGTCAGCAATTGCTTTACCACCGCCTTCGCCGCATAGCCACATCTGAATTATTCCGTCAGCTTTGTTGATCCAATCGCTTCCCACGGTACAACAACCTGTTTGCATAACCACAACAACACTTTTGAATTCATTACAAATGTTGTCTATCAAATCGTTCACCATTTCGGGGAAAGTAATACGCTTTCTGTCTTCGCCCTCAATCTCATGGCACATTTCACTTCCTGCAAAAACGATAGCCAAATCTGCTTTTTCCGAAAGCATTTTTATTCTTTCACATTTACTGTATACGCCTATTCCGTCGGTATAAAGAGGCTCGTAATACAGTTTTGTCTTTCCGTCGCAATATCCCTTAATAAAATCAATCGGCTTATCAACAAATATATCCTCGACAGTTACACACGAACTTCCTCCACCCATAATAACAGGCTCTGCCGCCATACTTCCGAATACAGCTATACCGATTTGCTTTTCAGCGTTAACAGGAAGTACATTTTTTTCGTTTTTAAGCAATGTTATACATTCGCATGCCGCCTCATATGCTGCTTTATGCTGTTCTTTTCTGTCATAGGAAACGTTTTGTTTTCTCTTTGATATGCGGTGCATTATTAAAGACAAAACCTTGCTACAATGCTCATTTATAATTTTTTCCGAAACAATTCCTTTTTTTATTCCGTCAAGCACAACGGAATATATATCTTCGTTGCAAGGCATTTCAAGTTCAATTCCGGCAGCAATCGCCTTTGCGGAATCATGAACAGCCCACCAATCGGACATAACCACTCCATCGTATTTCCATTCATTTTTCAACAATTCGGTTAGTAACCATTTGTTTTCAGAGCACCATATTCCGCCAAGCTTATTATATGCACACATAACCGTTTCAGGGTTGCCTTTTTCAATTGCAATTCGAAACGCTTCAAGATAATATTCTCTGAGCGTCTGTTCATCAACCTCAACAGATATACTGCCTCTGTTAAGTTCCTGATTGTTTGCAGCGAAGTGTTTCAAACTTGTTCCCACGCCCTCATTTTGCACGCCGTTTATAAAAGACGCAGCCATTTCCCCTGCAAGCAGCGGGTCTTCCGAAAAATATTCAAAATTTCTTCCGCATAACGGAGTCCGTTTCATATTTATCGCAGGAGCAAGCAATAGGTCTATCCCCTCTTCGTGACAATCAATTGCGATATGCTTACCCGCTTTTTCGGCAATTTCCCTATTCCACGAACTCGCAACTGCCGACGCCGTAGGAAAACATGTATCTCCGCCGCTTATATTGCATTCTTGAGGAAATCTATCGTGACCTATCAACCTGCGTATTCCATGCGGTCCGTCGCTCATTTCAATATGCGGAATGCCCAGCCTTTCGTTCGGAGCGGTTTCTAATGCTCTGTTACCTGTTAAAAGACGGCATTTTTCCTCTAATGTCATTTGTTCAATCCATTTTTGTATTTGTTTTTCCAAAATTGTTTTCTCCTGTCCTATTTAATTTTTATAATTGCGATAGAATAAACCTCGGGTTCTTGCGCAAGCTGTGCTCTGACTGCCACTGTATCCCCGAATTTTGCCGTTGCAGCGGGTGTGTACACACCTGTGCTTGAAATCGTGCCTTTTTCCGAACCCGTTGGACTAACAACCGACCACTCAATTTTATCGTTTTCGGAGCAATCAAGCATTTCGGCTGACAGAGATATACTTGAGACCCTTTCGCATTCATTCCATACATTGCCGAATGCTATCTGCTTTTTAGGCTTCGCCGTTGTATAAATATAAACGCGATAATCTTCGGAAAGTGTATCTGAAAGTGTTTTTTCGATATTTTCGTATGTTTTAACGCTTTGCGGAATAATACTGTCATATCCGCTCGGATTATTCGAACGTGCCGAATAATCATATTCGTATTTATAGACCTTTTTACCGAGATTTTCCGAGAAATTCAGCGTCAGCTCGCGCAGTGTATCAGCGCCGTTAGCCTCAACAATAACCGTATACTCGCCGTCACTGCGTTTAAACGCCGCTGCACGAATATCTTTTCCGCTCCAATCAACCTGCAAAACATTTGCATGCGAACCTATATAGTTATTTATCAGTGCATTACCGTTATAGAAATACCCCGTACTTTCCGTTGTTTCCTTATCCGTAGGTAAAATTGCCACCGTTTCGCCCGCAAAATAATAGTTTATTGACGGAACATACCCGCCTATCATTTCCCAACTCATCAGCCCTTTCATTCCGGTATTCGCTGACGCTATCAATTGGGCAGCATCGGAATAATTCCACCTAACATATTCGTTTTTCACCGATTTGTCAAAGTAGGAATTAAGATATTCCGTTACCGTTATTGGCTTTTTAAGATGCCCGTACAGTCTTGTATAATAATCAAAATAGCTTTGATAGTCTATATCCGCACCGGGGTGGAAATAAGAATGCTGAGTATATCCTGAAAGTGCAGAACCGCATTTATCTTCAAATATCCTGAACCAATCCGTAATCGCGTCATAATCTATTGTTGTATGCTCCGCAGCAACAATTTTCACTTTGTTTTGCAGTCCTGCATTTTTCAAAGCTTCATATGTCTTGTTTATCATATCCGCATAATATAACGGCTTATTACCGATTGTACCGTACTCGGCAAACGGTTCATTGTAGAAAGATATGCTCTTAATATTCGAATAGTTTTTTTCGTTTATTAGGTGATTCATCAATGCGGCTGCCGCTTTTGAAAAAGCAGTAAGATCCCGCGGAGCAGAACTCTGTGTATCTGCTAATGGCAGTGAATACCAACCGGCAATTCTTTCTGACGCTTTCCAACCGAAATTCAGTGTAATTTCTGTACCGATTTCTTTATATGCATCAAGATATGTATACATTGACTGCATTGTTTCATTATCAAAATCATAAATGCCGTTTATATAATTTTTATAATCGCTGTTATTCCTCCAATCACTGCGGTTGGGATTTTTTTCTGTATTTGTTACCATCCAGTCTACACAGAAAAGTAATCTGCCCGTTGTAACATTAAGTGATTTCATTTGCTTTTTCTGAATTTCAAAGTATGACTTGTTAAAGCCGTACTTTCCTACAGCATTTGAAGTCAATGTTCCGGAAAAAATATTTGTCCCTATTGACATATAATCCTTAAACACCGTTTTAGAAGTATCAATATTGACCGTTCTTTTGCTCCCGTATGTATCTGAACCTGTAGCTGCTATCGGCATTGAGCAACGTGCCTCATAACCGGTAACTTCGGAAATATTACGGACAAAGTTTTCGTAATAAGTAAATATTTCCGCAATAATTTTATCCGTGGTTTCGGTAAAAGCACCATCAGAAGTAATCAAATTGTCTTTTGACCATTTATCGCCGTCGGAAAGTAATCTATTCAAAAGCTTTGCGTATGAGATCATGGGTAAATCATATTGTGCGGCGATTTCCGCAATAGAACCATCATATTTGTTCATTTCGGAATTTGACAGCTCTATAACTATAACAGCCGGAGCATAATTAGCTGATTTTAAAGTTTTAATAAGTGATTCGCAATCCGTTTCCGAGCCTATCACATTGTCAGCAACAAATATTATACTTGGTTTTTTTGATAGGATTTCAGATTGCAAATGCGACTCTGAAACATAATTACCCACTAACATATTGAACGCCGCTTCAGGATAATCGTCCGTCAGTTTATCGGTAATCTTCTGTTTATATCCGTCATTAACGGTGCTTTTTATGCCGCTTATATCTATAAAAGCCAGCGTATGCTCTCCGCCGTTTTTAAAATCGTTTAATTTATCGGCAACAGTGCTGAAATCGCCCTTATTTATAATAGAAAACGCTCCGGTTTCTTCTGTCAAGTTCTTATATGTTTTCGTTTTCTTAAATAAAAGATATTTTCTTAGTAAAGCAAGATCACATGCCGGTTCAATTTTCCCGTTTTCATCCATGTCCGCGGCGCCAAGTAAAATATCTGTATCGGTGCACACAGCATATTTTTTAAATCGCACCATATCGCGAACGTCAACATAACCGTCATTGTTAACATCACCGTAAATCGGGGTATTTTCCTCAAAGAGCGCTATTTCGGCAGTTCTGGCATATGTCACATCAGAACCCCATGTGCTTAATACATCATACTGAGTGCCCATAGTTGTCCGCACCATAATATATTTTGCGGAAACAGCAGCGTTAAACACCAAAAGATTTTTTTCGCTTTGGGACAGATTACAAAGACTTGCAATCAATGATGATGACTTTCCTAGTTCATCAACAGAATTTGCAGCATAAATTTCTCTGCTGTAAGCCGAAAGTACTCCGGATGAATTTTCACCTATCATCAATTCCTTAAATTCAACCGTTTTTTCGGAAGAATCGAGTTTGTATATTATGTCTGTATAAACATCTAATTTCTCATAACAGTTGCGCCGTTTTCCGTTCTTAAAAAATGTTCCTACACCATCGGCAGTCATATCAATTGCGGTTTGCAGGTTACAATCGGTAAGCAGTGCGGTATTTCCGAGCGATAGATCATATACATTACCGTCATCATATATGTATATTGCTGTCGGCAGTACATTTTTAAGGCACGAATTATAAATTCCGCTCTTGGAAGCCTTACTCGGGTATACTTTAAAAGATTCGTTTGTTTCCCCGAAAATTCCGAATTCTTTTATAAACACCTGAAGCCAGTCTCTTCTCCCGAGGTTCGGGTCACGCGGGAAAATAACGCGCAGCATTACATAATTCGCTCTTACAGAGTTTTTCAATGAAATTTTCATTGCTTTCAAATAATCTTTATTTGAACAAACCGCGACCAAATTGTTTGCAGAGGAAAGGCCGTCACGCGTCAGAGATGCGTATATTTCAATTTTGTATATGGCGTCATTCCCACCGGTAGTTCCGAGCAAAAATGAATTCACATCCACCGAATTGCCTGAATAACCGCGCAAATCAAAAATGAAATCATCAATACTTTCAAGGCTCGGACCGCTGTTTCTCATAATAAAATCATTATTGTAACGGTACAGTTTTTCATCATCATTTCCGCTTCCGCTGCTTGAACCCGAATCTCGACCTGTAGTTAAATCTCCGTCTGTCAGGACATTGTTTTCCAACGGCACACTATCTGTATGCTTCATTGCTGCATAAGTACCGCTTATCGAATGCTCGACACTTGTTCCGTATATAACCGATTTTGTAAGATCACTGCCGATTCCGTCTGAAACCGAATAAGCATTCGTAGGCTTACCGAAAACAGCAATTTCGTCTAAACGAGAGTATGTCCACTCATACTCATCATTTTCATCGGTGCCGTGCCCGTTAATAGGCTGGCTCATAATAATTCGCACTAAAAGATAAGCGCCCTCTATTGCCTTGCCAAATTTGAAATACTGCGATTGTGACAGTGAGATATTAGTATATGTAACCGCAAGAGATTCGCTGCTTGAAAGTTGCTCCAATGATTTTGATATATACACAGCATAACGGTATGTCGCTCTGTCCCCCGCTGCGGGATTGCTTAAATAAAACCCGTCAACAAGTGTGGAAACACCGCTTTTTTCGGTAAGCGACACCACTAAATCCACCGATTGTTCTACGCGATTGCCTATATTTATTGGCTTTCTCTCATCATTAAATCGCACTATATCTATATCCAGACCACCATGTGCGCCGTTTGTAAGCTCATTACCTTTTGAAAAAACTCTTGTGATATTTTCGGAAGCACCGAAACTGTTTTGAGTATAGCTGACGCTTTCCCCGAAAACAACAGATTTTTTTAAATCTAAATTCAGGCTGTCCGTTTCTACGGTGTAGGCAAGTTCGGGATGCTGTTCGCCGAATATTGCTATTTCCCCTATACTTGCATATCCGTCTTCCGGCAAACCATCAAATCGGTCTGACACACCGCAATAAATTCTTACAAGCATAAAAGCGGCAAGCTTGGGCTTTTCAAGATTGCAAATCGCAAAACTTTCATTGGTTGTATTATAAAAATCTATCGCGCAATTTTCGTCATCGGTCAATGTATTCAATTCACTTGAAAGATATACCTTAAAATGTTTCGGCATATATTTTTCATTTCGACCCGACAAATAAAAGCTTGAAACCTCAACAGGATTTCCCGTCTTTTCGTCAAGAGAAAAAACAATGTCATCATATATTTGCTTCTCATCGCGTTTACTGCCGTTGGCTGCGATAAATGAGGAAATAAATTTATCGTCGGCACTTACGCCGTCATATCGGAAGTCTTTATATGATTCGCATTTTCCATCAGTTAACTCTTTAATTCCCGAGCCGTTATATTCAAGCGTATTATCTTTCTTGCCTGTCCCCGATAGCATTTCATCATACAATATCCAAGAGTTCGGTACTATTCCATACATCAGTGAGTCGTGTAGATCGACATCCCCTTTACTATTGCTCTGTATTTCCGTTCCAAATACCGATATTTCCGAAAGAGACGGAGACATAATATTTTCAGAAAAACTGTCATCCATTTTTTCAAATGAAATACATATCCAACGAACCGATTGCGGAGAAATTAAGATATTGTATTCCCCGTCGGACGGTTTTTCATTAAAAACTGCAATTTCATTGTTTCCGTTCAATGCTGATTCGCGTGATTTACCGAAATATACCTTGGTGCATACGGGATAAAAACTTTCCGCATCGCCAAAGCCGATTCTGATATTATTTATATTTCGATTTTCCTTAAGATCAATAAGATATTTCAGATATGATTTGCCGTTTTCCGCCCCGCAAATTCCCGCTGATATAGCAGTATCCCCATCCGTCAAAGCGTATATATCATCTGCCGATGCGGAAATTTTCGCACTTGTATTAAACTCGGGATTATATTCATAAATCTCAATACCGTCAGTACCGATGCCACGAACAAAGTTTTTTTCTTTGAGAACCGAATTTTCTGCGGAGTATAAAGAAATTTCCTGTATACTTACAGATTTCGCTACCGTGGCAGGTAAAGAAAAACGAATATATTCAACATTTGCAGTGTTGCTTTCAAAATCGAACTTTCCAATATTGGATGAATTTTCATGAACTTTGTTGTTTTCATCCCAAACTCCGTTTTTTGAAGAAGAAGCATATATCCTCATCCCGTTAAGAGCATCATTTGAATTCGGCATAGAAACAGCAGCTCCGGAAACGGTTATACTGTGGCACAACTCGTAAACCAATTCCAAACCCGAATCATTAGTTCGGAAATCCACCTTGGTTTCCGGTTTGTTATCCGTCAATGATGCAATATCGTCAGGCGATAATTTGTATCTTACAATGTTCCCGTCAGGATCTGAAAGATATGCCCTAAGCGGCATATTTTTCAACTGATTACCACTATCATTATCGTCATATTTATTACCGTAAACCGCAAACTCGGCAGTTCTTAAATAATCATTATCTACTGCATCGCTTGTAGATTCCAACAGTCTGATTGCGATAAAACAACCGTGCGGATTATTTTTTTTCCAAGTAACTCGCTGCGCACCGGAACTTTCATTTAAACGGCAGTTATATTCATAAATACGGTTTTCTACATTAAACAGCTTTGAAAAATCATCAGCCATAAACACTTGATACCGTCCGGTAAAGTATTGTGATTTTTCATTTGAAGTCATTCCGGCATACACAATAGTATCGAGTCGTATTGATTCCGAACCCAAATCGTAAATTAAATCAATATAATTATTTTGTTCTTCGGTATGACCCGCGTAATACTCGGAATGATCGGTATGATTTAAGAAATCCCCATCGGTCATCTCCGAAAATCCCGTTCCGTGTGCGATGCCATTTACCTTCAATTTGGCAGTATTGCCCTTTATAAGGTCGGTTCCGTATTTTTCAAAAACTTCATTTGATGTCGGCCTTAAAAACAATTCCTCTTCATAATCAAATGCCTCAATTTCATCGGAAAACACAGCAATTTCCGACAGCCTTGCATAGCATAAATTCCACACTGCTGTACAACGCGGCTGTATTCCCATTTTGACGCGCAGCATAATATACGAGCACAAAATCTTATCGGGGAATTCAATAAGCTGACTTGACGCTTCTTCTTTATTAAAGTATTCAAGTATAAAACTTTCATCAGTCCCAAGCTTTTCCGCATTATCCGAAGCATATATCTCATAGTTATAAGTGCTGTAGCTTCCTTTTGCATAAGCAAGATATATTTCAGACACATTGACAGGCGCATTATCATATCCGACCTGCCATATTACATCCATATAGACCTCTTTACTGTTCTGATTCCTGAGATTTCCCGATTTGTCTTTATATTTACCAACGGCATCGTTGAAATCAAAATTTTTGACACTCTCAATTCCATCACTTAAAGCCGATTTATTGGCATACTTCATAAGGCTGTATTTTGAACCGTTATCTATATAATATATATCGTACGGTAATTTCCTATAGTTTGCGGCGCCAGATAAAGCCTTTGATGAAGATTTACCATCGGTGACAGTATACTTCACAACCTCTCCCACTGCCGCAACATTCGCTAATCCGACCGAAACAGATGAAAATGCTATTATTGCAGAAAGTATTAATGAAAAGGTCCGTTTTATAGATTTTTTCATATCGTGAATCCCCCCGATGTAATAAACAACTTTATTTGATACTTAATTAAGAAAACAATTATACATAAACGGCAAAACGGGGAGACAATCAAATTATGAATGTCCCCCTGTAGCAACGTGCCTAATTAAAAAATGGGTGTCAATTGAGAACTGATCTGCTTAATACCGGCTATATTCGGATGACCGCTTTGTTTACTGATATTTTCCAGTTCAAGAAATTTAATATCATTTTTATTGCAAGCCTCTTTATAACCATCGGTAATTTGGGTGTTTGAATCAGTGTTCAATATAACTACTATGCGAGTATTCGGAAGTGCTTCTTTTGCAATATGCAGCAAATAGCAAAAGCCCGGTAACACTTGTTGCAGATCTTCATCGGTCCAATTATCCAATTTAAGCTCCCCGATATCCGGTTTTTTATTTTGCTCATTTGCCCACGAATCATTTGTGCCGCCGAAAATTAAAAGTGTATCTACTTTATTTTGTGAGAAGAAGTCGCTTTCAATATCTTTCTTAAATCTTCCGATAAAAGATGTGGTTGTATCAACACCGTTATAACCGTAATTGCATATTGTCGTGCCGGAGTAACTATTATTTTTAACCAAATCAGACATCGTTGAATTTATAAACTGATACCACCAAGTTTCACGCTTTGAAGTAACATCTGTATTTTCGGTTGGAGTTGCACCGTACCAAGAGCCAAAGCCTTCGGGAATACATCATTCAAATGTAGAATAACTGTCACCTAAAATGTATACATTCCCGGGTGTTGCACCAAGCAGATATTTTCTTAAAAGTACCAAATCGTTGGTGTTAATAGCTCCGTCCCAGTTAAGGTCACTGTTCATCTCAACGGATTCCGCTGTTCCCGCCAATGTGCTCTTTGCTCTGACCAGATCTCTTATATCAATCACCTTGTCGCCGTTGAAGTCACCTATCATGACCCTGTCCCAAAATGCTCCGGTCACTCCCCACTCGACTATTCCCATAGCGTGATTATTGCCCTCAAGTTTTAAGCGCAACTTGGTTGTAACAATCGGTTTGAAACTATAATTTGTATAATCGTCCTTTATCGGAGTTACTGACGAAAGTTGCTCAACATCCTTATATTCAGAACCGTTCCAATATTGAATTGTAACGCTGTCCGGAAGTTTTGTGCCACCTCCGTCATCATAGAAATACACCTGCGTCCCCTTGAGAATGACCTCGCGTTTAAAGTCAAGTTCAACAATCGGTTTTGTTGCCAGATCACTATATGAGCCTTCCCATGATGTCCAACGCTTATTTACATCTACTACACCGTCATTCATATTTGAGGGCTTATCGCTGCCCTGCCCGAATTGATAAGTAAATGAAGCGCTTGCTTCGGCGTAATATGCAAGATTATGGTTCTCACGAGTATCCTTTTGCCCGCTGCTCACATATACTTTCATTGGAGTAAGCCCTCTGTTAGCCCATGCGTAAAACGGTATCATTGTCAACGTAGATCTGCGACCGTTCCCGGCATAATAATCATCAAGAGTCTGTGTGTTCACCTTTAACAGTTGCAATGTTGCGGTATTATATGTATTATCTGCAATAAAGCTGTTTGTTTTTACTGTTTCGAATGTAGAAGAGGCATTTACACAATAATTATTATAGTCTTCCTCATTGTCAATTTGCTCAATAGCATATGTAACGGGTCCGCGAGTCACGGCGACCAGGCCTTCGTTTGTTGAAACCTTATCGCTGTTATCCACAAGCTCAACTGACATGGGAAGTTCAAGTTCTATTTTATCATCTTTCTTCCATTCGCGGTTAATTGCAATATATCCGTCATCGTCAACATTAATTTTCTCAGAAACTCCGTTGATCTTTAATACATTTGTTCCCTTCGCCCACGACGGCATACGAAGTTTAAGTGTAAATGTTGCGTTGCTTTCAGGATTTAGTATTATAGCAGCATTACCGTCCCACGGCATAGAAGAAGTCATATTTATGCCGATAGTATTGTTACCTATTTTTACATTTGCCGAATTACCTATATACAAATTCACAGCCAATGTATTGCTGTCGTATGTATAAATGTACTCGCCCATTTTCTGAATAAAGCGCATAAGATTGGTCGGGCAGCATGGTGTCCCGTACCAAGAAGGTCTTGAAACTCCGCCGGTATTTGTAAGACGATTCTGATAATAAAATGTATCACCCTCAAGACCGATTCCCGAAATAACATTATTGTAAAGCTGCTTTTCAATATTGTCATAATACTTTGAGCTTCCGTAGAGAAGATTCATACTCTTGTTCCAGAAAACATTGGACATGCTTGAGCAGGTCTCGCAGTATGAATGGTCATTATCAAGATCATAAGATGATGCAAAACCTTCGGTATAACGGTCATTGCCTATTCCGCCAGTAACATATGTTTTTGTCTCAACATTATTCCACAATGTTTCAAGGTTTTTATAGACCATCTCTTTTTTGTAGAGATTCATATCGGTCATTCCGGTATAACGGTAGAAAGCGCGAACACAATGTCCCCAAGCCTCGGTAAGCTCATTGAGCGGTAATGTTTTCAACTGGCTTTCATTAATTTCGCCGCCCTTACTGTCTTCATGCACAACACGGCTTTTATCCATAACCATCTGACTGAATTCAATGCACTTATCGGAATATGTTTTTCCGTATTTTTCAATGTTTTCGAGAACCGGCGCAAGTTTTATTAAAGCAAGTTCTATTTCCTCATGACCGGGATCCGTCCACTCGCCCGGATCATATGTTGTATGATTTCCGGTTATAAATATATCGTACAGCAGATCAAAATTTTTAACCGAAACTTCCAGTAAACGCGTATCGCCCGTAGCATTATAAACAGCGATTGCAGCTTCATACAGATGTCCCGCACAATAAAATTCATGCCATCCGAGAATTTTAAAACGATCAGCCTTTGTAAGACCGGTTGCAGTGCCGCCTGCACCTCCGCCGTATCCGTTATGGAGAGTGAATAAAGAGTTAAGGTATCCGTCCTCAAACTGCGCTGCAGCTATTTTCGGAATCCATTCATTAAAGTAATTGCTGATTTTCTCTACAGCAGCCTTTTCTTCTGCATTAGTGCTATCCTTATAATTTGCATACGCATAAGCCATACCCTCTATAAGCTTATAAACATCGCTGTCCGCAGCGAAGTTGCTCTGCATTTCATACTTTGTATAATCATCACCAGCAACAACTTTTGCATCATTTTCAAAGTTTCCTATTGAACTTTTCAAATTATTGGCACACGCCTCTATTCCTACTATAAGCGATTGCTTTTGCCTGCCGCTCCAAAAATCGTCTGTAATTTTGACATCGGTAAACTTAATATTCTGCATTTCCATATTTCCTTCCGATTGATTGGCGGACTGCGAACCGAACAGAGCTATTTCCGGAATTCGGCAATAGGAATACTGCCTTGCCCATGCTCCGTCGTTTTCAAGTCTGGTTACACCCTCAATTATCTTAACTCCGAAAAACCTACCGCTCGGTTTTGTGTTAAAAACAATTTTTTGACACCCCTGATTTTTACGATTAACATATGTCAGTATTTTGCTGTTGGAATCATAAAGATTGTCAAGCTCATCAGAAGCATATAGCTCATACACACCGGTTTGAAGGTTGAAGTCCTTGTCGGCAATTTCACCGGCACTGTCACCGAAAAACCAGAACTCGTCAAAATCGTACACAGCGTCGAGTCCATATGTCAATGATATATAAGTATCGGGTTCCTGATCATAAGTCATAGTGTCGGGGTCATATCCGTTTGCATATATGCCCTTTCCGTTTTGAGTGCTGTCGACAAAGTTGACTCCTGATATATCACAATCATAATAGTACCCGTCACTCATAAACGGAAGATTTCCAGAACTTATGTTGATTTTTTTCCCGTCACTGATTCCCGAACCGAGCGGTGTTTTGCCAAAGAAAATGCTATCGGTTATTCCCTTGCCATTGCTTGTTTTTTCGGCAATCACTTCACCGTTTGTCCTTGTCAGCTTAGGGTAAGAAATTTCATAATCAGTATTTTCTATCAGTTCATTGTTTTTTTCGACTGCACTGACATTTATTGTGCCTATCATAGAAGAAAAAATCAAAGTCAATGTCAACAATATGCTCAATGTTTGAGAAAAAACCGATGGATTTTTTTTGGTATTAAACATTTTACATCCTCCTTTAATTATATTTTTATTATAATATGCCTGTACCGATATTTAAATTGCAATTATGCGATTATATATTGCAAAAATCGATATAATGAGTTACAATACTATACGGAGGCATAATAAAATGAGACATTTGGATTTGAATAGTTTACCTGTTGTTTATAAACATTATCCGTTTTCGTTCAAAAAATTTAACAAAGGAGAACTTCACGAAACACGAATCCCGGAATTTGATACGCTCATATTGGTTTTTGAGGGAACCTTGAGCTTTATTGAAGACGGTAACCGTATAGATATATCCGCAGGTCAATATTACATACAGCCTGCCGAAACAAAGCAATCCGGCATACCGCTTGATTCACCTCCGATGTATTTTTATCTTCATTTTAACGGAAATCATTTAAATGAGAAAACCGATTTTACAATGCCGGAATTCGGCAGTTTTAACATTGATGAGATGAAAGCGAATTGCGGACAGCTGTTTCTGCGAAACAGTAATACTTTAATGGAAAAAAATCTTTTGTTTTACAATATTCTTGAAAAGCTTAAATTTGAGAACCAAAGCGAAAACTATTCTCTTGCAACTTCAATTGAATACTATATATCCGGCAATATTACAAGTGTTTCTTCATTGGATGATTTATGTGAAAAGTTTAACTATTCAAAAGACTATATTATTCGCCTCTTCAAAGAAAAATATAATGTAACTCCGCATAGATATATCACTTCAAAAAAAATAGGATACGCCTCTGACCTTTTGAAAGAAACAAACATTTCCGTACAACAAATATCAAAACAATGCGGTTATTCAGATGCAACTGTTTTCTTTAGGGCTTTTAAGTCCGTAACCGGATTATCGCCGACGGAGTTCAGAGCTAAAGCACAAAAGTAATAAAAAAGACTTAAAATGTAATTAAAATCAGCAATAAAGATATTATGGTTTGACAAAACACCATTGTAATGTATATCTAAAAAAATACTAATAAATGCTGCTCTTAATAAGAACAGCATTTATTAGTATTTATCTGATTCATATTTAAAACTGTGTCTTCTCAACAACTCTGTAGTTTAGTATGGTGTGGTTTTTTATCAATTTTCAATTGCAATTCCTTTAATTTTCACACAGCTTCCTTAATTATGTTATAAGTTCTTGGAATATATTTTTTAGGATAATAATTACTGCCGTTCCACCAAAAAGGCTTTTTAAACTGATAAGCAGCCTCATGTTTTTCAAGCCTTACGGTTTTACCGTTTCTTGAAAACTCAATTACCGCTCCTATCGGTAGCTTTGCGAGGTCAGCTTTACTGCTATGGGTATCTAAGCATCGCTTGCGCCATAATAACGCATATTCATTATCGGTAGGCGTAAGCAGTGCAATAATAGATTTCGGGCAGTCGCATTCCCCCGGAAACATTGTTTCATCCATATCCTTATAACCGAAGTTAAGATAATCCCTTTTAAAGGTTGCAGTTGCGAAGATTGCACCGAAAACCTTTTGTTTATCGGGCGGCAGGTCTGCAAACTGACTTTTTCCGTCAGCATTTTCGCCGCAATACTGTTTTAATTTTCTTACGGCAGCATAGTATACTCCGCCTACCATAGTCGATTTTAAAATCTCGTATTGACCTTCGTTCAGTCCCTCTGTAAAATATGCGTCGCATTCCGCCTTACGGTCTATATTGCCGTTCGGATAATAATGTGACGCTCTGCACCAAGTCCAACCCATTTTTTGCTCCTTTTTAATATATTTTTTATGTTTCAATATCCACATACTCGCGGATTATTTCCAAAGCCTTTTCGTAATCGTCCGCCCTTAAAACTCTTTTCTTCATTTCGGCAATATATTTGTCACCGTTATGAATATTGTACCGCTTTATGGCGTTTGCGGCGCTTGCCAACACAACAAAAATATTACCGTCCGGAGACTCAAAGTTTATGCGGATTTTAGGCTTACTCTGACATTCATACATTGCTAATTCTCCTTTGGCACAATAATCAGCTTGCCGTTAATCTTTATAAACACCTTCGGTGTTTTGAATAATTCGGAGTATTTCCGTATCAGCTCATCGGGCAGGCT
>ERZ826613.590-NODE-590-length-50744-cov-6.813332_pt1 | contig 50744 bp, 47 predicted proteins | sample MGYA00519925_ERZ826613 | MGnify/ENA primary metagenome ERZ826613 (study PRJEB31778, sample SAMEA3449236) | human gut metagenome | biome: human gut; feature: human-associated habitat; material: faeces | place: United Kingdom | collected 2010/2012 ... | reverse complement strand
GGCGGTAGCTGTACGGGGTACCGTTGGCGAGCAGGCGCGTGCTCCAATATGCCTGATTGGTGGTAATTTTGAGGCCGGAACCCGTGTTCGACGCGGCAAAAGCCGCAGTCGGCAGCAGGCTCAAGACTGTCACCAGCGTCAAAAGCAGTGACAACAAGCGATGTTTAATTGACTTCATGTCTTTCTCCTTTCCAAAAAGCGCAATAAAAAGAGCAGATCTTGACGACCTGCTCTTGCGTGAGAGTTGATGATTTATTTGTTTGTGGGGGTATCCACCCGAGTGACGGAGCATCCATCGTAGAGGAAAAGCTGGACACAGTACCAGCACGGGTCACCAGTGTCATTGACACCTCTTGCCAGCCCAACGCCAATCTCAGATAGCTTTGGGTTGACCATGTTCTTGTTGTGGGTTGTCGAAGCGCTCCAATCTGCCACGGCCCGTTCGGCAAGTGTCTGGTCAGACAGCACCCAATCTGCGATGCGATGGATATTTTCGGCCATGTAAGGACAATCCGTGGCGGTATTGAATTTTCTGCCATCCGGCCTTGTGTGCGAATAGACGGTATGCGCAGCCATCTCGTCGGCTCGTACCTGCGCCGCCTGCATGAGCTTGTCGTTGACGCGCAGCGCAGCAACGCCATTTTCGCGCCGCAGCGCATTGGTGCGGTCCACAATATCCTGTTTCATGGCATCCACATCATCGGCAGGCGTCGTAGCCTCCGGCTGTGAAGCAGGTCCGCTGGTCTCCGCTTTCGCCGGTGCGATGCCGGTGTAGGGCTTGCCGCTCTCTACCTGCACACATTTGGCATCGCCGTCCCAATAAACCTCGAAACCAACAGCCTTGCCGATGTCCCGAAGCCGCACATAGTTGCTGCCGTTGATGACATAGGCTTCCATCTGCGCTTCTTTTCCATCTACGACAATGCGATGGTGACTGCGCTCTGCCATGATCCCGGCAGCATAGGCCGTGGTGGTGACGCCAGCCAACAGCAGGCAGGTAAGAAAACCGGCTGCAAAACTTCCTCGCTTCATGGTGTGTACCTCCAAATTCTTTGATGGGTTTATGGTATCGCGGATACCGCCGTGTGTCAAAAAATCCGCCCTGATTTTTCAGAGCGGATTTTTAGTTACACTTCGCTGAGCAGGAAGTCCAGCGCCTTTACGATTTTGATACCGTCCACGTCGCTAATAAGGTCGCAGTCCATGGCAATCACGATCTTTTCGTAATTGTCCTGCACAGCTTGCAGCGGCGCAAGCTCCCGTGCGCGGGTTTCGGGGGCGTTCATGTTGTCGGTGACTTGGATATACTTTTTCTCGTTCATCTTCGTTGCGATGAAGTCAATCTCCTTTTCACCGACCTTGCCGATGGCCACCTCATAGCCACGCCGCAGCAGTTCAAAATAAACGATGTTTTCCAGAATGTGTCCCACATCGCCGCCGCGATTGCCTAACAGATAGGTGCGGAGGCCGGGATCGACGATATAGTATTTGCCCAGCGTCCGCAGATAGCCCTTCCCCTTGATGTCAAAACGCTTGACCTCATAAAAGATATAGGACTCCAACAGTGCGTCGATATAGGCAGAGATGGTCTGCACCGCAGGCTTGGCCTTTCTGCCATCATCCAACAGGCCCTCGCTGACAAGGGTGCGCCCGATGGACGCCGCCGAGGTGTTGTTGCCGATGTTGTCAGCCAGAAACAGAATGATCTTGCGAAGTAGCAGCGCGTCGGTAACGGCCCGCTGTTCTTTCCGTTTGCCGCGCTCCAGAATATCCCGCACAACAACAGCAGAATAAATACCGTCCAGCAGCATATTGGCGCGCTCCTGATCCAGCTCCGCCTCGGCCAGTGCGGGCATACCGCCAAACTGTGCGTAGGCTTCAAACAGGTCGCGCAGCTCATACGCTTCGCCGTCTTTTCCCTTGGCGCGCTGTTTCATAGTGCCGTTGGGCGCTTTGTACTCATCAAGCAGATAGCCGTGGAAGTCCAAAAACTCGCGGAATGACAGCGGCAGCATTTTGATCTCCACATAGCGTCCGGACAGATACGTGGACAGTTCGGAGGAAAGCAGGTAGGCGTTGGAGCCGGTCACATAAATGTCGCAATCCAGATCCACACGGAAGGAATTCACGGCATCCTGCCAGTCCCGAACCTTCTGCACCTCGTCTAAAAACAGGTAAAGCCGCTTGCCCTTGGGGGCTCGTTCCATCACATACTGATAAAGCTGCTTGCTGTCCATATCGGCAAACTGCATGGACTCAAAGTTCATCGAGAGGATCTGTTCCTCCATGACGCCTTGTTCCCGCAGATGTGCCATCATCAATTTCAGCAGGCTGGATTTGCCGCAGCGCCGGATTCCGGTCACGACCTTGATGACCTCCATATCCTGAACGGAAATGAGCTTATCAAGGTACTGCGATCTGTTTTTTAACTCCATGATTCTGTCACCACCTTTGTCAGCCATTATATCACCCCCTTTGCGTCAAGTAAAGTTTTTAACATCAATGTGAATAACTTTTTTCTTGTCGAAATTATTCACATCAATACTACTTCTGTCGAGCCTGCACACACCAGCGGTAATCCGGCTGATTCATCACGCAGGTGACAAGGGTGATGATGTTCTCCGTGCTGTCGTTTAGGACGCTGGTATCGTCCACGCCGATCTTACTGACAGAGTACACTTCATAGCTGCGTGTGCCGAGCTGGGTGGTCAGCTTGATGGTGTCCCCAATGTCAAGGGTGTGAATTTTGCCAAAGTGATTATTCACGCCGCGATTGTGGCCCGCAATCGCCACATTGCCTTCCCAAATGGAGGTGCTGGCAAAATGTCCTGCGCCCTTGCGGAGCGCGTCCGCGTCCGTCCCCTGATACACCTTGACAGACAGACCGAGGGTGGGGATTTTCAGTGTACCGAGGTAGCCGCCGCTGTAATAGAGGTCTTTCGTGACCGCGGTGTACTTCACCGGCGTGTAAGAACCGGTATTTCCGCTGCTACTGCCCGAAGTCGTAGGCGGCAGGACGGTCACACCGCCTGTGCCGCTGGTCGTTCCCGCGACTGAACCACTCACAAGGTTTGGTGTCAGCAGCTCCCCAGCGTTCAGCGTATAAGAGGTAGGCGAACCAAAAGCAGGTGGAATATAGGCGGCGTTTTTGCTGCGGTCGGTATTCGCGGGCTTTTCCATCGTGACATAAATGGTATCGTCCGAGGTGGGGCGTCCGAACAGCCCTGCGTCCGGGCCGTCAAAGTGATACTCCAATGCCGATGCAGGCATGGAAAAAGCCGCCAGCATACAGCAGGCGGCCAGCAGCGTGGTCAGATATTTTTTCATACGGCGTACCCTCTTTTCTTATTGATGTAGTGGCGATAGCCCTTATAACCAGCGTAACCGCAGCCGCCCAGCGCCGCAGCGCCCACGGGGATCAGCAGCCACAGCCAGTTAAAATTACTGCGTCCGGTTTTCACTGCCGTATTCCCAACACTGGAAAAGACAGCGGTATAGACCACCGTATCACAGCTTGTGCGGGTGACGTCACCCTTATAGTCCGCCGTGACGGTGTAGCCGGTGGCGTACTTGCTGGTGGCGGTGCCAGTGTAGCTTGCCACGGCGGTGTAGCGGATGGGAATGTCATAGCCGTCCGTGGGATCGACAGCCGCCTCCTGCCAGCTCACATCGGCAAGTGTCAGGGTGCGGCCATTTTCGTTCACAGACTTAGGAACAAGGGACACATCGGCGTCGGAGAGGTTGGGATAGGTGCGCTCTGCCGTCACCGTGCGGCTGCTGGTCCCATAGCCAGCTGCCTCCACCTGAATGGTAGTATGGTCAAGGGACAGGATGCCCTCATAGCCGTCCTCGGTCTTGACCTCCAGCTTCGGCTCCAGCATTTTCAGAATTTCCGCCATATCTTTGGTCTTGCTCTCCAGCGTGACCACCTCGATATGCTCCCGCGTGTCCGTTTCTGTCTGGTCGTTTTTCAGCAAATCAAGGAGCGTATAGGTGTGGCCCTCACGCTCAAAGTCAGCGGTGGGGATCGTGGCAGGATCGTCTTTCGCGGTCAGGTAGTAGACCTTTTCCAGACGATAGACGCCGTTTTCCTCGCTGGCTCTGACCTCGGCGGGATAGGCGGAAATGCCGGGGAGTGTATCTGCGGCAGAGATCATTGTGGATACCGTATCGGCTTCTGTCATGGGCTCTGCGGCCAGCGCTGCGACGCTCATGCTGCACAGCATCAGCGCCGTGCAGAGTGCAAACGCAAGTTTCTTTTTCACATTACGCCTCTCTTTCTTAACGAACGGGCCGGTTCTGTTCCGGCTGCTTGCGCTCCTGCGGAGAGATCTCACGCTGGATGTCATTTTGCAGCTTGCGGAAATACTTTTGCAGGCTGTCCACCACGCCGCGGCGATCCTGCACCTCCATACCGTCAAACATCTGCCCCACGCGGCTCACATCGGGCTGCGGGGTCTCCACGCCGAAATTGCGGCAGAGCATATAGCTGACGCTCTCGGCGTCCATGGCGCAGTCCTCGCGGGTATAGTAGGGATAGCGTCCGTGGTCATGGATACCGGCGTGGACAATCTCGCGGGAGAGCGCCGCAAAGATCTTGCTGTCGATCAGGCGGCTGGATACCGTAATGCTCTGCGTTTTAGGATCATAAACGGCGTCCTGATACATGGTGCTGCTGGTGACCACGGGAACGGGGGAGCTGTCCAGCAATCGGCGCAGGGCGGCGTCCATTTCCGGTGTATTGTCTTTCAGGCTCAGCGCCGGAACACCGGCCTTGCCGTGGGTCTGCGTCACATCAAAAACACGCCCGATCTTATAGCCGTGATACTCTCTTCCGTCCTTCACATAGGTGTCCGACACGCGGATCTTCATGCCGTTCTCATCGCGGTTAACGCTGCGCCCCAGCCGGTTCCACACCTCCAGACTGTTGATGTAGGTGATGTCCGGGTTCTGCGCCATCGCCAGCATCACGTTGGATGCGCTGTATCGCGGGTTGATGGCCTGCGTATCCAGATAATGCAGATATGCACCGGGTTCGCTGGTGACGTGCATGACCGCATCGTCGGATAGCTGTCCCAATTCCTCGCGCTCCGCTGTTTTCTTTGCCTTCCAGTCCTCGTCCCTCTGCTGCTTCTGCTGGATCAAATCGTCTAACTTTGCCATGATCGTTTCTCCTTCTCAAAATCAAATTATTCCCGCGTAGGCATAGCCTTTTGAATGGCCTCCCGCACGGTGTCCTTGGTGGGAGCTGTGCCGTCCCGCTCCGCCGCGGCTTGCAGCGCCATCAGACGGCTGCGGACGGAGGGGCGGGCATCAGCCTTCTCCGCAGCCGGTTCCGTAGACGCTCTCGCACCAGTCCCGCGCTCCTTCGAGCTGCTCGCGGACGGAGCGCGGGCGTTCTCTTTTTTTGCGGCAGTGTCCTCCTTCACCGGGGCGGGATAACCCATGCGTTCAAAAATACGGTTGATCTGCTTGGCGTCCTTGGCTTTTGCCATAATTTCCACCGTCCCGGTCTTTTCCACCTTGTTGACGATGGGATAAAAGAGGACGCCATAGCGCTTGGCCTCCATCTGGAAACCCTTCAAGTCCTCCTGCTTGACAGAAAAAATGGTCAGCTCCTCGCCGTCGTGGATCAGGCGCTTGAGGTTGGTCTTGCCTGCGAGCTTCTGATTGTCGTTGGCAAGGGCAATCAGCAAGGCGGCAAGGTTTTTCGCCCCCAGCCCTGCCAGCTTAAGGGCACTCTCGGTGATCTGGATGCCCTCACGCACCATCAGGTCAGCGGTTTCACCGTTGGTACTCATGCTCGTGTTCCTCCTTGTTCTTTAGATTTTCCTGCCGTTCAGCCTGCGCCTGCCGGCATTGCTGGGATACCCTCGGAATGTCTGCCTGTATCCTGCGGCACAGCCGCACTTCCCGGCGTTTCTCCCGCAGGGCGGCAGTCTGCTGTTGGATCTCCGCGCTGTACTTGGCTTGTGCTTCTTCATCGTTGGTATTCCTCCTTTCCTGATAAAGTGGTTTTCTCTGCTCTTCCAACAAGCGGATGTCCCACTCCAGCACGCGGATACGCTGCTCCAGCTCCGCTTCGGTGGTAATTCCGCTTGATAAAAGGTATTTGAATTGCTGCTCATACCGCTCCAAATGAATGACCTCCCGCTTGACGGAAAAGGGCAGCTTGGGCGGCAGCTTTTTCCGCCTGCCCCCACGCAGCAGGTAGAGGTAGCGGAGATAGAGGGCGTGAAAGCCGGTGATCTTCTTTTTTCGGACAGTGGCCAGCTTGCCTTTCATGCGGTAACGCTTGACGGCATGGGTGACGGTCGGCGGGGCCATGCCGCCATGCCGCTGGCGGGAGAGCCGCAGCAGAATATCCGCTTCGGTGTAGCCCTCGCCCAAGCTGTCCAAGCGGATCGCCCGCTTTGCGCCGGGGGGCTTGACCGTGGTGTATTTCCGGTTGGGGCTGCGGCGTACCTCGTAACCGTTCTTCCGCAGCAGCATGAGAAAGGTATCGTAGGTATAGGCTTGGTAGATGATGGCGTCAATGTCGGTGCGGATGATGCCGCGCACGGTGGGCTTGCCGCCCTGCTCCGCCTTCCACTCAGCGTAATGCTTGCCCTTGCCCTGCGGGGTGATGACGGATAAATCATTCTCCCGACACAGCGCGTCCGAAGTGCCGCGCACATCGTTGTAATAACTCTCCGGGCTGGAATGGTATTTCTGCCCGTCTATACAGGACACAGAATTGACCACGATGTGATTATGCGGGTGGGCCTTATCTAAATGGGTCCCGATGACGACCTCATAATCATTGCCGAACAGACGCCGTGCAAACTCGCACCCGATCTCATGGGCCTGCTCCGGCGTCACCTCGCTGGGTGCAAAGGATTGGATGAAGTGGTAGCCGAGAACGCCGCCCGTCTTTTTGTATTTCTTTTTCGTTTTCTGCATGGCAGCAAAGGCGGTTTCGGCCGACCGGCAGTTCAGCGTGGTCACAAAGCGCACGGTATCGGTTTTCTCCGGGTCAGCGGTGTAGACGATCCGCTCGTCCAGCTCGGTCTTTTCCCCATTGACGGCGTACTTCACGCGGTCGTCCAGCCTTGCGCGGATGGCAAATACTTTCGTGTAGGCCATATCAGAGCCGCTCCGCGATGTTCCAGATCGTTTCCTGCGCCTCCGTGATTGCGGCGATGTCCTCACCGCTGGCAAAGCCGCGGGCGTTGACTGTGCGGGCGATCTGATTGATGTTATTGCCGATGGCGGCGAGCTGGCGTCGTATCTCGGCATACTCATCAGGCGGACGTGGATACAGGGTAAGGCCCATGATGAGGCTACGGATAAATGATTCTGTACTCAAGCCTGTATAAGACACCTGCTTTTTCAAATGGCGGTGTTCTTCTTCGGTTAAGTGGATTTCCACTCGTTTATATCGTTTTCGCAACAGTTCACCTTCTTTTGTTGTGGGGATATTAAGGGGCTGCGCCCCTTAACAAGCGCATTTGACCGGTCAAATGCTATGCTTGCGACTGCAACGCAGCCGCAGGCTGCGTGCAGCCCTGACCCAGCCGAAAAAGAAAATCAGCGCGCCTCGCCGCCACGGGTTCTTACCCTGCCACTGATCCCTTTCACCATCTGGAGCTGGTCGTTGTAGTCCTTTCCGCGGCGGGGCGGGTTGTCGATGACCTCATACTCGGAAAGTCTCTTTTGAATGGCCGCAGACGCCGCCCGTCCCGGCCCGTCGTTATCCAGGCACAGCACGATCCGCGCCACGCCAGGGTTGTCCTTCAGGTATTGCTCCAGCGCCGCGGGGAATCGGATAGAGCCATCCTTCCGCGGCTGATAGACGCCGGAAAGGGACAGCGTATTGGCGGCGCGCCAATCCTGCCCGCGTAGCTTCAGCAGCGTCAGGTAAGAAAGGGCGTCTATGGCGGATTCAAACACGCAGAGGGTTTTGCCACCGGCGCAAAGGGGAACGGCAAAGGAAAACCGCTTATCGCTGCCGGGGACTTCACCGGCGAAGGTGGTGTCCGAAAGGGTCCCGCGTAGTGCGCCGTAGGTGGGCTTGTCATGTTTGTAGCCCACAAATACGCAGTTATGATGTGCGGCGTCCTCGTAAAGCTGCCCGTGCTTGATGCAGTGGTTGATGATCTCTGCATCAATGCCGCGGCTCCGCAGATATGCAAAAACACGCCGGGTGTCGGCGTGTTTGGGTGGGAGGGTAAATTCAGTTTTCGGGAGCGGTGCGATTGGCTCTGATTTGGGCGGCACATGGAGCGGTTCTCCGAGAATACGCTGCACGGCGTCCAAAAAGGAAACCCCCTCCACCATTGTCAGATAGTCCAGCGCAGTTGTGCCTCCGATATTCCGCGACCACCAGCACCATTTTCCGTTGGAGATTTTCAGGCTGTCGTGGGTGCGGGTGGCATAGGTATCTCCGCCGATATGTACCAGTTCCTCCGGCTCAAACCGCCGCAGATAGGTCAATAGGTCCATCTCGCGGGCGGCAGCGATTTGATCTTTCGATAGGTAGGGCGTGATGCTCACCTCCTTGGGGCATGAGAAAAGCACAAGCATTTTGCTTGCGCTTTCCATAAAATTATTCAGTTACTTCGGAGCAGAGCCGGTGCGAATGACGGGAAACTGCTTGACTTTTTTGCCGACGATTCGGCGCTCCAGCGCGAAAACCATATCGGGTGTCCGTTCAAAATAGCCGATGTCCTTTTTCCAGCTCATCCCGCACCTGCAATGTTGCAGGCCCGGAAACTGCTGCTTCATTTTCCTGCCGCAGTTTGGGCAGGCTTTATTGCTGGCTCCCATCCGCATCCTCCTTAGACGCCTCTTTAGGAAGGACATCCTTAAGGTAGATCTTTACCTCACGATAGACTGCATCGAATGGCGGCTTGTTGACGCCGCCTGCAAAACGAAACTTATCGTAAGAATGCCGCAAATCTTCTTTCCTTTGCAGGAATCCTTGAAAATCTCCCATGGTCCTTTCGCTGCATTTTAAGGTGCTGTAGATCTTCTGAACATCAAATTCAAATACTTTTGAAATATAATAGAGATCCACCACATCCTTGATTCTTCGGAACACCTTATCTGTTGATACAACCGCGACCTTATCGGATATCATCTGCAACGGTGAAACGCCGCGAAAACAGATCCCGTCAACCTCATAGATTTGCGTCGGTGTAATCGGTCTGTTTACATCCACATCCATTGAGAACAGGATTTCATCGGTGTTGCGGTCTACTAATTCAAAGCCAGCGGATCGCTTTTCGCCATACATTCGATAAAGGCGAACTTCATAGTCCATGCCGCCTCTATTGATTGCTCGCTGTAAGGATTCCACCATTTGCTCTGCGGTGGGAGGTGTGTCTGTGTTCCAATTTGCATCAATATCTACTGTATGACGGGTCTCATCTAAAAACCCGGCCTCAAACAAACAGGCTTTCAACACCATGGAGCCCTTAAAGCTGATAGGAATGCCGCTATCGTACACAGCTTTCATGACTGAGTACATAATTCTTTCTTCCGCTGTTACATTCAAAGCAAGCACCTCAGTTTTCGTAATATTCGATTGCATCGCTGGCCAAACGCTCAAACCGATCCTGATGTTCCGGCGCGACAAAGAGCCCGTCAAAGCTGTCTCCGTTGGAATAGAAGTATTTGCTGACTGCTTCTGTAATGCCCTGCATATCTAAAATATTTTCATTTGCAAGGGCATCATATACCGTTCTGTTAAAATCCGTATATAACAAGCCGTTCCGATTCTTGATATTTTGTGCGCCGATACGGTTTCCAAGCACGACCACGCCGTTAAACTTCATAACGGAGTCATCCCCATAGACCCACACGATATATTCATCGCTGCGGCCTCCGAAGTTTCCTTGACACATAAGCGCATTGTCTAACGCAAAGACAACGGGTTCTCCAATGCAGTCACGGACAGCTTGCAGCCAGGAGAGCGCGCCCACATAGCTGCTCCGAGACGGAAGATCCTTCTTTTGAGGGTCATACTTTGGCAGGGACAAGGTCTTACGATTGGTCAGGTCCTCCTTGATACGCTGTTCCAACAGATCAGAGACATATTCGGGAGGCTTACGCATCCCTGTCTCCCAATTTTGCACAGTGCGAAAGGGGATATGATACCTCGCGGAAAATTCGCTTTGGGTATCTCCAAGCTGTGCTCTCATTTCACGAATGTTCATGTTCATCCTCCTTCCACCTGCATTATACACCCATTGAGTGTACCAGTCAACAGCGTTCCCATATGTCCTACGGAATATTCATAAGCGCGATTACCGCTCCGGCGTGTTCTTTTTCACTGTCTTTTGCTCCACGCTGCGCTCCGGCTTAGCCAGTTCTTCCATTGCCGCATTGATCACGCACGAGTGATTGTCCACAGCGTAAACATCTGTGTGCCCGCCCATCTGCTTCTGGAGCGCCGAAAATCGCCCCGCAGCCTGACGCGCCGGCAGATAAAACCGCTCATCTCCGCCACGCTGCGCCATGGTGCAGGACAGCACGAACATACAGCGGCCCTTGCCGTAGGTGGTTGTCCAATCCTTCAAAAAAGCAGGCAGCTTTCCATCGTTGTAGGCGTTGGTCGCGTCCTTCTCAAAGGTTCCCGCACAGGTCAGCGTCCGATCCCGGCTGGCCATCCACTCAAAGACTTCTCCGCGAGCCATGGCTTCCGAACGGGTGTTAGGGTATATGGGCTGCGCGGGATCTCGATATTTTTCTTCGACTCTTTTCCGCAGAATATCATCCGCACAGCACGCAATGCTGTCTCGAAAGGCATCCATCTCATCCGTATCGCGGGAGAGCCAGTCTGTATAAAGCTGTGACAGGGGATGCTCAAACTCGTTCAGCACCGTAAGCTGCCGCTCGGAGAGGCTTGTTTCATCCTCAAAAAGTATCAGCAGGTTGTCACGGCAAGCGATCTCGTAGGCGTGAGAAATAATTTCATCAGGCGATTTTGCTTTCATCTCCGTAAGAAACGCCTTGTTTTCCTGTGACATTCTTTCGTATAATCTGGTTTCCAATTCGTCTTTTGTAGGCATGATGTTCTCCTTATAGCTCAATAACACGGAAATCGCTCTCTTTTTCCATGATCTCGCTGCTCAATAATATCAATGGCATATCCGAGTCTGCCAGCCGTCTCAGCTTGCTAATGGAAAGCGGAGTTGGTGCTTCAAACAGGGCCACAATGCAGGCCCACAGGTCAACAACATGACAAAGGCAAACGATACGCTCCGAAGAAAAGGAAGCTGCTGCTTCGGGCAGCATCGTGCGTAATTCTTTCATGAGGCTTTCCTGCTCTTTTAGCATCTGCTGATGTATCTGGCGTTCTAACCGTTCTTTTTCCTGCTTTCTTTCCAACTGTTTCATTGTAAATGATCCTCCATTTCAAAAATTATCTCGCCAATCCCGCCCGCATCCGGTGGGCGTAATTGGCGACGCTGTATCGTTTCATATAGGCGTTTTCGCTGGGGGCCGGACTGTCAAAGTCCAGCCCCTTCATACGGGGATCGTCGGTGCCGTTCAGCACCGCCTCCACCGGGATCACGCGAAGCCTGCCGGAGCATTTCAGCTCGCCGCCGAATACCCCTGCGGCACAGTGAAAGCCACGGTCACCGCACACCCAAAGCAGTTTCTTTCCTGCGGGAATATCGCCAAAAGGCTGCTTCAAAACAATAACGGAATGTGGTTCCGCACCGGCCACCTCATAGTAGCCGGACTGCTCCGCCTTTTCGTATGCCTGGATCAATTTCTTGAATTTGTGCTGCGGCTCGATGTAGAGCCAGCTTTCCTGATAACCCATAATTTCCTCCATTTTCTATTGGTTTTACCGCTCCAACTGCGGTCTGCGGCGCTCCGGCGGCCTTTGATCCTCGTCCGGCTCGGTGTCTACGATCTCCGGCTCCTTGTGGTCTAAATTCAGCAGGGAATTCAGTTCCTCCAGCCGTGCCGTTTTAGTGTTCAGCTCTGTCTCGCGGGGGAACGGCTTTTGTACCTCTGCCTTTGCGGTTTCCAACTGCGTTTGCAGATTGGAAAGCTGCTCCCGGCAAGCCTGCTCCTTGATGGGCAGTCCCTCCAGCGCATTGTCCATGCGCTGCAAATTGCCAAACACATCGGTTCCCAGCGTGACCGTGTGGCGGAGCTGCCCGATCATAGTCAGGCGGTATTCCCGCGCAAAGGTATCGAACGCCAGCTCCAGCGTCAGGCCGCGATAGCTGCCGATCTGTGTCGCCTCCGGGGAGAGCATCGTCTGGCACATGGTCAGCAGCGCCGCGCCAGCCTCCTTCTTCTCGGCGTAGGTGACACCCGCCAGCGTAAGCGGAGAGAAACCGTCCGCGTTGGGGAGGGTGCTTTCCTTAACTGCGGCTATATCCGCGCCATAACCGGCGATCCGTGCCTGCGTTTCTGCGATTTGCTTCGGAAAGCCCTTGCTGATGGCGTCCTCCAGCGCGTATTTCTGAGAAAGGTGGTTGGCTTTCAGCAGCTTCAGCTTGGACACCTCAATGTCAAGATCCATCTTTTCCTTGATCATGGGGTTGCCGCTGGCCAGTGCCTTGATCTCGGCATAAGAAAGCGCCTGCTCATCCACATCTTCGGCGGAGCGAACAGGCGATTTGCTGGTCATGATTTGCGATATAAATTTCTGCTTGCTCTCCACAAGCTGGTAAAGGTAGGCGTCGAAGGTGCCCTCGGTGACATAGCTGTAAATGTCTACCTCCGGGTTTTCGTTGCCCTGCCGGATAATGCGCCCCTCCCGCTGCTGAAGGTCGGACGGACGCCACGGGCAATCAAGGTGGTGCAAGGCGATGAGCTTTTGCTGGCAGTTGGTGCCGGCGCCCATGCGCTGGGTGCTGCCCAGCAGGATACGCACCTGACCGCTCCGCACTTTGCCGAACAGATCTTTCTTCTGTACCTCGCTTTTGGCGTTGTGGATAAATGCGATCTCGTTTTCGGGAATGCCCAATTCCAGCAGCTTCGTGCGAATATCATCATAAACGCTGAAAGTGCCGTCATCCTTTGGTGTGCTGAGGTCGCAAAAGATCATTTGGGTGGAACGCTTGTCCGCGGTGCGCTGCCAGATCTCAAACACATTTTCCGCGCACTTGGCGGCTTTGCTGTTGGGGTCACTGGGGAGCATGGGATTGACAAGCCGCTGATCCAGCGCCAGCTTTCGGCCATCGTTGGTAATCATCAGCATATTGTCCACGCTGCTGTCCACCTCGCGGTTGCGGACCTTCTCGGCGCGCTCCGCCAGCGATGCCACGATCTCTTTCTGATACTCCGATGGCTTCAGGGCGATGTTGCGGTAATGCGCCTCCGGCACGGGCAGCTTGAGCATATCCGCCGTCTGAATGTCCGCCACATTTTTGAATACGCTCATCAATTCCGGCAGGTTATAAAACTTGGCAAAGCGCGTCTTGGCCCGGTAGCCGGTACCCTCGGGAGACAGCTCGATGGCGGTGACGGTCTCGCCGTAGTTCGCCGCCCAGCTATCGAAGTGCTGTAAGCCCTGTTCCTCCAGCGCCGACATCTGCAAGTAACGCTGGATGGTGTAAAGCTCCACCATGCTATTGGAAATGGGGGTGCCGGTGGCAAAGACAATGCCGCGCCCTCCGGTGATCTCATCGAGGTAGCGGCACTTCATAAAGAGGTCTGAGCTTTTCTGCGCCTCGGTCTGGGCAATACCGCCCACATTCCGCATTTTCGTGTATAAAAAGAGGTTCTTAAAATAGTGTGACTCGTCAATGAAGATGCGGTCAACGCCCAATTCCTCAAAGGTGACCACATCGTCCTTGCGGCTCTGGTCATTCAGCTTGTCGATCTTGGCTTGCAGGCCCTTCTTGGTTTTCTCCATCTGTTTGATGGTGAAATTCTCCGCTTTTTCTCGCTTGGCTTCGGAAATGCCCATCATGATTTCGTCGATCTGCTGTTCAAGAATGGCCCGCTGGCGGTCTACGCTCATGGGGATCTTCTCGAACTGCGAATGCCCGATGATAACGGCATCGTAGTCGCCGGTGGCGATCCGTCCACAGAATTTCTTGCGGTTCTTGGTTTCAAAATCCTTGCGGGTGGCAACGAGGATATTTGCCGCCGGATAGAGCTGCAAAAACTCAGTGGCCCACTGCTCTGTCAGGTGGTTGGGCACCACAAAGAGGGACTTCTGGCACAGACCCAGTCGCTTGCTCTCCATCGCCGCCGCGACCATTTCAAATGTCTTACCGGCGCCCACTACATGAGCCAGCAAAGTATTTCCACCGTAGAGAATGTGGGCGATGGCGTTGACCTGGTGCTTGCGGAGCGTGATCTCCGGGTTCATGCCTGAAAATCTGATGTGACTGCCATCATACTCACGGGGACGGTTGCTGTTGAACAGAATATTATAGGTCTTACAGATAGCCTCGCGCCGGTCAGGATCTTTCCAGATCCACTCAGCAAAAGCGTCTTTAATGAGTTCCTGCTTACTCTGCGCGATAGCAGTCTCTTTCTTATTCAGAACGGCAATTCTGCGCCCTTCTTCATCGTATTGGTAATCAAAAATGCGGACATCCTTCAGGTTAAGTGTCGTTTCGATGATCTCATAGGCGTTGACGCGCTTGGTGCCGTAGGTGCTGATGGCCTTGACATTGCCGCGATCCTTGCTCTTGCCCTCAATACGCCACTCGCCGGTGATGCCGGAATAGTGGACCTTCATACCCCATTGCGCGCTGCGGGGTGTTCCCAGCGTTTCAAAAATAAACCGGCGGACATATTCGGTGTCCAGCCATGTAGCGCCCAGCCGGACGGAGATCTCGCTGGCGGTGAGGTCGGTGGGCTGCACCTGCGCGAGCGCATCAGCGTTGGTCTGATACTGCGGGTCCTGTTCCGCCTTGCCTTGGGCAACCGTCAATTTCTGACGCACATTGCCGGAAAGATACTCGTCAGCGGGCAGGTATTTCTCATGCCCGTCGTTCTCGCCGGTGTAAGCGGGGTTTAGGAACACCACGCCGGTCAACTCAGAAAACAGCGTTTCTTCGTCCTTGCCGGTGAGCCTGCTCATATAGTCCATATCCACATGAGCCTTTTCGCCAATGGACAGCGCCAGCGCCTCCACTGCCGTATCTACCTTTTCGGCGGGTTTGTGGCTGCGGATGGTGCGCTTGGTGAACAGGTCCGCCTTTCTTTTTAGGTTCCGGTCCTCGTCCAGAATTTCCAGTGAACACAGCAGGAAGTAAGAGCTGTCCTGGTCAAACGCGATGGCGTTACCGCGGGAATTAATGAGTCCATATTTCCGGGTGAAGGCATCGTAGAGGGTATTCAGCTTGGCTTGCTGCGCTTGTATTTCTTCATCGGGATAGTCCTCGGTCTGGTATTCCAGCAGCGTCCGCACACAGTCCCGCAGCTCGATCATGCCGCGGATTCTGCTCTCTGCCGTCTTGGATACCTCCACCGGGTTCATGCGGCTGTTTTCACGGTAATAGATCTGGCTGTCCACCAGCGTATAGGAAAAATTGCGGACAGCAGGGTCGGCCTCAACGGAATGATCCTCGCCCTCCAGTTCTTCCTCCCGGTCATAAGCGGTGATCTCGCCGTGGACATTCTGAACGGCCTCCGCCAGCAGTGCTTCCAACGGCTGCTCCTGGTACGGCTCACAGGTGGGCGTGGGGCCGAACGGCCCGGACACCATCTTCATCTCGCCCAGCACCATGTCAGGGTGGTCGATGAAGTAGCTGTTCATCTGGATGCCGTCCTCGTTGGAGGCAAAGTGTACCCATTCGGGTTCTATATCCACCATTCGTTCCCGCTTTTGGAGGAACAGAATGTCTGAAACCACCTCCGTACCTGCCGCGGCCTTGAACGCATTGTTGGGTAGCCGAATCGCCCCCAGCAGCTCCGAGCGCTGCGCGATGTATTTTCGCGCGCTGGCGGTGCGCTTGTCCATGGTGAAGCTGGAGGTCACAACGGCGATGACGCCGCCCGGTCTGACTTGGTCCAACGCCTTGGCGATGAAATACTCGTGGATGGGGAAATTCAGCCGGTCATAGCGTTTGTCCGGCACATGGAACTGGCCGAAGGGAACATTGCCGATGGCAACATCAAAAAAGTTATCCGGGAAGGCGGTTTTCTCATAGCCCTGCACCGCAATACTGCTTTTCTGATAAAGCTGGCGGGCGATGCGGCCAGACAGATCGTCCAGCTCCACGCCGTAGAGCTTGCTGCCGCTCATGCTTTCCGGCAGCATACCGAGAAAATTGCCGATACCGCAGGCTGGCTCCAGAATGTTGCCCTGCGTGAAGCCCATCTGCCCCAGGGCGGCATAGATGCCGCGGATGACCACAGGCGGCGTGTAGAACGCCGTGAGCGTGGATTCGCGGGCAGCGGCGTATTCGGCATCCGTCAGCAGTTCTTTCAGTTCAGCGTAACGAGGATTTTTCTCGTCAAAGAAGTCCGCCAAACCGCCCCAGCCCACATACTGCGCCAGCACCGCCTGTTCTTCTGCGGTGGCGCTGCGGTTCTCCGCCTCCACGGTTTTCAGAGTGCGGATCGCGTCCAGATTGCGCTGAAAACGCTCCAGCGGCGCGCCCTCTCCGATGTGGTCATCGGTGATGCGGTAGTTCCGGCCATCCGCGTCCAGCGGATAGGCAAGCGCGTTCCGCTTTTTCTTTTTCGGCGGGGTGAGCACCGCAGGCGGCTCGTCCGTCTGCGGCTGCGGCGGGGCCAGCGCAGCGGGGTCCGCCTGCTCCACAATTTTCCGAACAAAGGAGATCGGTTCCGTGCGGAAGATGGGAAAGCCGACCTTTTGGACAAAGGTAATGTCCTGAAAGTTGACAACGCCGTGCGCCGTATCCACGCGGTCCACGAGGAAGGATCTGCCGTCGATTTCAAAAAGTGTTTCACCGGGAACAAGATTTTGTGCCGCAAATTCTGCGTCGGTGATTGCTGGCTGCGTGGCAGGCTCGACCGGCTGCTCTGCGGCAAGCCGTGCTGCATTCTCTGCGACCTGCTCCACAAAGCTGCGTTCCTGCTGAGGAGCATCATGCCGATGGTTGAACAGGCTGAAAGTGCCGTCCACATATTCGGAAAGCTGCTCCTTTGCGCGCCGAACGGAGCCATAATAGCGATCATCCTCCGGCAAGCCGTCCAGCCGGGAGGTCAGCGCCGCCAGCATTTCCGCAGCTCTATCCTTATCTTCCAGTTGTTTTTCAATAGTAGGGACCGCATCATAAAAGTCCGCACCCTTTGGATAGGGACGCGGGACATCGTCCGGCGCATTGTAAAAACCGTTATAGACGGTTCGAGCCAACTGCCCACGCTCATATTCCGGGATTTTGGCGATGGCATCCTCGCCAGGGAATCGTTTCTGCGCGATCAGGCGCTCATACTCCTTGACCACATTGGGGATCGTCAGGTGGACGGTATCATATTTCTTGAAATTATAGTCGCGCTCATACTCCAGCCCTTTGTAAGTCTTGGTGTATCCATACCCGGCGCGGCTGCCGCCGCTGTACTCACCAAAGCTGCCCTTGATGAATTTCTGGCGTTCCTCCGGCGTGTGGGGATAGCAGAAATGGGAATAGATCGTTAGGCGGCTTTCCGTGCCTTCATTCAAAAAGTGATGGTCGATCTCGTCTTGTGTGATGAACATTTTGCTCTGACGCAGGAAATTAGGCTGGGCAGTAAAGTAGCGCTCCGGGTAGGGCAGGCCGTCCAGCACAACACCGATGCGGTGGGTGTTGTAAGCGGATAGTCGCCAGCGCATAATGTCGCGGTCTTGGGCATAAGCGTCAAGGAAAGTGTGATATTCCTGTGCCAGAGTTTGCAGTCCACCCTCAGTCTTTGCGAACGCCACCATATCCTCGTCCAGTTCCGGGTAGCCCTTGTGCTGGTCGTGGATCGCCAATGTCTGTGGGAAAAGGCCCTGCCCGCGGCCTTCTTCGTTCAGGTCACGGGCGGTCATCAAAAGCGCGTCCATCGCTTCGTGCAGCACCTTGTCCGGGGTCTGCGCCAGCTCGGACGCAGAGAGATAAGTCCCCGCATCCAGCAGCTCCAGAATCCGCGCCGATGCCTGCTCCCATGTGACCACGGTCTTGCTGTACCCGGTGCGGACGCTGTCGCCTTGGGCGAGGTGGATGCCGTCCTCCAGAAACCACACGGCGTATTTGCGGCCTTCGTACTCAATGCCGCGCCCGTTCGCCCTACCGAACTCCCGGTGCAGGAACTCTTCGTTTTCCTGCTCTGGCCGCTCCCGCATATAGAACACTGCGATGCGCTCCGCGCTGTTGGGTTCGTTTCCGCCCGTACAGAGCGCCAGATCAATGACCTCCTGCGGCACCGTGCGGGCCGGGGCCAGAATGCCAGTGGCTGTGTCTGCCGGAGCCTCGTACACCGGGGCGTCGCCGCCCATATCGAATAGGGCAAGCTGCTCTGCGACGATTGGGGCATTTTGCAGGCCCAGCTTGATCTTGTACTCGCCGCGCTCGATCAGGCCCTCGGTCATTTCGGTGATGACCGACCATGAAAAAACGGACTCTGAGGTGCGGGAGAGGTAGCTGCCCTCCCACATCAAAAGTCCGTCTTTCTCGGCATGGTAGCCTGTCCGAACACCGTCGGTCAGGACCTCCACCCATATATCGTTGTAGCTGTTTTTTAAGAACTCCGTCCGTTCCGCAAGGCTCTTGTGCGCTTGAAAGTATTCAAAAATCTCCTGCCGCTTGTGCTTGCGCCCGCCGTCGTCCAGCAGATTCGCTTCAATGAGATGCATATCCAGAAAGGCGGGCAGTACTGCGGTATTTTGCTGTGCGGTGTCATGCTCCAGCGCAAAGGCTGCTGCCTGTTCCTGCGCCTTTTCGTCCGGGTAATCACCGTAGACACGGAGGCACTTGTGTGTTTCGGCGTCATAGACAGCAGCGCCGTCATAGGCAAAACCATCTTCCTCCATCGTACCGGCAACATAGCCCTGCGCTGCGGCCTCCGCTTCTTCCAGCGTTTGATAGTCCAGCTTATCGTCAAAGCCGTTTTCAATATGGTGATAGGCCGCAACCTGATAGGGCGCGGCCATCTGCGCGGCGTAGCGGTCAATGGCTTCTGTGGTCAGCCATTCCGGTTTTTCCGGGAGGGCGTCATACAGTTCCCGCATTTTTTTGATCTGCGCGTAGACACTGCCTGCCCACAAATGCTTTTCACTCCGGCCACCAGCGCCAAGGAAGTAGTCACAGTCAGCGCGCAGGCGATCCAGCAGCACATAATCTCCGCTGTGATCGACAAAGGCAGGAAGCTCATCACTTCCTGCCTCTGTGGGTTCTTCGGTTGTCAGGCGTAGATCAGGTCGCTGAGCACCAGCTCCTCCGCGCTGTGCCGGAGATTGTTCATCAGGCCCGTCCAGCGCAGGGGATCGGTCGCTTTCAGCTCCTCCGTCACGCCCTCGGCCTGCGCCATCCGCGTCACGGTCTGCTCCACCATCTTCCGCGCGGTCTGCTCGATCTCCGCCAGATGCTCCGTCAGAGCGTCGCTGGTCTTGAGGTTGGTGTAAAGCACTCTGCGGCGCTTCTTCAGGTACGCTCTCCGCAGTTCTGCGTACTTGCCCAGATGCACCTCCGGCATCTGCGGCATCAGCAGGTTCGGCACCTGATAGCCGTTCTGCATCCTGTAAGTGACCTCCATGCTGTTCGCTCCTTTCATGGGGTGTTTCGTGTTGTTCTGTGTGGTCATCATATCTGCTTTTTTCACGGTTTGCAAAAAACTGATCCCTCTGTGCCTGCATGACCGTTCGGCTGATCTCCCGCAGGCCCATCTCCGCGATGTCGCTGGTGGCGATGCCCAGGGCGTTGATGGTGGGCGGCGTGTTGAATTCGTAAACATGGGCAAATTCGTCAGCAGTGAAATAATCGTCCGCCCGCAGGCCCAGCCGGGTCATCAGCATATAGGCCACGCTGACCTCCAGTGCATCCCGATAGAATAACTCCAGATTGAGGTCGTCCAGTTCCTCCAGCAGACTGTCCTCCCGGCAGTCGCGGAGATCTTGCAGGTAGTCCGTGAAGTTGTCTGCCACGGCATTGTGGCAGGCGGAGCGCACCGCGTCCGCCAGATTTTCTTTTTCGGCCAGGTTGCCGAAGGTGGCCTCCAGCGTTTCGATGACCTCCGGCTCAAAGGCCGGGTGCATCGTCCAGATGGGCAGCGGACGGGCAAAGCGGGACGCATGGGTGTCCGAAACATCAAAATAGAGCTTCAGACAGTTTTGACCATCATCACCAAATACGGCAATGCTCTTGGCTCCACGGTTGACCCAGCGGCCAAACTGACGATTCCAGCGCTCCATCTCAAGGACCGCCGTGGCGTCCGGGCGCTGAGCGTAGATCAGAATTTGATCATCGAAGGGGCATTTGTAGTTATAGCAGGCCGCGCGGAGAAAGCCCGTCCAGCTTTGATAGCTGCCGGTAACGCTCTGCACAGTCTGGTCATACAGCTCTGTGATAAGCTGAAATTTGGTTGGCAAGGCTCGCACCTCCTATCTCTCCGGCTCCGCCCGCTTTTTTACTGCAAGCCGGTCATTCTTTTGCTGTTCTTTTTGGGCCTCTTCAAATGGCTTCCGCTGATAGCAATAAATATAAAACTGGTAATCACCTTTAACTGGCGTACAGCGGAGCATATACACATACCGCTTTGTTTTCACCATGAATCCGCAAGAGGGAAGCAACGCACCCTTGATGGCGCAGATCTGCTCATACCGGTTGCAGTAGCGGTTCATGCTGTCGAAGTCCCGCAGCGGGGAGTCCGGCTGTTCCCGCAACCAGTTTATGGTACGGTCAATATCGGCCTTAAACTCAGGCGTATTCAGTGCGTCTTGCTGGTGGGGCCACCATGTTGTGTAAAACTGCTTGCCGCTGCCAAAATCACCACGCAGGTGTCCCACACAGCCCGCAGACTTGTCCTGTTCCTCACTGCGGGAGAAATAGAGAGCGTGCAGCGCAGGCTCATTGACGCTGTAAAAGTCAATGACATCCTTATCACTGGCGGGATATTTCTCCTGAAATTCCGCAAGGGTGCGGCATCCGCCATCTTGAAAGGAAAGGCTGCCGCTCTCCAGCGGAATCCACCCATCAATGGGAAGCTGGAACGGCTCACGAGTGAGGACAGTGCCATAGAAGTTGACCATGAGGTTTCGGGCCAACTCCCTCGGTTCTCCCCAATCCTCATCCCCATGTCGCAGCTCGTAGCGATATACGCCCTCCGGCACGGTAGCTTGGTCAATGCGGCATTCTGTAAACAATGCCGGTTGGTCAAAAATTGTGACCTCCTCATAGTGAACTTGATTTACGCCATACCTCATCTGGCTTCACCTCGCTCTCTGTGTTTCTTTTGCACTCTCTGACGTGCTAAAAACTCCGGCACTTCTTGGAAACCGAAGGTATCTGCGTAGTAGGCGGTTTTCTTTCCACCCTGCGTCAGTACCACAATATCGCTTACGGACAGGGAACGCATTCGACGGGCAAAGGGGCGATGGTCGCTGTTGTGCTTTGCCCATAGATGCTCCAGCGAATTTTCCTTTGCGAACATACCGGCGTAAGAACGCTGATAATCAGCGTTCTGGAGTTTTCCCTTTGCCTCTGCATAAGGCCGGAAACAGTAGTCTACATCAGCGATTGCAGGGATTTGGTAGATTTCATAGGTGCCGATCTCGGCGCTGATTTTCGGCGTTCTGGGAACATAGGTATTGCCGCTGCGTTCCTGCATTTCTGCAAACTCGCAAATATGATAGGCGGAGTTGCCGACGCAGACATGGCAATCGTCAATGTACTTACAGGGCAAAACCATCTTTTCACCGTCAAAGCGGTTAATGACGATGCTTTCCCCGTCCTTGATGGTAAAGAGCGTGTGGTATTCACTGTCGGTGAAGCGGATCACGCGCTCTTCCTTGTTAGGGTTTGGAAAGGCGATAACGCCCATGATGTTTACCGGCTCACGGTCAATCATCGTGCTGCACCTCTTTCTTTTTTCGGCGTGGTACGCTTCTTTTCGTATTCCGCCAGTCTTTCCTTAGCCCATTCGGGCAGCTTGTTATGATCGGCAACGCCGAGGACATCGGTAATGTCCCACCGGCATCGTTCCCCGGAATACAATTCCTCGAAGTAAACCGCACGCCCGCGTGCGCCGGGTGTGCAGCCAAATCCACTCAGCGCGAAGCCGAGTTGACAGTCTGCCGTGCGGTATTCCGGTGCAAGGCTGGTGGGGCGGAGAACGATCAGCTTGACTTGCAGAGATTCCTCTGATGGAGGAAGGCAAGCCTCCGCGCCTAAAACGGCATAGGGGACATTTCGGGCCGCACGGAATGCTTTGACTTTTTCGACCTGTGCCTGCAAGCGATTCAAAAAGGTTTCTGCAATTTCCAGATAACTCTTACAGGCAAGTGCTTCGGGATACATTGTTTCTCCGAGAAAATTGTACTGCTGATAGCAGGTCATATAGGTTTCGTCCTTTGGATTGAACCCCATAAGCAGAACGCGCCCACCCATACGAATGGACTGTATGATCTCGTAGTCACCGGCTTTGTCGGGTTCTGCGCTTTTCTGCTCCCTGTACCCAAGCCGCTCCGCTTTATCCCGCAAGATAAGGTCTTTGAGATACGCGCCCTTTTCGGGCTGCTGTTCAAACCAATCTCGGACTTCTCCATCGCCAAGGGAAAGCTGGAAAGTAAATCTCATGATTTTGCTGCGATATTCGTCATTCTTTTCTTTTCGCTTCTGATAGTTCGTCATCGTGCTTCACCCCGATCCTTATGTTTCTTTTTTTGCCGCTTTTGCTCCTTTTCCAATTCTTTCAGCGTTTTCGGTGGTTTGCCATCAAAGGAGATCAGAACATTTTGCTTCGGTGCGCCTTGCAGCATGGTTTCCACCTCGCTGCACTCCTGCTTCTGCTTTTCTGTCATGGTGCTGTCCTTTCCAGAAGATAGAAAAACAGAGATCTGAGCATCTTCCGCTGCAAATCTCTGTTCCAATCGTTCTACTGTCCAATTTTGCTTAAATTGTCCCAAAGGGTTATGCCCAAATTGGGCGATAGCCCGCTGATCCATATCGCAGAGCCTTTTCCATAATTCCGGGTGGTGATGCCGCAGCTTTCGCAATTCGTTGATTCGCTGGAGGGGGCAGCACCAGCAGGAACAGCGGTGGTATATCTCATATAGTCCACTCCAATCATAACCACGGTCGTAACATATTTTCAAAGCCTCTGCTTCGGTGATACCCCAGTCCACCAACGGATACTGCTCGTTCTTGATTCGTTTCGGCTCATCTGCTGCGATACCGACATAGTGGAGAGCCTGATACTCGCCCTTGAGCCGATTGACCTCCTTGCTGATAAGATGCGTTTTAAGCTGCCCCGTACACCATCGTACCTTAGCACCGGGCCAGCCGTTGCCATAGAGCGAAACGCCCAGCCGTTGCCGGTTTTCGATGGAAGATGGCTTTTGCTTTTCTTCCTCGAACATTAGGTATTCAAAGCCTTTTGGGTGACGGAGCATGGTGATGTGGATACCACGCTCCCGGTAAAGGTAGTCATCCACCTTGCGGATATGGTCATACATTTCCGGAAATTCCATGCCCGTGTCTGCCCAAAGGACCGTGTTTATGGGCAAACTTCGTTCTATCATCAGCAAGAGCATAGCCGTGCTGTCCTTACCTCCTGAGAGGGACACTGCATGAAAAATCTGCTTGTTGAATGAAAACACCTCCAATTTTCTCATGAAAAAAGCCGCCTGCTTCGGCGGCTGCAACGCAAAACGGCACGGGAAGCCGTGCCGTTTTCATTGAAATCTTCTGTTCCGACAGGCAGAGCAGATCCGCGGTCATTCTATGACTTCACGTTCCATTCGCAAATACTTTTCGCGCAGATACCATGCCTGTTCAGGACTGATGATCCGGTTTACCTCCGCGCTATTGATGTCGCTTTGCAGAGAACAGTAATCGCAATCCCAGAGATAATATTCTTCACCACGATCCAGCTTATCCCACGCGCTGACCATAGCTTGGATTGACTCCTGCAAAAACTCCGGCAAATTCTGTTCCCAATCACTGTGACCATCGGCACTGTTTTTTCTATCGTCTTGCAAAGCCACTTGCGGCACCTCACTTTTCGTTGATGCTCGCATCATAGCAACACGCCAGTCCGATGTCAACAAATGCCCCGGCAGAAGCATTATCGACTCATCTCCTGCTGCCGCTTGCGGTGCCAGCCCTCCAGCAGCTTGATGATGACATCCTCCATCTGCTTTGGGGTGTAGCTGGCGGGAAAGTATTTTTGCAGGCGGTCGTTGCGGATCGTGACCTTGCGCTCCAGCGGTTTTTCCTCCCGCATGATGAGGTCGATGATGTTGTTTTCCAGCTTGCCCTCACTGCTGAGCTGCTTGAGCCGCTGAGCCTGTCCCAACGATGGGGATACCTCATCGCGCTCCATGACCAACAGGAGGTAGGTCTGTTCTTTTTCGGACAGGTGGGAGAGGAAATCCGCCGCGGGAACGAACTTGAGCGTTCCCGCGTCCACCGCATCCAACAGCGGAGGGATCAGCTTGTTCAGGCGGATGTAACGTTGCACCTGCTTGCGGCTTTCGTCTGCCTGTTCAGCCAAAATGTCTACCGATGCTTTTCCACGAAAATCTTGGCCAACTTGGCCAGAATTTTTTGAGGGTCGTCCGGCCTGTCGCTTCATGGCGTCCAGCTTCAGCTTGTAGGCTTTGGCTTTCTCGCTGGGCAGCAAGTCCTCGCGGTTGATGTTGTAGTCCACCACAAGGATGTCCGCTTCCTCGTCGCTGTAATTGCGGACGATGACGGGGCGGGTGTCCAGCCCCACGGCCTTCGCGCAGTAATCTCGCCGGTGGCCGGAAATGATCTCGTATCCGCCAGTGTCGCGGGGACGGACGATCAGCGGCTCAGCGATGCCGATGTGCTCAATGCTGTCCATGAGGCGCACGAGATCAGGCGTGGGGCGGTCAATGGTGTATGGCTGGCGGGAGTATGGGAAAACCTCTGCTGCGGGAACGATCTGAATCCGCTCCTGCCGGTCAGCTTCTCGCTCCGCGTCCGTTTTGAACAGGTCATCGTACCGGGTCAGTTCGATGCCGCTTAATTTGCTTACCAAGGCTCAACACCTCCCTCGTCAGATTTTCATACGCCACTGCCGCCTTGCCGCTGCGGTCATGGTCGTAAATGCTTTTGTTTTCCACGCTGATCTCTGCCGCCTTGATGGAACGGGGGATCTCACTTGCGAACACATGACCGCCATAGGTCTTGCGGACAAGCGCGTTGATCTCCCGCGCCAGTGTGGTACGGCTGTCCACCATGGTCAGCACAATGCCGTCCACCTCCAGCTTCGGGTTGAGCTGCCGTTTCACGCGGGTGATGGTTCGCAAAAGCTGTTCCAGCCCCTTTGCGGGGAGATATTGCGCCTGCACGGGGATGATCACGCTGTCCGCCGCGGTCAGGGCGTTGATGGTCAGCATACCGAGGGACGGCATACAGTCGATGAGCGCGTAATCGTAGCAGTCTGCCACGGTGGACAGATATTGCCGCAGCACCGTTTCACGGCTCATGGTGTTGACCAGCGTGACCTCCAGTGCCGACAGCTCGATATTGGCGGGGACAAGGTGGACGCCGGATGAGTGGTGCAGGATACCCTCGCCGGGGGCGATGGACTGCTCCGCGATGATCTTCTCCATCAGCGTGGAGAGTGTGGGGGACAACTCGTCAGGCTGCGGCCAGCCCAACATCTGCGTGAGATTGCCTTGTGCATCGGCGTCGATCAGCAGGACTTTTTTACCTTGCCGAGAAAGACCAATGCCGAGGCTGGCGGCTGTGGTGGTCTTACCCACGCCGCCCTTCTGATTTGCCAGTGCGATTGTTTTCAATGGGACACCTCCTCCAACAAAAAAGGAGCCTTGCGGCCCCTGTTCTAACAAAGCTGTTGCTTCTTACGGTTATTCTTTTTTCGGGTAGTATTCTTTCTATTCTCAGTCTTGCTATATCTCAGTCTTATTAGATTTCGATTTTCGAAAGTCAAGAAATTCGAAAACCGAAAATCAAGACTTTCGAAAATCGAAAGTCACAGAAGCGCAGATTCCGGCCATATCTATGATTTTCGAAAATCGAAAGTCTGTACTTTCGATTTATTCAGGATATATCGCCGGCAAAGTTTTTTACATAAATGATAGCCGGTTTTCCAAGCCCTTGCCGCTTTCGTTCAATCAAACCAATACCTTTCTTGCTGTCCAATTCTGCGAATAGGCGCACCGCCTTTTCAGAGCGACAGCGCAAGGTTTCCATAACTTCTTCTACCGTAAAAATGATAAAGACACGATTTTGGTCGTCTACCCAGCCGTTCCGATAGGACAGCTCCATGCGATCAAGCAGCAGCCCATACAATAGCTTTGCATCAGAGGAAACGCCATCAAACCGACTATCGGTGATTAGCAGTTTTGGAATGCGAAAGAAAGCGTATTGTTCACCAGAATGTCCATAGTAATAGGGCAGGGATAAGGCCATAGCGTTCACCTCACATTCTATGGGATATAAAAGGGCAGGGGACTCCGCTGCCCTGAGATTTCAAATTTTTAATTGCTCGGTACACTTTTGCAACAGAGCTTGAAATTTTTGGGGTTTTCTATTTCCGCGTAGGCAATAGGACGACGAAAGAAAGGTTACAAGCGAATCCCTTGTAATATTCCACCCTTTTCTTCCGAGTATGGCAGTAATACGCTTTTCGAGTACCCAGCGTTGAATAGCGGTCATTGAGAACCCTGTCAGTTCCCTGATTTGCTGTGTCCGAAGGAGATCGGGCAGGTATGAAAAATGTGCCTGCAGCACCTCATATATTTGCCGATTTACATTTTCATCATTTCCATAAAGCGTATCCTTTTTGTAAAGATAGGCAAGTGCATCTGTGAGCTTAATGTGATGAATACGCCCGGTAGGGGTATCTACTATCTCATATGAGATTTCTCCGCGCCGGGTTAAATTATATGCAGTCTTGTGGCATATCCCGCACACTTCACAAAACTGCTTTTGTGTAATATACTCCGGATATGCTACTGCAAGATCCGAATAATAGGTCAGCAGATCCATTTCAGTTCTCCCTTCTGGTGATTGCCGACAGCAGAGAAAACCAATGATTCTCAGAAATGTGGTCTATCCTATTTTCTATCCTTTGTCTATTTTTGCTCGCATTTTTCGGAAAATGCGAAAGCGCCTGCCACCCCTGTTTTTCTTGTATCAAATACTCAAAAAGTCCTGATTTTTCAACGGGTTCAAGGCATAGTAACTACCGTGTACTGCTTCGATGTGACGCCTAAGTGGAACAGTTTCGAAATTACTCGAAATCAGTTTGAGGGAAACCTCACGAGGGTTCGAATCCCTCCCGCTGCGCCAAAACAGGAAGAGACGCATTCGCGTCTCTTCCTCTTTGTTTTACACCTTCTCCCGCTTCTGCCGCCAGAGGTTGATCGCCAGCATGACCGCGGCGTAGATCAGCGTGGCGGCGAGGATAATGAGCGAGAAGTCGCGCTGCATCTGGTAGCTCGTCGTCGTGAAACCCTTGACGAGTAGATGACCGGCAAGATAGCTCGCGGGAATCAGCGCGAGATAGCCGAGCGCTTTGCCCGTTTTCTTCCTGCGGCAGGCGAAAAATGCAATACCCAGCGTAATAAAGAGTGCTAACGATAGCAAAACGTAATAGCCCAACGCCAGCCGCGGCAGAGAAATGATGCCGCCGTTCATGCTGCCGCAGAGCAGCACATCGTCCTGCCCGTTGTTCTGAGAATAGCAGACTGCCGCGCAGTTCGCGGCGTCGAGCGTGAAGAGCGTGCGCGCGGACTCCGCCTTGGCGAGCACGCCTTGCAGTGCGTCCGCCTCGCGCTGTGTGCGATCATTTGCGCTGTGTGTGTTCGGGGCGCCCCCGGTTTTGTCGAATGCGCCGCGCCATGTGTCGAGCGGCGTGCGCCATGCGGTGATGAAGTAGATGGTTTTGCCGCTGTTGGGGTCCTGCGTGTTCGTGACCTCTGCGCCGGAGACCGGCACGAGCAGGCTGACGGAGATGCTCTCCGCGCCGCTGAGATCAGAAAGCCCATCCGCTGCCGAGCCGTCCGCGAGCGCGCTGGGCGAGCGCGAGATCGCCCACTCTGTCTCGCTGTACGGCAAATACTGCGGCGCGGTGAGATACGCGAATCCCGCCGTCGCCAGCGTCAGCGCGAGTGTGACGGCCAGCAGCACGGCGGTCAGCTTTTTGCGCCGGAGCTGCCGTTTCAAGTCACGAAGCGGCTGCGCGTTGACGGGCGCGGGCTTCACGTCCGCCTTCAGCGCGTCGAGCTCGGCGCGGCAGGCCGCGCACTGCGCTAAATGCCCGTCCACAAATTTCTTCGTCTCCTCGCGCAGCATGTCTTCTGCGTAGAGCGGCAGAAGATCCTGCACGATGCTGCAAGTTTTGTCCATTTCAGTCGTCCTCCAATCCCTCGCGGATCATGCGCTTGGCGCGGTGATACGTCACGCATGCCCAGTTTTCCGTCTTGCCGAAGAGCGCGCCGATGTCGCGGAAGCTCTTCTCACCGTACACACGCCACATGAAGACCTCCTTGTACGGCTCTCTGAGCGCGTGCAGCAATTCCTGGATGCGCGCGGCCTCGCTGTGATCTTCTAACTCCTCCTCGTGGCGCTCCTCGGCGATCTGGCAGTCTTCGAGCGGGGCAAGCCGCTTCTCGCGCCGCAGCTGCGAATAATAGAGATTCTTCGCGATCTGGCACAGCCAGACGCGCACGCTGCACTCGCCCCGAAAGCGGTCGAGGGCGTCCATCGCGCGGAAAAACGTCTCGCTCGTCAGCTCCTCGGCGACGCTCTCGCTCCCGGACAGCGAAAGCAGATACCGGTACACATCGTCGAAGTACACGGCGTACACCTCTTCAAAATTCGTCAGCGCCCTCACCCCCTTTCTGTCTATAGGACGGCAGAAAACCGGTTTTCTTACAAAAAAATCCGTCCCGCGGGACGGATTTTTTCTTTCACGTTTTGACGACCTTTTTCTTGCCGCACTTCGGGCACGTGAGCTCGACCTTGCCGATGTTTTTTGGCACGCGGCAGTATGCGCCGCAGGAGCAGCGGACGTACTTGTGCGCCTTGTCGGCGCGGCGGGCCTTCGCGCCGCGGATGGCGTTCGCCTTCGGCGTCCACCAGGTCAGAAACTTCGCGTTTTCGGCCTGACGGTGCGCGAGATTGCGCGAAAAAATGCGGATGAGCACAATGAACATCAGCACCATCGACACGAAGTACAGCGCCTGCGACACGCCCTGCATGCGGATGATCGAGCTTAGAATGCTCACGACCAGCTCAAGGATCACGAGCGCCCAGTTCAGCGCGTCCACGCCGTTGCGGCCATACATGAAGCGGTAAAGGGCATCGCGGAATTTGTTCACAAAAAACACTCCTAAAATCTTGATGCTGCCATTCTACACGCTTTTTTCGCGCCCGTAAACCCATATCACAGAAAGTTTACACTTCCCGCTTTGGCACAAGCGGAAATGTGCCCAAAACCACCTGCCCGCCAGTCGGCCTTTGGGGGGATAGGGGGCTACGCCCCCAAACCGCCCCCGTCGTCCGCTCCTCAGGGGGGCCCAGGGGGGCAGCCCCCCCCAAAACGCCTCGTAGAGTTTCGCCGCTCCGCGGCGAAATAAATTCAAATCATTTTCCGCCGCGACCTGCGCGTGGCGGAAAATACCTCTCAGGCCGCAAGTGTGGAATTTGCCCGCCTGCGGCGGGCAAATTATGCGCGCAGCGGCCTGCAAAAAATAAAAAATGCCGTCCCGAAAGGGACGGCATTTTTTAAGTCATTTTACCCCGTTGACGTAGCGATACAGGAACGTCACGGCCTCGCCGCGCGTGCAGGAGGCGTAGGGGGAGAAGGTGGTCGTGCTGGTGCCCTGGGTGATGCCCTTGCCGACAGCCCACAGGATGGCGTTATAGTAGCTCGCCTCGTTCACGGAGCTGACATCCTTGAACGGGTTGGAGTAGTAGCCGCTGGGCTTGCCCGCGTAGCGGTACAGGAACGTCACGATCTGAGAGCGCGTGCACTCCTGATACGGGGAGAAGGTCGTCGCGTTGGTACCGGCGGTGATGCCCTTCTGGCTGGCCCACAGGATGGCCTTGTAATAGCTGGCGTCTCTGACGGAGTTCACATCGGTGAACGGGTTGCGGGTGCTGGTCGGCTCCGGAGAACCGGCGGCGCGCCACAGGAAGGTCACGATCTCGGCGCGGTTGCAGTTCTTGTACGGGGAGAAGGTCGTGCTGGACGTGCCGTTGGTGATCTTGTTGTTCACCGCCCACTTGACCGGCTCATAGAAGAAGTCGCTCGCCTTGACGTCGATGAAGTTCATCGTCTGGGCGATGGTGATAGCCATCGTACCGGAGGCCTCTTCGTTCTTGGTGCCGTAAACGGTGAAGGGGATGTAGACGGTCTTGCCGGCCTCGGCCCATCTGGTGGTGTGGTAGGCGACGTCCGCAAGGTCATACTGCGTGCGGGAGGGCTCATAGTAGAACTTGTCGGTGCTGTCGGCCAGCTTGCCGGTGGAGTAGCTGCTGTAGGAGCGGTACAGACCGCCGTAAGCGTAGGAGGAGACGTTCTTGCCGCTCACGTCGAACTTGACATAGTCGAGCTCAGCCTTGCGGTAAGAGGTCTTGGCGTCCTGCAGGAAGTTGACGAAGTCGCGCGCGGTCAGCTGGACGGTGTCGTCGATGCCGACGGTGTAGGTGATGTCTTCCTTGACGACGGAGATGACGACGTTGACGTCATAGTTGACCTTGTCGGGCTTTCTGCTGTTGGGCTTTTCGATCTCGCCATAGACGCGGAAGGTCAGGGTGATGGTGTCCTTGCTGGGCTTGGAGACCGTGTCGAAGCTGACCTTGTCCATGTCGGTCATGTCGGTCTTGCTCTTGTTGGAAGAGGTGATCTCGGTGCTGCCGTAATACAGCGTGCCCTCGCTCTTGGCGCTGGGGATGGAGGAGGTCAGGACGGCGTGGTCAAAGGTGATCTCGTCCTTCTTGGGGTTGTAATTGCCATTGTCCTCGGCGTAATCCTCAAGGAAGCTCTCGAAGTCCTTCTGGTTGAAGGTCACGCTCTTGCCCGCGACAACATTGTAGTTGATGTCGTAGGACTTCTGGGAAACGGTGATCGTACCGGTGGAAGCGATGTCGTCATCCACGGCGACAACATAGAGGGTAGCCTTGCCATTTCTGTCGAACGCGCTGGAGGAAACAGTGTAGTCCTTGTTCTGAGCAACGGGCTTCCAACTTCTGGGGGCGTAAGAGGTTCTGCTCCAGTCACCGTTGTACATGTCGGACTTGAAGCTGGTGCTGCCCTCATAGATGTAGAGGTAATCGTAATCGCTGTTGGTGAAGGTCACGGACTTGCCAGCAGAAGTGCCGGTCACAGTATCCTTGATTTCGCCCTTGCTGTCGACAGTCAGGTACATGGTGACAACATAATTGTTGTTGACCTTGAGCTGGAAGCTGGCATCGCCAATGTAAGCCTCGTCAGCGTAGATGGTGAACCCATCAGTGACAGAGCTGCCATTGCTCAGCGTGGTCTTGCCATCCTTGAGGGTGACACGGCTGGGCGTACCAACAACAGTGATGGTATTAACATTGTTGTAGCGGAAGCTGCTGTCCTGCTTCTTGATTGCATCAGCGAGTTTATCCTGAATGTCGGACTGGCGGTAACTATCGCTATCGCCATTGACGATGGAGCTCAGCTTCACATCAAGAGCAGAGATATCAACGGTGTACTTAAGCGCAGGGTACTGCTTGCCCATGTAGGTGATGGTAGCGGTAATGGTAGCGGAGCCAGACCTGGCAGCGGTCAGCGCGGTCACCTTGCAGGAACCGTTACTCTGCTTTTCAGTCTTGACAAGAGCGCTGCCGCTCTCGACTGCCCAAGCAACATCAAAACCGGAATCGCCATAGTCGATGGTATGAGTGGGAGCAGTAGAGCTGTAAAGTTTAGGAGCTTTGAATGTGCAGTAATTCGTCAGCCCATTAGTAGCAATGGTCTTGCTGGAGCTTTCACCGTTGCGGTCCGGGGAATAGGGGTCATCTTTCACCGTGATGGTGATATTTGCCGTCTTGGCAATAGATTTGCCTTCCTTAACGGTACAGGTGACCGTATAGTTAGTGTCAGAAGAAACCGTAGTAGGTGCCTCAAAAGTAGGCGTTCTGCTGGTGTTGTTGTTCAGGGATGCACCAGTAGGAGTGCTGGTCCACGCATACATCACCGCCTGCGAGCCGGTACGGCTATAAGTAGCGGTCAGGTTAACTTTCTGGCCTTCATAAATGGTGATGTTGTTACCATCATTGATGGTAAGAGTTTGACCAGAAACAGTGGTAGAATTGACAGTAATGGCAACGCTCGGATCACTCGCATTGCTGCCGGTCTTAACAGTCAGAGTATTGCCAGAATAACTGACATTACTGCTGGCAATGGTATAACCTGTTACGGCGACATCGAGGTTCGACGCACTGAAATCCGGATCACCATCGAACTTGTCAATCGTGACGGAAGGAGTCGCGCCCGCAGGCACGGAATACTCTCTACCCTGATAGGTGATTTTCTTAGCTGCTGCACTAAAATCGGCCTGAGGATTGGAAACCGTAACAGACGTGCTACCCTCAATATTAACATTAACGGTCTCATTAGTGGTGGAGGATGCGCTTGCTCCATCGCCAGTAGTGGTAGTAAGCTGATACGAAATCGTACCCGTGTAGGTGACGCTTAAAGTACCATTATCAGTAGAAGCAACGCTATAGCTATTGCCTTGAATGGCATGGCCGCCTACTGACCATGTAACACTAGAAGTAAGCGTCTCTCCCACAGTACCACGGTCATCAGTTACAGAAAGATTTGTAAGGGTGAACGTTAGGGTATCATTCACCAGTGCAGCTCCGTTAGAACCCGTAGCTCCGGAAACATTGGGAGTTGCAGAGCCGGACGGAGTGCTGTCAGCGTTTGCCGGAACGATGACCAGACTTAAAATCATAGTCAACGCCAGCAGCGATGAGAGAAATTTCTTCATAATTTTCTTCATCCTTTCTCATTTTTGTGATCTGGCTCCGCGCGCACAGAGCCTTTCTCATACATCGGCATTTTACCATGCCGCGGGGAATAAGGGAACAGGAAAATGCAAAATTCATAAATTCTTCATCTTCCTGTCCGCCGCCTCCCTCTCGTGTCACTTATTAGACGCAAAAAGCGTCGATTTTGTTTCACAAAATCTCAAATTTTTCAAAATTTTTTATGCCGCGAAAAATCGCACGTACACATATACCCCCGCCGCGATCTGACAGAGTAAGATCGCCGGAATGCCGAACCTAAAGTACCAGTGCCGCGTCTTATGGTGAAAGACCCTCATTGCGAAAAGAGCACCCGCGCTGCCGAGCAGCAACGCGAGTGCAAATAAGGTCTTTTCGGGCACGCGCCGCGCGCCCTGTATCTTGGCGCGGCGCTTGTCTGCGCCGTAGACGCAGAACGTAATTAGATTGATCGCGGCGAGATAGATGACAAAATATCTCACTTTTCGAGCTTGCTGAGCTCCACAGCCGCCGCCGCGCCGAGGCGCGCGTTGTTGAACACGAGCTGAATGTTGGAATCCAGGCTGTCGCCGCCGGTCAGGTCCTTGATCTTGGCGAGCAGATACGGCGTCGTGGCCTTGCCGTGAATGCCGTCCTTCTTCGCGTCCTCCACGGCCTCGGCAATCGCCTTGTCGATGACTTCCTTGTCCATGGAGTACTCCTCGGGGATCGGGTTCGTGACGAGTAAGCCGCCGCGCAGGCCCAGCTCGCGCTTGACGTGGAACGCCTTGGCCAGCTGCTCCGGCGTGTCGAGCTCGTAGTCGACGCCGAAGCCCGACTTGCGCGTGTAGAACGCGGGCAGCTCGCTCGTGCCGTAGCCGATGACGGTCACGCCGTGGGTCTCGAGGTATTCGAGCGTGAGGCCGAGGTCAAGGATGGACTTCGCGCCCGCGCACACGACCATGACGGAGGTGTTGGCCAGCTCTTCGAGGTCGGCGGAGATGTCGAACGTCTCCTGCGCGCCGCGGTGCACGCCGCCGATGCCGCCGGTGGCGAACACGCGGATGCCCGCCATGTCGGCGATCATCATCGTGGTGGTGACGGTGCACGCGCCGTCCTTGCCCTGCGCGACGAGCACAGGCAGGTCACGGCGGGAAGCCTTCGGGATGCCCGCGCCGGTGCGGCCGAGGTAGTCGATCTCTTCCTTGGAAAGGCCGGCCTTCAAGCGGCCGCCGATGATGGCGATGGTCGCGGGGACCGCGCCCGCCTCGCGGATGATCTGCTCGACCTTGAGCGCGGTCTCCACGTTCTGCGGGTAGGGCATGCCGTGGGAAATGATGGTGGATTCGAGCGCCACGACGGGCTTGCCGGCGGCAAGGGCCTCGGCAACCTCGGGGGCGATATCCAGATACTTGTTCATGTTAAAATCCTCCTGTAAAGTAATAGGTGAAAGTTTCACGTTTACCTTTTGAGGTAAGATTGCATCATAACATACAACTTGTCAAAAGTCAATACAAAGCGGGGCTTGAATTTGCACGGGAAGTGGCATATAATACCTCTATTATCCCGTGAAATCCCACAAAAGGAAGGAAAATTATTATGGAACGAGTGAGAATTGCCGCGCTCTTCGCCGACAAAGAGCAGTACGGCGGCGCAAGCGTCACCGTATGCGGCTGGGCGAAGACCATCCGCGATATGAAGACCTTCGGATTCATCGAGCTGAACGACGGCTCGTGCTTCCGCAATTTGCAGGTCGTGATGGATGCGAATTCTCTTTCTAATTATAAGGAGATCGCCGCGCAGAACGTGGGCGCCGCGCTCATCGTGCGCGGCACCGTCGTGCTGACGCCCGAGGCCAAGCAGCCGCTCGAAGTCAAGGCAACAGAGATCGAGGTCGAGGGCGTGTCCTCCCCCGACTATCCCTTACAGAAAAAGCGCCACAGCGTCGAATATCTGCGCACCATCCAGCATCTTCGTCCGCGCACGAACCTCTTCTCCGCGGCCTTCCGCGTGAGAAGCGCGGCGGCCTACGCCGTGCACGAGTTCTTCCAGAGCCGCGGCTTCGTCTACGTCAACACCCCCATCATCACCGGCTCCGACTGCGAGGGCGCGGGCGAGATGTTCCAGGTCACGACGCTGGATCTGGAGAACCCGCCGAGAACGCCCGACGGCAAGGTCGATTACAGCAAGGACTTTTTCGGCAAGAAGACGAGCCTGACCGTCTCCGGCCAGCTCAACGCCGAGAACTTCGCTATGGCGTTCGGCGACGTTTACACCTTCGGCCCCACGTTCCGCGCCGAGAATTCCAACACCGCGCGCCACGCCGCCGAGTTCTGGATGATCGAGCCGGAGATGGCGTTCTGCGACCTCAACGGCGACATGGAAGTGGCGGAAGCGATGATCAAGCACATCATTCGCCGCGTGATGGAGCGCTGCCCGGACGATCTCGCGTTCTTCAACAGCTTTGTCGATAAGGGGCTTCTTGAGCGTCTCCAGCACGTTGCCGAGTCTGACTTTGGCCGCGTGACCTATACCGAGGCCGTGAAGCTCTTAAAGGAGAGCGGCCAGAGGTTCGACTATCCCGTCGAGTGGGGCATCGACCTGCAGACCGAGCATGAGCGTTACCTCACCGAGCAGATCTTCAAGCGCCCCGTGTTCGTCACGGACTATCCGCAGGAGATCAAGGCGTTCTATATGCGCCTCAACGACGACGGCAAGACCGTCGCCGCGGCGGACTGCCTCGTTCCGGGCATCGGCGAGATCATCGGCGGCAGCCAGCGCGAGGAGCGCATCGAGCTGCTCGAAAAGCGCATCCGCGAGCTCGGCATGAATCCCGAGGACTACTGGTGGTACTGCGACCTGCGCCGCTACGGCTCCTGCCGTCACGCGGGCTTCGGCCTCGGCTTCGAACGCATGGTGATGTATTTAACGGGCATCGGCAACATCCGCGACGTGGAGCTGCATCCCCGCACCGTGGGCAACGCAGACTTCTAATTCTTCAAAAAACAAGGGACACGGAAACCGTGTCCCTTGTTTTTTGAGAATTACACTCCGCTTCGTGCCTTGCCGCCCAAAGGGCGGCTTCGACACGCGCGGAGCGAGAAGAGTTTTTTGACACGCGCATGTCGCGCCAAAAAACGATTCGAAATCATTTCGCGTCTGCGGACGCGAAAAGCTGTGACGCTTTAATTATTTGTGGTAAATAGTTACAAATGGGAACAAAAGCGCGAAAGGCATAGTCAAAAGAAGTGAAGTCTGCTATAATGACCGCGCAGTTTTGAGAGAGGAGATTTTGACATGAAACACTTTTTTGCACTGCTGCTCAGCGTACTGATGGTGCTGTCGCTGCTGACTGCCTGCGGCGATAAGACGACGCCGTCCGACGGCGACGATCAGACCGTCACGGACGAGAATGGCGGCGACACCGACAACAATACTGACGATACAACTGACCCCTACGACGCTGTGCGCAACTACTGGTCCGAGGACCAGCTCACGCAGGCCTGGGGACCGGATCAGGTGGTGGAGCACCTCTTTTTCCACCCGATCATCGCCTACCCGCAGTGGGCTTTCCACGACTGCAATGCCAGTCAGGATCAGCGCTACGGCCTCGACGACTGGATGGTCACGGCGGACGAGTACAAGAAGATCTTGCAGTCCGTGTACGACAAGGGCTACATTTTAGTCGCGATGGAGGACGTGTGGAGCGAGGTGACGGACGAGTCCGGCACGCACATGGTGCGAAACACCCTGATGCTGCCAGAGGGCAAAAAGCCGCTCGTCATCAGCTTTGACGACGTGAACTACTACCCCTATATGCTCGACGAGGGCTTCACGAGCAAGCTCGTCGTCGGCGAGGACGGCGAGATCTGGGCGCAGTGCACCGATCCGTACACTAATGAGACCTTTTTGACCAAGGAACTCGACGCGACGCCCATTCTCGACCAGTTTGTCTACGAGCACCCCGACTTTTCACTCAACGGCGCGAAGGCCATCTTCTCGCTGACGGGCTATCAGGGTATTTTAGGCTATCGCACGCAGGATGACCGCGACATCGCGGCAGATTCGCCCGACCGCCCCGCGTTCGACGCCTACCGCGCGAGCGAGATCGAGGCCGTCAAGCCCGTCATCCAGCGTTTGAAGGAGACCGGTTGGACGTTCGGCAGCCACACCTGGGGCCACATCCGCCTCGACACAAAGCCGCTCCAGACCGTCATCAACGACACCGAGCGCTGGGCGGACGAGGTCGGCTCGCTCGTCGGTCCGACGCAAATTCTGTTCTACCCCCACGGCGGCCGTCCCGACGGTGACGACTGGCACCAGACCGGCGAGCGCTTCAAGTACCTGCAAAGCCAGGGCTTCCGCATTTTCGCGAGCGTCGGTACGAGCTCGTTCAGCTACGTGAAGGAGGACATTTCCGCCGTCATCTGCGACCGTCTGCATCCGGACGGCACCACGCTGCGCCACGCGCGTAGCCGCTATCTGCAATTCTATAACGCCGAGGACATCATGGATACGCAAGTCCGTCCCGATCTTGGCGTAGACTGGTGAGGAGGCGTTTTTATGGCAACGTTAGAAGAACTCAAGGCGAAGGCCGTCGCCATGCTGGACATGGCGTATGTGCCGTATTCCCACTTTCCCGTGGGCGCGGCGCTCGAATGTGAGGACGGCGCGGTCTTCACCGGCTGCAACATCGAAAATTCGAGCTACGGCCTGACGAACTGCGCCGAGCGCACCGCGGCGTTTAAGGCCGTGAGCGAGGGGCACAGGCGCTTCAAGCGCATCGTCATCGCTGGGCGCAGCGACGACTACTGCTACCCCTGCGGTGCGTGCCGTCAGGTGCTCTACGAGTTCGGCCCCGACATGGAGGTCGTGTGCCTGAACAAGGACAACGAAGAAAAGCACCTGCACATCAAAAAGCTCCTGCCCTACGGCTTCGACCAGACGTGGCTTGCAATCGATGAGAAATAACGAAAAAAGAGAGCGGCACTGCCGCTCTCTTTTTTTGCGCTTTAGTTGCTGCCGGAGGAGGTATCGATCGTCAACGTGCCGCTGACCGTCGAAATTTCCAGCTCGCTCACCGCGCCGCCGTCGAGCGCGGGCACGGTGTAGTACGCTTCGTGGTCGCCGCAGGTGATGAGCGCTCCTTCGCGCTCGGTGAGCGTGGAGCGGAACGCGCCGCTTTTCGTTTCATAGTCGAGAGTAAACCCGTCCTGCGCGGGAAGGGTCAGATAGATGCTGCCGCTCTCCGTTTCGGCATCAAGGCGCAGCGCACGCTCGGTAGCCAAAATCAGGTCACCGCTGACGCTTTCGAAGTCCAGCGCGCCGAGCGCGCCGGCGATATCCACCTTGCCGCTCGCGGTTTCGATCTCGGCGCTCTCCGCATCGCCCGCCAGCTCGATCGCGCCGGAGACGGTCGAGAGCTCGATTTTCCCCCATGTGCCGTCCACCACGCCCACGCTGCCGTTCACCGTCTCGATCTCGACCGTGGGGCAGGTTGCACCCATCACGCGCGCGTCGCCGCCGACGGTCGAAAGCTTGATCCTGCCGGAAACGTCCGCGCCCACGATGGTGTAGGCGTCCGTTGTTTCGACTTTTATCTCCTCAAAGTGACCGGCGCTGACCAGTTCCCTCGGAAGTCCTACATCGAGGTACTTTTCCCCGTCGTAGCTGCCGCGGTAAGCGTCGCCGAGGAAGTGGATGCGCAGCGTGTCGCCGTCGATCGCGCAGACCATCTTCTCGCTCTCGGCGAGCGGTGCGGTGGATTCCTCCTTCACGCTGATCTGCGCGCTCTGCTCGGCGGTATAGATGTTCACGCTGCCGCTGCGCCACGAGATGTCGATCTTGCGGATGTCTTCGCTCTCGCCGATGCTGAGCACCGCGCCCGTGTGGAGCTCTTCGCTCCCCTCCGCCTGCGTGCAGAAGGTGTAGGTCGCGCTGCTGCCGTCCCAGAGCGCGTCGACGGCGAAAATGCCGTCGCTTTGCGGCAGTTCTGCGCGGAATGTGCCGTTATCCTGCCGCTGGGCGGTCACGGTCTCGGACGGCATGCCGGTGCTGCCCCAGGCGTCGGACGGCCAGCAGCGGAGACTGACGGAATCGGGCGAATTATCGCCAAAATCGAGCGTTACGGTGTAGAAATAGGCGGCTGAAACTGCAAAGGGCATTTCCAGTACAGGCGTGATGTCACGGGAGGTTTCGTCCAGCGGGTGCGCGCCGCAGGCAATGACGGTCATGCTCTGTAGGCCCTGGGGGTAGGTCCAGTCGTAGCTGCTGCTTTTGAGGGTGACGCTGCAAGCGTTTGCACTTGTCACCGTCAGTGTTGGCGGGGTTTGGCGCGCGGCCTCGTCTGCGCTTTTTTCGCCGCAGGCGGCGAGGGAAAGGGCCAGCGCGAGCGGGAGCAGGAGGGAAAGGAGCTTTTTCATCGGTCAGTCCTCGTTTCTTTCGGATACTTCTATAGACGCATGATAGGCGAAAAAGTTCCCGCGCACAACGGGGATCGTTGCACAAAACGCGGCAATTTGTGGTATCGTGAATTCTAATATTGGGGGCGGTACAACTTTTTGCGCCGTTGTGTGCAACGCTGCTTCATGATACGGCGTATCATGAAAAGGCAAATCATGCAGCAGTGTCCCCCCATTTTCAAGGGGGTGTGCGGTGCCTTTTCCAACATTATCAAAATTTGGGGGAAAGAGCATGGAGACGACAACAAATTACAAACTTCCGCAATGGGTCAAGGCGGACCAGATCAAGATGGACGACTTCAACGACGCGTTCGGCAAGATCGACGCGCAGATGAAGAAAAACGCCGACAAGGCCAACGCGGCGGCGAGCGCGGAGAGCGTGGGCACGCAGATCACGGCGGTGCAGGAACAAATCGTGGCGGTGGAGCAGGAGATCAAGCTCGTGGCGCTCGGCGATGTGCGCACGACGACGGCGGCGAACGGCAGCATCGTCTACGACCTGTCGGCGCTGAACATGGCGGACTACCGCGCGTTTTTGGTGTTTGCGACGGTGGACGCGGCGGGCACGGGCGTGAGCGACAAGGGCAGGGTGGAGCTGCTGTGCGACAGCAAGAGCATCGGACTGCTGGCCGATGCGATGGGTGGCCACGCGGCGACCGTTGCGTGGATTTTTCCCGCGATGTACGGCGTGGCGGCGGGCTACCACACGCCGACGCAGAACCGAAACGACAGCTTTCATGGCTTGAGTGGTGCGATTCAGAATCTTGATGCTGATTGGAACACCATGCAGAGCATGACATTCAAGTTTACGGGTTTGAAAGGCGCAAGCTGTGTGCTGTATGGATTGAAAGCGTGAAAATGAACAAAAAAAGAAGACCCCCGAGGGGGTCTTCTTTTTTTGCACTAATCAGAGATTAGACAGTGGGGGCATTGGTAACAGCGATGCGGTAGTAAGCAACCGTCTTGTTGTCCCAAGCAACAACCTTAACGAGCATGTCGCCAGCGAGGTTGGCATCAGCAGCAACCTTGGAGCTTTCGACATCCTGAGTGTTGTACACACCCGCGATGGTCTGGTTCTCGTTGGCCTTAGCTTCCTTGTTGAGGAGCGTGACCAGATCGCCAGCGCTGACGGTGGCGTTCTTCAGATTGACAGTAATTGTACCGGCGATGCCAGTGACGGAATCGTCGTTCTCAACCTTAGCAGACTGATCCTGGTTGGTGAAGAAGTAGGAATCCTTATCAACCAGCTTAGCGTCGGCATAGGCAGCCTGATTTGCGGTGGTATAAGTGATATCACCGGTAACAACGCCGGAGTAGCTAATCTCGGCATAAGCGACCTTGGTGCCCTTGTCGGCGTCCATGGTAACTTCCTTGCCGTCCTTGTCGAAGTACTTAACACCAGACATCAGGTCAGTGGAACCAACAGTACCATCGGAGTTGTACTTCTCCATGAGAGCCACAGAAATTTTTTCGTACTCCTTAAGGTCGACCTTAATGGTAGCAAACTGATGGCCATAGTACTCGCCGAGTTCTTCGTCGTTCACGAGAGCCTTGATGAGAAGATCGTAAACAACAAGTGCATCGTGCGTGTCACCGACCTTGCTGTCGTCGTACTGGACGAAGATAAGGCTCTTTTCAGCCAGATCCTTGGCAGTCCACTCTTCATCAATCTTGCCCTTGGTAATGGTGCCTTCGTACTTGGCAACCAGAGCGTCGTCAAGATCGAACCAAGTGTTGTTCACCTTAACGCGCTTGCCATCCGTGGTAAGCTGGTCGATGGTATAAGCGTTGTACTTGGCAATCGCGGTCCAGACGTAGTCGGAATCCATGGTGACCTTATACAGGCCAATCTTATCAACACCGTGGCTGGCAGTGCCCTGACCCTCTGCATAGTAGAGGTCGATGGTGGTGTCGGTCAGCTTGCCATCCACCAGCTCATAGGCCTTGAAGGTGGCATAGGGCTTGCCGTCATTCCAGTGGGAGGTGTAGTCCTTGGTGTCATAGATGAACACGGTACGGGTGGTGACTTCGTATGCGTAGACATAGATCATGTCAACGTAGCCATTGACGGTCGTATACTGAACGTCATAGCCCTTGAAGCTGGGCAGCTTTTCGTAGCCGGTGTAGGCGGTGAAAGTGCCCTTCGGGGATTCCTTGGTCTGAAGCAGGATCTTGGTATCCTTGCTGAGCTGGAGACGGGTATCTGCACTGCTGCTGGTAGCATTAACAGTCAGGTACTTGTCACCGCTATTGTAGGAGGCAAAATAAGCATTGCTGAACTTGGAATCATCGAGCGTGTAAGCGCCGTCCTTATCGATGCTGTAAGCATAGACGGTGTAGTAATAGTCTTTGTTCTTGGAAGCAGAGACTTCGAAATCAGCAACATCATCACCCTCAACTTTGTTGATGGTAGCATCGGTCTTGCTGTCGGCATCGAAGAAGTACAGATCGCCGTAAGCGGTGTCAACACCCTTGCTGTGCTCCATGTACAGGGTATCGAGGACAGCATAGTTGCTGGCGAGCTCATCAACGCCGATGACATTGCCATAGGTGTCGAAGTAGAAGTTGTAGGTCTTGCCCAGAGTCATGGTCTTGGGAGCGAACGTAGCAGTGCAGTTGACAGTAGCGTCAGCCTTATCGAGGCCCTTGACCTTCTGGATGTCGCTGATGCTCTTGCTGTTGCCGGAAACGTCGGTCAGAACAGCGTTCTTGGACTCAGCCTTGACCATGGACTGGATCTCGCCGTTGGCGATGGTGACCAGAACCATATCGTCAGCCTTGAACTCGTCCTCAGTCTCGAACTTGGTGTCGAGCTTGCCTTCGTAACCGTAGACATTCTTGTCAACGATAGCGTAAGCGGAAGTGGTGTGACCCTTGGAGTCGGTCTTCTCAGCAACGAACTTGGTGACCTCAGCGAGGTAGGTGTCGATGTTGACGAGACGATCCTCATAGACGAGGGTCAGACGGCCCTGCTTGGCCTGCTTGGAATCGTCCTTGTTGTCAGCGACAGTGTAGGTGCCATCGCTGGTCTTGCTGTTGGTGTAGACATCGAGCTTGGTGCTCTTCTTCAGGCCGGAGTCAGCATAGATGTCGCAGTTCTTGGCGGCCTCGGTGTAGGTGGCGAGAGCCTCGACCTCAACGGTGGTGGACTTGTCGCCGACATCATAGGTCCACTTGATGGTGGGACGGCCAAACTCATCGGCCTCCTTCGCGGACTTGAGCTTGAAGCTCTTGTAGCCGAGGGTGTCGTTCTCGGAGAAGGTCTTGTTGCTGTCCTTCTTGCCGTTGAAGCTCACGGTCTGATAACCGAAAGCGGCGGTGTAGGTGACCATCGGGGCATCGGCGATGGCGCGGAACAGCAGCTCGGCAACGAGCTCACGGGTGGCGGGAGCGTTGAGGTCAACACCCTTGACGTTCTTCAGAACGCCAGCCTGCTGCGCGGTCTGCGCAACATGCAGAGCCCAGTCAGCGCCAGTGAACTCATTGTTCTGGTCGTAGCCGATGGCACGCAGGATCATCGCGAGGACCTCATAGCCCGTGACCTTGCCGGAGGGCTGGAAGGTGCCGTTGGGATAACCCTTGACCAGCGCAGCGTTGGCGCAGTAGCCGATGTAGCCCTGAGCCCAACCGGCGCCAGCCATATCGCTGAACTTGTTGTAGGTGGCGTACATGGAAGCCTTGGCATCCTTGACGTCAGCGGTGTACACGCGATACACGATCGCGGCCACCTCAGCGCGGGTGATGTTGCCCTGGGGCTGGAAGGAACCGTCCTCATAACCCTTGAACACACCCATGCCGTTCAGGACGGCGACGGCTTCGGAATAATCCGCAGAAACCTTATCGGCATCCTTGAAAGCGGCGTTGGCGCTGACAGCCAGAGACAGAGTCATGACCAGAGCCAGCACCATTGCGAGTAACTTTTTCATAGATGTTACTCTCCTTTCATAAATTTCCATCCCCTTGGAGCGCTCCGGCGGCAAAAAGCGGGCATTTTGCTGTTCGCGGGCGAAAATGAAAGTTGACCGAAAAAGTTGCAAAACATTTCGATTTTCTTGCATTTTTGGCCGTTTTGCAGGAAAATGTGCGATTTTAGTTGCTATCGCATCCCCTTAAAGATGGTTCGTTTGTCAGAAAGAAGCAAGTTTCGGCGTTTCTCGGCTTACTTACCGTGGCATGCCGATCCCGTAACTAAGTCGGGAACGCACCGTTCCCCACCCTTTCTGCACTGTCACCTTACCACACCCAAAATTTCAAGTCAACGCTTTCGCCCCATCTGTAACACACTTGTAACAAACCGCCGCTTCTGTTACAGCTTGACATAAAACCACAGAAAACCCCATTATCCGCCACCACATACATATAATATATAAGCACAAATATGAAAAAAGCGGCCTAAGCCGCTTTTTGTGATTTTAGACCCGCGCAGCGGTCAGGCGGCAAGAAATAATGTTCCGCGCCGCCGCGCGGGGAGCGAAATTTCCCTTTTCCAGCCGCGGCCCGCCGAAAAAAAGAAAAAGCCCGCTCATAAGAGCGGACTTTCGCCAATATTTTTTGCACAACCCCGTACAACCGCAGTCCCCTTAGAAACAAAAAAGGCGGCTTTCGCCGCCTTTTTTGAAGTTCTTTACTGAATCTCGATCTGCTTCGCGTTCACCACCGCGCTCTTCTTCGGCATGTTCAGCTTGAGCACGCCGTCATTGTACTGCGCGGAGATGTCCGCCACCTCGACGCCGCTGATGTCGAACGCGCGCTGGTAGCTGCCGTAGCTGCGCTCGCAACGGACGTAATTGCCCTTCTTGTCCTGATCCTCGTGCTCGCTGTGGCGCTCGGCGCGAATGGTCATCGTGTCGCCGTCCACATCGACGTGGATGTCCTCTTTCTTGAAGCCCGGCAGATCAGCTTCCAGCAGGTAGCTGTCGCCCTTGTCCTGAATATCGGTCTTAAACTCGCTCAGCCCGCGGCCCCACGAGCCGTCGCCGAAGAATGCGCGCTCCATCTGATCCCAGGGATCATAAGCCGCAACGTGGTTGTTTCTGCGTTCAAAAGGTCTCAGTTCAAACATAATACAAAGCCTCCAAATCTATTCGGGCGGGCCGCTCTTGCAGCCCGCGTGGTTTACATTTCTTTCGTTCCCCTCGGAACAATTTTGAGTATAGTCACGCCCTGTGAACAAAAATACATCTTTTGATGAACAAATCTTTAATTTTAGCACTCTTGCGCCGAGAGTGCTAAAATCGTGGTAGCTGCGGACCGCTACCAAACCGCTACCCGACCTTTCGCGCCCGCAAGCCCTTGCAAAATCAGCCTTTTTTCGCCCCGCCAAAACCCAAATTTCGGCAAATCGCTACCAAACCGCTACCCGCCGCGTCCGCAAGCCCTTGCGCGGCGGGCTTTTTCCGCGCCGCTAAGGGGATGCCAAAAGTCATCAGTGTAATGAATGCCACGGGCTACCATATCGGTCACGAACTGCATATCGTCCCAGCCATCGGGAAGAAGAGTTTCATTTCCGTAACGATTCCAAACTTTACGAAGATAGGTGAAAAGCTTCTCAGGGTCTTCGTAGTAAAACCAGAAAAGCGGAGACGGGTCATAGACAGTACGAGAACCAGAACGAACTCGAGAAGTAAATTTCAATTCCATCTCATAACGAATGATATAGGAATCATCAGGGCAGTCCAGAAACTCACCAGAAGCCACACAAAGCTTTTCTTCAGGGTCTTGCAGGGACTTATTATAGATACGGCAGAAGACCGCAGAAGACGCTCTACGACCGATATAGACTGTAGTAGAATCGCCATAGCCCTGATACATGACTTTACGAACCTTACGGGCTTTTTCAGGGTAATTCATTTCATCGACAGAAGCAGAAATAACACCCAAATAGAACTCGCGCCAACGTTCTTTAGTCATAACAACATCGAAACAAAAATCAAGACGGGAAAAGTGACCGAATTCGTGACCTTCCATCAGTGACGCAAGACGCGGCAAGGTGGAACGGAAAAGCTCACAACCATGACCAGAAACTTGGAGAGAGTGCGGAGACTGTTTCGCGCCGTTGTTCGGCTTATAGAAAAGACCCGCAGGGGAATTGTAGGGAGAATTCTCACTTGCGTTAGAAATCTGCGAAAAATGTAAATCGCACTGAGCAAGCGCATCTTCGATCATGGAAATAGAAATCGAACCTTGCTCAAAAACAAACGTAGCATAATCAAGCTTAACAACCGTTTTCATGTGAGAAAACCACCTTTCATTTCCATGGTTAAATGTTACCACAATATGAAGGAGCTGTCAAGAAAAAATCAAAAAAAGGTGGGCGTATTACACGAACGCCCACCGCCCCCGCCGTCACGGCAGTCACTACGTATCGAAACCCCATAAAAGCCTGTTTAGGAAGGGCAAGGGCTTTGCCCTTGCGGGGACGGGGGACGCGGTGGAGACGCTATCGCGTGACTAAACGAAGCTACTGCCTGCAAAAATGCCGGCAAATGCAGGAAAAAGTGTATTAAAAAAACTAATAGTAAATAAAAACAACCCCCCTGACCCTAAAGGGCACGGGGGGAAGTTTTTATTTAGAGGGGGTCTTGCTAATAACCTGCTCTGTATCGTATTCTAAGGCACTTACCTGCTTCACGGACTTAGGGATGGTATACCACTTAGCCCTACCTGCCTTCCGCACAGTGTTAACCAGTTCTTGACCTCCCTCGGGGCGATGTTCCATAGCAATGCAGGAGCGATAGGGAGTGAGACGACAGAACCAGCCAATACGGTTACAAAGGTAGATGCGGTCGCAAAGGTCACGAATCTTTTTGTCAAAGTCCATGGTCTGAGACGATACAATAATAGTCAGGTGATATTTGCGCTGCATCTTGAAAAACTCAACTGCTTCACGGGGCATAGTTTTGAAGTCGCGGTTGGAATGAAGCACGCCAATTTCATCGATAAGAATAAGAGAATCAGGAAGAAAGGTCTGTTTCCAGTATTCAGGCTCTAATTCATAACCAATACCCATATTAGAATAGATAAGCCCCTTGTTAGAACGAAGCCACTTATCAGCAACGCGAGACATATACAGAGATTTGCCAGAGCCTTTTGAACCAACAACAGCTTCCAATTTATAGGGGTTTTTGCAATAATTATCGATATATACAAAAAGCCAGCAAATACAAAAGACAAGAATACCATAAAGCATAGCATATAATCCTTTCATAAAACGAGAAAACGTCGCCGACCATCAAAATGGTCGGCGGCGTTTTCTCTCAGCATTTAACTACGACCGGGAATCCAGCGGCGAAGAATACGGAGAACGATGCCCGCGATAGTGAGAATAACAAAGACGAGAAGAATAGGCTCGGACTCATAAAAATCAATGAGCTGACCCATCCAAGTAACCATCGATGTAAAGAACTCACCGACCAAGGAAAGCAGCGTTGCGAGAATAGATGTAGCGGCCTGAAGTCATCATCCTTTCATAAAGATATTTATGTCACCTGTCACGAACGGAACAGGAGGACCAACATAGAAAAAACAGCAGCGAAAATAATGAAATAACCAATTTCGGGAACAGAGAAGATTCCGAAACAATACTGAAAAGGAAGAATTTCCATTAACTCATGCGCCCCCAAATCGCGTTTTTAATCCAAGTAACAGTAGTAACGAAGACAAGGACAACAAGCAAAGCAGAAACGCAAGCTTGCGGGTTGAGAACCTGAGTTGTAGTAGTGGTATCCTCCTCAAAAGGAAGCTGAATAAGTTGAGTCGAACTATTATAGGAGTACCTTTCAGACGTATAGCCGGACTTGTGCACCGTCTCAGAGCGTTCGATGAAAAACGTATCACCAAACCAATCCATAATAGCAGTGAAACTATTAGAGACAGCAGGGAGATTAGCATACAAAGCTGGAGTATCTGCGGCGCGGTCATCATAAGCGGTTAAACTCCCTTCAAACGGCAACTCATCTTCCTGCGGCACATAGTCTTCGCGGAGGTCAGGACTTTCGGTAATGTTCTGCGCAGGCTCAGAGGGAGCAGGAGTTTCTTCCGGCTGAGATTCAGCAGAACCTTTAGCATCTAAATCGGCAACAGCCTGAGCAGATGCTTTGAGATAATCATACTGCTGAACAGTCATATCACAGGTACGACCGTCTTCATACTGAACCGTATAGACAGTCACGCCATCAGAATCAATCCAAGTTTTAATGATAGTAGGGACTTCCATTATTTATCACCTCCATCCCAAAGGCCACGAAGAACAAAACCAACAAGCGAAAGCAGAAGACAAACCAAAATAAAATTGCCAAAAGTACCGAAGCCAAAAAAGGAAATAGAAAGCACATTGGCGATAAACGAGGTAAAAACGCCAAGAGCGGAAACAAAGTCTACCATGGCAACCAATCCTTTACGAACTTATAAATACCAAGACCGACAAGAAAAACGACAACGGCAATGACGAGAGCGCCACCGGAGCCAAAAAGACCGAAGACCTGTTTGAAGAAGTTAATAAAAGTCATCCGTCAACCGCCTTTCGTATAAACATACGGAGCACAACGGCACCGAAAACCATAAGGGAAACGACGAAAAGAAACCCGCCAAGGTTCTGAAACAAGGCGTTGAGTGCCGAAATAGAAGTCGATGCAACATCAGAATCAACAGAAGAAGTAGAACCCCATGAATTCAAGTTATCTTCGGATTTTTTCAAAGTATCGGAAGTGACACCAAAATCTTTGACGAGCTGATCTTGAAGCGATTCAACATCAGATTTAGAAATCCAATCACCAACACGAACGTCGGAAGGAAGCAGAGATTCAGGAACCCAAAGAGAAGCAGCGAATTTCAAAGAAGCATCAAAGACAGAATTATAATACTCAGGAGTACCAGAAGGCTGCTTACAAAAAACAAAACCAAGCTCAGAAGATGGAATAGAAAAGGAAGTGGGAAAAGATTTGAAAAAACCAAAATGAGAAAGCCGAATACCTAAAAATTTCTCGTTAGACGGAGTAGCCCAAAAATTATTATCACCATTACAAATAACAAAGCCAGAAGAAGACGAAGAAGAAGAAGTACGCTCGCCAAAAAAGAAAGCATTAGAGGGAACATAAAGCGGAAGATAATCTAAGATTTCATTGTCATAATAATCAGAAATAGAAGATGAATCGGAAGAACGCCAAGAAGTTAAAAACCCATAAATAGAACGATCGGAAAAAACGTCAGAAATACCGCTTAAAGACCCATAAGAAGTACAAGGATAAATGCGGACACAAGAACAATAAGCAGATGGTTGACCAACAGGAAAAGAGGGCAAATCAGACCAATAACCAGCCTGAGGAGAACATGGAATATAAGGGAAAGAATACATCAAAGTACGAGTTACACCCGACACATTAGTATAACTATAAGTATTCGAATTAGTAGAATAAGAAGGAAAAGAATTATCAGGGGTATTAGAAGAACCTTCCTCAAACATAGGCTGACAAATCAACTCAAAACCAGAAAAACCAGAAATTGATTTAGGTTGCCAAACATACCAACAATTAGGATGAGAAAGAAAATCATTAGCAACAGGTGAAAACGGCCAATTATTAGAAGCAAAACAAGGAACACACAGAGCCGCACAAATGACCAGAGCCGCGACAAGGGCGGCGAAGCGCTTCAATAAGCACCGCGGCTTTTTCTTCACTTCGCCACCACCTTTCGCGACATCAAATAACGGAGGTCAATCCGAAATGGTTGCGGGGTCTGGATTCGAACCAGCAGCTTCACCTTCAGAGAGTGACATGCTACCATTGCACCACCCCGCCATGTGAGAGCGGCGAACCGCTCTACCATAGGAAATGAAATTGAGTTTGAAAAAAGAAAGTTAAACTTCCTCAATTCCGAGAAGATATCCGTTGCGGTCAAAGTCGAAGTCATACGTAGCGCCGACGACAATAAGCGCATACGTCATCATACGAGCGTCAACATTGATTCTATCAACCTGCACACCCTCATTGTCATCGTTTGCACGCATGAAATACTCGACCATTAGAGTAGTAAAATCATAGTCTTTGCCCTGCTTAGATGTGCCAGCGCGGCGGGACTTACCAACTACAGTAGCTTTCATAAAACAACCATCCTTTAATCAGAATAAAAATATATCATCAAACCCGACTTCACTAAAGGGAGAGGGGTCATCAGCGACTTCTTTAAATTCCTCAAAGGCAATGCGGGAAGATTCCGAGAACTGCGCGACTTCCTGTGTCAGAGCCAGAGGGGAGAACGGAAGACGTTCATTATAGAACAGCTCCCACTTGCAACAAGCAAGGAAAAGCAACTCAGGACGATAAAGCAGAATATCAATAATCCGGTGACCGAAGACATTAGTAACATAAGACATTTTTTGTTCTTCGGTATGGATAGAAACGGAGAACTTTTGAGCAAGGTCATCACTAAGGGGATGCGATATCCACCGAATTGAACGATTTTGCGTTGATTCTGCTAAATTTTTCTTATTTTCAATTGTTTCTGCAATAATTTGAGGATTTTCAAATTTTGGCAGCAACCACGGGAAAGAGGGAGAGTCGGCGGGTGTTCGGCTCCAAGGGGATGGAAATTTATGAAAGGAGAGTAACATCTATGAAAAAGTTACTCGCAATGGTGCTGGCTCTGGTCATGACTCTGTCTCTGGCTGTCAGCGCCAGCGCCTTCAAGGATGACAAGGACATCAGCGCCGATTACGCTGAGGCCGTCGCCGTCCTGGATGGCATGGGTGTGTTCAAGGGTTATGAAGATGGTTCCTTCAAGCCCACGGGCGACATCACCCGCGCTGAGGTGGCTACGATCATCTATCGTATCTACACCGGCGACGTCGCTAAGAGCGACAAGTCCGGCATGTATGCCACCTACAACAAGTTCAGCGACATGGCGGGCGCCGGTTGGGCCGCTGGCTACATCGGCTACTGCGCCAACGCTGAGCTGGTCAAGGGCTATCCCGATGGTACCTTCAAGCCGTCCGGCAAGATCACCGGCTATGAGGTCCTCGCCATGATCCTCCGCGCTGTCGGTTACGACAAGAACGGTGAGTTCTCCGGCGCTGACTGGGCTCTGAACGTTGCCAAGTATGCCGAGCAGCTCGGTATCCTGAAGAACGTTGCCAAGACCACCAACCTCGGCGCTCCCGCTACCCGTGAGCTCGTTGCCGAGCTGCTGTTCCGCGCCATCGCCGATGCCCCGATGG
>ERZ826613.588-NODE-588-length-50854-cov-4.112305_pt1 | contig 50854 bp, 44 predicted proteins | sample MGYA00519925_ERZ826613 | MGnify/ENA primary metagenome ERZ826613 (study PRJEB31778, sample SAMEA3449236) | human gut metagenome | biome: human gut; feature: human-associated habitat; material: faeces | place: United Kingdom | collected 2010/2012 ... | reverse complement strand
TGGACTGCGGGGACAGGATCACACGGAATTTCAGTTCCTTTAAGAAGGTAGCCCAGAATGGGAAATTCTCATACATATTAAGTACACGTGGAATTCCTACAGTTCCTCGTTTAGCATTTTCCTCAGACAATGGTTCGTAATCAAACATTCTGTGGAATTTATATTCAAATAAGTTAGGAATGTTATCTTTATTTTTCTCTTTTCCAAGACCTTTTTCACAACGGTTTCCGCTTATGAAACGTCGTCCGTCAATAAATTTATTTATAGTAAGCATACAGTTGTTTGTACAACCTTTGCATCGTGTCATTGTTGTTGTGTAATCAAATTTGTTAATTGCATCGATAGAAAGCATTGTTGTTGCTTCGCCGTGATAACGTTCTCTTGCAATAAGGGCAGCACCAAATGCACCCATAATACCTGCAATGTCAGGACGGATAGCTTCACATCCTGATATTTTTTCAAAACTTCTTAAAACAGCATCATTGTAAAATGTTCCACCCTGAACAACAACTTTTTCCCCAAGGTCTTTAGGGTCTGTAATTTTAATAACTTTATATAAAGCATTCTTAATAACAGAATAAGCAAGTCCGGCTGAGATATCAGCAACAGACGCCCCCTCTTTCTGTGCCTGTTTTACTGATATTTCCTCAAATCTTATTTTATCTCCCGGTTTATGCTGAACAAATTCCGGAATATCAACCGCCGCAACTGCCCCTATCTTTGCATATCCGCCGGTTGTCTGTCTGTCCGCTAGCATCACTATCGGCTGACCATCAGAACTTATCTGAATACTTCCGAAAGCAATTCCATCTGAAATTATGTCCATTCCGTCAACACTTTCAATTTTTTCACCGATAAGCCGACATCCCATTCTGTCATAATTTCCCGAAACGGTGTATTCGCTTCCGAAAAAAACTTCTTTCCCATGCTGTGTGAATTTTTCAATTTGTGCCCCTGCCACAACTCTTATAACATTTTTCACATCACCTATCGGCAAATCAAGTTCGTTTTCCTCACATTCCGCATTTCCTGTGCTTATAATATCCCCTGCCATAAGTTTTCTACCGCAGTATCCGCCAAAACCGCATTTTACATTCGTAGATCTGCTTTCCATTACTGACGGAACATCTATACCTCCGCCAAATGCAATATATCCATGGCACCCCGATTTTGCACAGGACATTGAAAGAATATCCCCTGCTGATGCCTTGTAAACTTTGTACAACGAACAGTTTCTGCCACTGAGTTTTGCATCCATATCTGCTCCGCCAAGAGCAAAAAATGTATTTTCCGTAAACTCAAAATCTCCGCCGCATATTATCATTTCAATAACAGCTTCATTTCTGTGATTTCCGAGAACACAGTTCACAAGGTCATAGCTGTAATGGTCAAGAACGCCAGACTGTGTAATTCCCTTGTCGGAATATCCGAATCTTCCACTGTCCTGAACAGTCATCATAGGACCTGCTCTTAAAATTTTAACTGCCATTATAATCACCGCATATGTATTCGTATTTTCCCGCACTTACAAGATTTTTTATTTCCAGAAACTTTTCCTCTGAAACAGGAACAAATTTAAGATAATCTCCGGAAGAGTACAAAACAGGCTGTTTGCGTACAGGATTATAAACATCGAGAGGAGTTGTTCCTATAAGCCGCCAGCCACCCGGGGATCTGAGGGGATAGATGCCTGTCTGTTCACCGCCTATTCCTACACTTCCGGCTGGAATTGCAGTCCTCGGAGCGGAAAGTCTCGGAGCGGCTATTGTTTTATCAAGACCGCCGAGATATGCAAATCCGGGTAAAAATCCAAGCATATATATTCTGTAACATTTTCCGCTGTGACGCTTTACAAGTTCACCAGATGATATTCCAAGAAATTTTGCTGTTTCGTCCAGGTCTTCACCATACTTTCCGCCATAGCATACGGGAATTTCCCAGAGTTTTCCAGCAGGTACTGCATCATCAGTAATTCTGCGGAAAAGTGCAGCAGCTTTTCTTTTCAGCTTTCTGAGAGATATGACCGACGGGTCAAAGCTTATCATAACCGAAGAGTATGCTGGACAAATGTCCGTAATGCCTTTTATATTGCTTTGCTTCAGACTGTCCGCAAATGCACTGACCCTTATATTTACCTGTTCGTTTATCTCGTCACTGAATACAACTGTCAATGCACAATCCGAAGTAACAACATATCTTATACTGTTCATTTTCATCACCGTTCTTTACGATTTAAAAAAGCCAAGTCTGTCTACTCCCGAATACCAGTTATCGCCGGTATTTTCATACTTTATAGTATTCTTTACCATATCTCTCATAAGACTCAGTATATGTACATTTGTTTCACAGTCAACGCCGTCAACAGCCGGAATGACCCAGCCCGTCATATCTATCATTCCGCTTCGTGACGCAGTAATGATTGCTTCCCTCTGTAAATTTTCATCCTGCAAAATATCCATATCCTTTCTGATATATGCAAGTGCCGCTATCATTCCGTTACAGCCCCAGTCAGAAACAGTTGCTGTTATAATGTTGTCTGCACTGGCCTCCGAAACAATACCTCCGCCACATCCGCATGAACATGAACCGTCTGCCGCATACGGAACATATTTCTGAACATACTGTTTTATAGTTCCCATTCCTGTTTCATTTCCGAGATCCCCTATGGCAATATTCAGAACACCTTTTTCTTTCAGTCTGCTAAAAAGTATATCTGTTTTAGCTTCAAGCTTTGTAACATCCAGACCAACAGCATTATGATAAACACCACAGCTGTTACAGCCGGGAGCCTCCACGCTTATTACAGCATCCGGAAGATATCTGTCACAAAGATATTCTGTAAACTCCTCAGCCTGTTTCAGCTCTTTCGGGAAAACAATAACTCCCATTGAGATACTGTAACTGTAAAGCTTTTCAATATCCTCAAAAAGATGAAGTCCCATTACAGCTGAAAGGCTTTTTACAGCTGGAATATTATCCTCCGGACAGATTATAACAGGTCTGGCATTATAACCTTTTACAAGAGCCCTTGCCAGAAGCATTGAACTTACAATACCGTCCATTTCAGCCTTTTTGTGAGTCGGGAGAACAAATCCCGTAAGAATATAAACCAGACTTCCTTCACTCAGTTTATTATCAAGCTTTTCAGCTGCATTCATTGTAAGCGGATATTTTGTATACTCTCTTGCTCCCTTGTAAAGTATATTGCATACTCCGTAACCACGAGGATCAAGATTTGAAAGCTTGTCAAGAGTATTCCCAAGATTGATTCTTGAAATTTCCTCTCTTTTCATCCGAAATTCCCCCTTAGTCAGTTTCTCTAATAAACTTTTCAAGATATGCATTCTGGAGCTTTTCAAGTATCTCCGGAGCTTTGCCGCCCACAGGTTTTCCGTCCACTTCGATTGCCTGAAGACAAAGCTGACCGGAACTTGTTACCACTACTTCATCAGCATTCATAAGATCATCTATCGTATAAGGCTGTTCCAGAACAGGAATATCAAACGCCCGGCAGAACTGTAAAATATGTTTTCTGGATATTCCCGGAAGAATCAGTCTGTCGGTCGGAGCTGTTATAAATTTTCCATCCTTGATTATTGAAACATTGCTGTGTGCACATTCTGTAACACGTCCGTTCCTGTGGAAAATACATTCATCACAGCCTGCTTCCTTTGTAGCTTCAGCCGCCATAACGCTTGGAATAAGATTAAGTGTCTTGATATTGCATATCAGAAATCTTATGTCTTCCATTGTGATAAGTTTTACCTTTTTGTGAATATCAACTATTTTTCTCGGCTCAATTGTTATCCATAAGCTTGCCTTTCCCTCCGGGAAAGCATGATTTCTCAGTCCCTTGTTTCCTCTTGTTACCTGCCAGTATACAAACTGTTCCCCGTCATCAACTTTATTTACCATTTCCTCAAGAGTTGCTTTCAGCTCTTCTCTTTCCATCGGAATTTCTATTTTCAGAAATCCTGCACTGTTATAAAATCTGTCCAGATGATCTTCAATTGCAAAAATCTTATGATTCCTTGCATATGTTGCATCATAAACACCGTCCCCGAAAAAGCAAACCCTGTCAGTCATAGGAATTTTCATTTCTTCAATAAGTCCGATAGTTCCGTTATAATATCCTAAATTTTTCATAATTCATATACCTCCGTTGCAATCAAATATACATTAAAAAATAAAGAACCGCTATACGTCACGCTCCATTGCGCAGGTTATAACAGTTCTTTTGTAGCTATATAATAACTCCTGAATTTAAAAAAGTAAAGTTTTTTCAGAAATACAGTATAAAGAATTTTTTTTGAATCCTAAACCGAATTTTTTTCTTTTAAAAGCGGCAGATGCAGAATTTTTTTCACTCATTTTCACATGGTCAGAAATAAAAAAAGACAAGCTGCAATAATTCAGAAATTTTTTCGCAGCCTGTCCTTCAAGTGCCATATCAGTTAAATTTTATCAGCAAGTTCAGCAAGAGTATGTGCAAGAATATCCGTTCCGGCGGCTATATCTTCAAAATCTGTCCATTCATCCGGACTATGACTTATACCGTTTCTGCTCGGAACGAAAATCATGGCAACCGGTGCAAACCGTCCGACAAAAAGAGAATCATGATATGGTCCGCTTATGAGATATTCATACGGATACCCAAGTTCCTCAGAATATTTTTCAATGATATCTGTAATGCTCTTTTCACATCTTACAGGTATATCACAGTTATACGTTTTAACATCAATTTTTACTCCACGCTCCTTTTCAATCTCAGGAAAGCATGAAACAAGATTTTCCATAAGAATTTTCTTGCTGTCATAATCTATATCCCTTATATCAACTGAAAATTCACACACACCGGGAATAACGTTCACAGAACCCGGAACTGTCCGTATTTTTCCGACGGTTGCGGTTGTATATTCGCTCGCAGTATTCTCTCTTGCAAGCTTTTCAAGAACAAGCGATATTTCGCAGGCCGCCATAAATGCATCATGCCTGTCTGCCATTGAAGTGCCGCCTGCATGGCTCTGTACACCGGTAACTGTTATATCATAGTTTGAAGGTGCACATATGCCTTTTACAATACCTATCTGTCTGCCGTCCTTTTCAAGGTGAGGGCCCTGTTCAATATGCATTTCCACTGCCGCAAAAACATCACCCTTTTCTCTTCTGATACCGGAAAATTCCGAAAAGTCATAACCCAGACTCTCCAGCACCTGATACAGACTTTTTCCCTCTTTGTCAAAAACGCCCTTAGTATCTTCAAGGGACATATCGCCGGACATTATACGGCTTCCCAGACAGCTGAGTCCGAACCTCGTAGGTTCTTCTGACGTATAGACTATAACGTATACATCACGTTTCGGTCTGATTCCGCTTTCTTTGATAATACGCAGAGCTTCAATACCGCCTATAACACCAGCCATTCCGTCAAACATTCCGCCATTTAAAACTGTATCAATATGCGACCCCGTCCACACCGGAGCAAGTGAAGGATCAGTTCCTGCAAGTTTTCCAAAAATATTTCCTGCCGCATCTTCTGTTACTTCCAGTCCGTTATCTTTCATTATGCCTTTGACAAATTCCCTGCCTGCAAGTTCAGTTTCAGTAAACAACACTCTTGTTGTTCCGAATTCAGGGGTACTGTTAAACTCATTCAGTCTGCGCAGATTTTTTTCAATAATTTTCGCATCAGCCTTTATCACAGAAATTCTCCTTTCTACATAACATTTATCGGTTTTCCGTCAAGATATGCCGTAACATTTTCAAATACCATTCCTGCCCGTATCTCCATAGCCTCAGCCGTAGCAAAGGCTATGTGAGGAGTTGCAATAACATTCGGTGCATTCAGAAGCGGGTGTTCCTTTGCAACAGGAGGTTCATTTTCAAACACGTCAATACAAGCACCGGCAATTTTTCCGTCTGCAAGAGCTTCAGCTAATGCACTGCTATCAACAACAGGACCTCTCGCAGTATTTATCAGTACTGCTGTTTTTTTCATAAGTGCAAGTTTTTCCGCATTTATAAGACCTTTTGTGGATTCAGTCAGCGGAACATGAAGCGAAATTATATCGCATTCCGAAAAAAGTTCATCAAGAGGAAGATATGTTATACCTTCAATTTCCTTCTGCGTTCTTGAGTATGCATAAACCCTACAACCGAATGCTTTTGCTATCTCAGCTGTTTTCAGACCAATTGCTCCTGTGCCGACAATTCCGAATTTCTTTCCCTTTATTTCAAATCCTACCAGACCGTCTTTTGTACCTCCGTTTCTTACAGCTTCATCACACCTGATAATATTTCTGTAAAGAGATATAAGCATTCCGAAAACAAGTTCGGCAACTGATTCTGTTGAGTATCCTGCACAGTTGCTGACAGTAATTCCCTTTTCACGGCAGTAATCCATGGCAATATGGTCAACTCCGGTAAATGCAACACTTATCATTTTCAGATTTTTACAGTTTTCAAGCACTTCCCTTTTAAGCGGAAGATTTGAAACTACTATTATATCAGCATCCTTTCCTCTTTCTGAAAGCTCAGCTGTATCAGTGGTTTTTGTATCATAATAAACTATCTCTGCTTTTTCGCCGATTATTTTTTCAGCAGTTGCCTTCAGATTTTCCATAGGTATTCCAAGCGGTTCAATAACAACAATTTTCATCTTTTTACTCTCCTTTTATAATACAACATCTCTGTTACAGTCTTTTGAATAGATATACGAAAACATTTCTCTGCCAACGCCGTATGCTCCCTGCTGAACAAATGCGCCGAACCACATAAAATCATTTTTCTTTATCGGCATCCATTTATCCTCCATAAGATACATACCTTCGCCTGTCAGAATATATGCTCCATGCTCCTGAACATGAGTTTCCACAAAAGGATGGCAACCGCCCGGAGCGAATGCAAGTATATGCATATTCATATCAAACGACAAATCATCAGTCGGAAGAAAATCCTTTATAAAAACATTTTCCATGTCATCATATATCCTGTATTCCGTTTCATTTATATTTCCTGTAACCTGATAAGGTTTTTTATCTCCGAAAGGAATATATTTTTGCTTATAAAAAATTATTTTTGCTTTTTCTGTACCGCAGTTTTCAAATGTCATTCCGCTGTCCGGCGGTGAATAAACAAAACCTCCGCTTTCAAGTCTGACTCCGTTTGCAGTGATATTTCCGCTTATACAGTAAAGAAAACATTCCACGCCTTTTTCGGAAGCCATTGGTGAAACCGTTCCGCCGGACGGTTCAACCTCAATTACATATTCCACAAATCCTGCTCCCATTTTAGGAGATGCAAGAATACTGGTACGGCAACCATTCAAAACAGGAATTACATTGTTTACAAGTCCGTTCTCAGGAATGACTGCAAAAAGCCCTGGTTTTACAACCGCCCTAGAACTGAGTATATCACTTGGATATCCCATAAATAAAACCACCTTTCGCATAAAACAAAAACGGAGCAGAAATAAATCTGCTCCGTCGCATAAAAAAATATTTTATGTGCTTAGTATAGCACCAATTTTTTTAATTGTCAATAACAATTTTTATTTTTTACATTTTTAAACAGGTTTTCATTTAAGATTAACCGTCAGAATAACCGTTGTGCCAACCCCGGGTTCTGAATATATCTGCATATCGTCGCTGTACTTTTTCATGCTCGTAAATCCCATTCCTTCACCAAAACCAAGAGAACGTGCGTGTTCATCGGCGGTTGAATATCCGTCAGAAAGAGCCTGTTCAATGTTTTCAATACCAGGACCATGGTCTGTAAGCGTCATTGTTATCGCTTCATCGGTAATTTCAATTTTTATTTCTCCGCCGCCTGCATGAATGAGCATATTTATCTCACCCTGATACAAAACGTTTGAAACCCTCCTTACCGTTTCAGGCGAATAGTGCATCGTTTTCAGCTTTTCACGAACCTCATCTGATACAGCCCCCATATTTACAAAATCGTTGTTATTTACTTTATAATTTAATGTGATATTATTCATTTGTTTCTCCAGCATATAAAAATGTTTAAAATGAATCTGATTCAGAACAGATTCCTGATACTATTATACCATATTTTCTCAGTTTTGCAAATATTTTTATGAAGAATTTACAAAGGCAGTTATATGAGTGCTTTAATAAATTTCATGTATATTTTTCTGAAGATACTGGATTTATCATATATTTTCCGGGCTGTACTGTAAGCCAGTCCTGTTATAAATTCTGTTTCATCATTATCAGGCTGATTTCCACTAAGCTTTGCTTTAAGTGCGGTATGAGTTGCCTTTACAAATTCACCTTTTTCAAACGGAGAATCTGTATTGTTTTCAACATAATCAGCATATTCAATATACTGCATATTCTCATTGCGTATTCCGCAATATTCCAGAAGCTGTACTATATAATTATATGCATTTACAGACATATCCTTATTGCTTTTGCCCTGCATACTGCCAATTCTTTTCCTGATTTTATAAAAACGCCTCAAAATAATACACAAAGCGGCAATAATCAAAACTGAAATTATAATTATCACTGCAACAGCAACCGAACTCATTTTCTTTTCAGATACCGCAGAGCCGTTATTCGTGCTGTCAGCCGAACCTCCTGTCAGCACACCTTCACTGTTCAGAACTGACGAACCAACAGTGCTTTCCGAAACAAACTCAGAAGATACATTTGTTGTAAGAGTAGTTTCTGTCGTAGTTTCAGTTAATACGGCAGTTGTCACAGCTTCTGTTGTTGCCTGCTGTGTTTCAGCTGTCTGTCCTTCGGAATTGAATGCCGCTGCAGATGAAGGAGTGAATTCATAAGGAATCCAGCCAAGACCATCAATGTATATTTCAGCCCATGCATGAGCTCGGTTATCCTTTATGTCAACTTTATAGCCTCCGTCCGCTCTTTTGTTCTCATCGCTGAAATCATCACTCAGAAGTACATATCCTTCGGCATATCTTGCAGGAATTCCTGCCATCCTTGCAAGAACCACACCTGATGTCGCAAAATGCACACAATAACCTTTATGATTTTCATTCAGAAAATAGCTTACAAAATCTTCCGAGGACGGTGTTTTGCCGGGAGTCAGACTGTATTCCGCATTTTCAGCAAGGATATTCCGTATATAATCCAGTTTTCCGTAAAGATCCATATCAGAAATACCGCTGTCTGATATATATCTGCTGTAAAGTGCCTGCATATCGCTGTTATCAGGGACTTTGCAGTAATTTTCATGAACAAATTCAGTATACTGTTCATTAACGCTTCCGCCATGATAATTATTTAAAAAATCCTGAAAATTGTCACGGCTCACCTGTTTTGAAGTAACTCTGAAAGAATAATCCCTGAAATTATCAAGCTTTACAATGGTATCATCTATATATGTGATTTCGCCGTCAGGTACTGATGAATACGGCGTATAGTTATACTTTTCATTTCTGTAGCCCGATTTTATCTCCATATTCACAAAATCAGAAAGATAGTACTCCAGCATATAGTCAGTCAGCATATCCTGTGGGAATGTCTTATTCTGGTAAAACTCTGAAAACATTCCGTCATACTGCTTATAAAGTTCATCAGAAAATTCTTCCCAGCTGTTTTTGCTGTAAACTGCTCCTACATACCCCTTGAGATAGATATTTTCTGCAAGTGCGGAATCAGTGTAAACAGTAAGGTCAGTTTTTTCATTGAATGTGACTTTATTAAGATCACCAAGCTTGTGATTATACATCTTAAAATTTCCGATGCCGAAGGATGCTGAAAACCGTTCAAGGCTCGTTCCGAGATCCTCAAATGTAAATTCACTTGCAGCTGTTTTCATGTTTGTCCTGAGCTGATTCGTCTTGTCAGAGCGGCTGAAATCACTTGCCTTTATGAATATTGACGTAGCCGCAAAAACCGCACAGCATATAAATATGAGAAACAGTGAAGTCAGTCCGGAGGTTCTGAACCTTACCACAGGTTTTGCTGTGAATTTATTGTCCTTACGGAAGAATCCGGACTGTGCTTTGTCAGACAGACTGCCGTATCCGGAAAAGTTCACCGCCAGAAGGCAGACCCAGTAAATCACAAGCATAAGTGCCGGTATCAGTTTCGGGGACTTGCCAAAATAAAGTCCTGTTTCAATAACAGGGAAAGTACATAAAAATCCCATAAAAAAACTTGGGTGGATAAGTGTAAAGTAGCATACTGCAAGTGTCATCAGTATCACAGCGAAAATCAGAAAAACTTCCTCGTCTGAAAGGCTCGTACTGCTTATTCTGAAATAGCTGTGTTTATCAGGATAAATTACAGAATAAACCGTATTGAATATCGTTTTGAAACCTATTGTAAACTGTTTCCACTTACGGTAAAGCATAGCTACATACAGCAAAATTGCAGGAAGCGCCGCAAGCTGAAACTTTCTCGGAAGGACAAAAAGAATAATAAATGCCGCAAATGTAAGCATAAACGCAAGTTTCACCTTGAATGTCATGCTTATCCCGAACATAGATGAAAATGAAACAATCGTTCCACAGATTCCTGAAAATGTTATCAGGACAAGAGGGATTATGTTGAGTATCCTTCTTGATTTCGGAACAGAAAGATTCATGCTGTCAATTATTCTTATCCCGTTATATGCATTGTTTTGTTCCATATCAGAGTCCTACATCAATAATATTTTTTCATCATATTTTCCGGGCGGAATTTCTGAAATTTTCACATTTTCCAGTTCACTGTATTTCCCCTGTGATAATTCCTTGTTTACAAGGATTGCTGAAATTTCAGTTTCTGCCCAGCCGGAAGCAACATCGTCCGGAACCTCATTTCCATAGCTTATAAAATACACCTTTGAATTGCCTTCAACAAATGCTTCCGCTTTTCTTATCATTTCCGGAAATGTTCCCGTTTTAACATTATCAAGAATGTGCATAAATGTTTCTGAAAGCGATTCACTGTCTGTTATTTCAAGTTCCTGTATCCGGTTTTCCTTATCCATGATATACAGTTTAAAAGGATTTTCACCGCTGAGAATAAACATGGAAACTGCACTCAGCACATCAAATACCGTATCCGAAACATATATGTCATAGGACACATCTATAACGACAGCAACAGATGAATTTATCCCCTGACTGTAATACTTGGTTATCAGCTTGTTCTGTCTGGAACTAAGATTCCAGTGTATTCTGCTGAGCTTGTCACCCGGGAGGTAATCGTTCAGGTCAAATATTTCGGACGGGTCATCACCTGCCCTGTGTTTTGAAAATGCATCACTTTCATCAGAACTGATTGTCCGCATGACACTATCAGTATACGAAACAGCAGCATTCGGAAGAATATATATTTCTGAATGGCTTTCAGATTTTATTTTGCAGGAGAAAAGTTTTATAAAATCATATATCCTGACAGATTCTATTGAAACTGAAAGTATCCCGCAGTAATCAGATGAAAGATAAAAACTTAAAGTTTCCGTTGTAAGAGGATGCACAGGAACAGATATTTCCATATCATTCACATTATCAGCAAATTTATTTTTATAATTTATCCTGACATTACAGTTTGCAAATGGAAATGGAGTTTTATTCCTGATATTTATATCAATTCTGCATTTTTCATTCTTTTCAGCGGCTCTGGTTTCAGATTTCATATCAAATTTTATACAGTATCTGGAAATCAGCATTGCAAATTTTAAAATAAACGGCAGTGCAATAACAAATACCATTATATAAAATGAAAGACTGCCTGTAAAAAGAATATAAAACAGGATGGATATAATTATAAGGCATATATAAAGAATTTTATTTATTATCATAATATGTCTACCGTCATGACATCTTCGGAACAGGAACACTTCTCAGAATTTCAGCAAGAACAGCGTCTGCTGTTAGATTGCTGAGCCTTGCCTTATGATTGAGTATTATCCTGTGTTCAGCCACATTTGCGAAAACATAAGCTACATCGTCCGGAATAACATATTCCCTTCCTGACATGAGCGCACAGGCTCTCGACATTGCCGCAAGGCTTATTGTGCCTCTCGGACTCAGCCCGAGTTTTATCATAGGATGTTTTCTTGTAGCGTCTGCAAGATGTACCATGTAGGAATATATGGAATCATCAACATGGATATTTTCAGCTATTCTCTGCAAAAGAAGTATATCATTTGCATTTGAAACACTTTTTATATTTTTCAGTCCGTCAGAACCTTTGTTTTTAAGTATCTCTATTTCATTCTTTATATCCGGATAGCCCATTTTCAGACGTATTGTAAATCTGTCAAGCTGTGATTCAGGAAGCATCTGCGTACCGACAGAACCGATAGGGTTCTGCGTTGCGATAACGATATAAGGTTTCGGAAGCTCATAGGTTTTTCCTTCTATGGAAATACGCCTTTCCTCCATGACTTCAAGAAGCGCTGCCTGAGTTTTGCTTGAAGTTCTGTTTATTTCATCTGCAAGGAAAAGACTGCACACAGCCGCCCCCTGCTTGTATTCAAATTTGTTTGTATTCTGGTTGTAAACGGAAAATCCCAGTATATCCGTCGGAAGAACATCCGGCGTAAACTGCATTCTTTTGTATTCAAGCGACAAAGCCTTTGAAAAAGCAAGTGCCATTGTTGTTTTTCCGAGTCCCGGTATGTCTTCTATAAGAATATGACCGCCGGCTATAATCGTCATAAGAACTCTTGCTATAATATCTTCCTTTCCGATTACCGCCTTGTTTACCTCACCTAAAATTTCATCTATTTTATTTACCGCTGCTGTCAGATTGCTGCTCATTTTTTGTTCCTTTCAGTAATTTTTCTCAGATATTTTAATTATATCATTTTTTCATACGAAATTCAATTGTTTTTTACACTTTTATTCAGGATTGAATCTGCCGTCTTTTTTGATGGCTTTTTTACTTAAATACAACAAAAAATACACATAAAATTTAAAAAAGAATGAAAAAAATATTCAAAACAACTGTTTTTTTATTATTTGTGCCAAAAATTTTAAAGTACATTGACAAATTTATAAAAAATGGATATACTTATTAGTGAATTTATGTTTATGATTTTGATTTTCCGGAACTTGCTTACGGATTTTCAGAAAGGCGGTTAAAATTGAATATTTGGCATAATATCAGCCCTAAGAGAATCAGTCCTGATGATTTTGTTGCTGTTATCGAAATTCCTAAGGGAAGCAAAATAAAGTATGAGCTTGATAAGGAAACAGGTCTTATGAAGCTTGACAGAATACTTTATACTTCAACTCATTATCCTGCAAACTACGGACTTATTCCGAGAACATACGCAGATGACGGTGACCCTCTCGACGTTCTGCTTATCTGCTCTGAAACCCTTTATCCTCTTACTCTTGTAAGATGTTACCCTATCGGCGTAATCCGGATGATAGACAGCGGACGACATGACGATAAAATTATTGCAATACCATTTGATGACCCGACATACAATACTTATAAAAATATTGATGAACTTCCTAAACATATTTTTGATGAAATGATTCATTTCTTTAAAGTATACAAGGAACTTGAAAATAAAACTACTGCCGTTGATGAAATAGAAGATGTCGAGAGTGCAAAGACCATTATTGCAAACGACATTGAACATTATGTAAATAAATTCTGTAAATAATAAACGGAAAGGAAATTTAAAATGACAGTAAAGGCTAGTGAAGTATTATTCAATTCAGATGCAAGCGTTGCCCCGCTGGGACTTATCGCTCTCAGAGGTGCGGAGGAGCTCGGAAACCAGATTGACCATTATCTTGTTGACTGGGCAAAAAAAGGCGGATACAATTTTGATACTTTCCTTATAAAAAATCAGTGTCCGAGATTTTCTTCAGGCGATGGCAAGGGTCTTATTGAATCAACAGTTCGAGGCAAGGACGTTTTCATAATCGTTGATGTGGGAAATTACAGCTGCACATACAAAATGTTCGGCAAGGAAAACTGTATGTCCCCTGATGACCACTATCAGGATCTTAAAAGAGTTATTCAGGCTATTTCAGGAAAAGCACACAGAATCAACGTTATAATGCCTATCCTCTATGGCGGACGTCAGCACAGAAGAAGCTACCGTGAATCACTTGACTGTGCTTGTGCATTGCAGGAACTTCAGTCTATGGGTGTTGCCAATATCGTAACATTCGATGCACACGACCCGAGAGTTCAGAACGCTATTCCGCTTATGGGATTTGATAATGTTATCCCTTCATATCAGGTTCTGAAAGCACTCTTCAGGAGCGTTGACAACCTTGTTATCAACAAGGACGAATTCATGGTTGTAAGCCCTGACGAAGGTGCTCTTAACAGAAATATGTATTATGCATCAGTTCTTGGCGTTGACATGGGTATGTTCTATAAAAGACGTGATTATTCCAAAATCATTGACGGACGCAATCCTATCGTTGCTCACGAATACCTCGGAAACTCTGTTGAAGGCAAAGACGTTTTCGTAGCCGATGATATTATTTCTTCCGGTGAATCTGTTCTTGATATTGCTTATGCTCTCAAGAAAAAGAATGCAAGAAGATTCTTTGCTTACTGTACATACGCCCTCTTTACAAATGGTCTTGAAAAGTTTGACAAGGCTTATGAAGACGGACTTATTTCAGGTGTATTCGGAACAAATCTTACTTACAGAACACCTGAGCTTCTTGACAGGCCTTGGTTCCACGAAGTTGATGTTTCAAAATATATTTCATACTTCATTGCCTCAATCAATCACGATGTTTCAATCGGAACTGTCATTGACCCGCATGAAAAAATCAAGAACCTGCTTGCAAAGCAGTAATAAAGACTTAATTATTACGAGGAAATGTCTTTACATTTCCTCTTTTATTTTTGCTTGAAAATACTGAAATGATATGGTAAAATAAAGAAAAAAGCTTTATTGTTGAAAAGGAAAATATAATGAATATTAGAAAAATTACTGCTGCCCTGATATCCGCAATGATGTGCATTCCTCTTATGCATATCAGTACCGGTGCAGAAGAAAACACAGATACAAAACTTATTGATTCAGGTATCAGCTACACTGAATCTACCGAAACAATAAATAATCCCGGAGCCGGATATACTTCAACATTATGGTACACCTGCAAACCGGGAGATACTCCTGTTTACAGTCCGACCGGAAATCTCGTGCTCATGTTCATAAATATCGGCGGATTTTCATGCGGAGCAAACGGAACAACAGATGATGACGGAAACTACACTGAAGGCACAGATTATGACCTCGACAGCACATTCTTTGAAAACCTGAGAAAAACCTTTGACAACTGCCGTAAAAACGGCTGTACTATTGCCGTAAGATTCAGATATGATGCAAACGGAAAATCAAATCCTGAACCGGCAACATTTGAGAAGGTGCTTTCACATATTTCACAGATAAAAAATGATGGCATACTTGAAGATTACAAAGATATCCTTATGTATGTTGAATCCGGATTTGTCGGAGCATGGGGAGAACAGCACAGCGGAAAATACACTTCACTTGAATACAAGGCTCAGCTTCTGAGTGCCATGTTGGATTGCGTTCCTGCTCCGATTCCTGTAACAGTCAGAACACCGAATATATTTGCAAAATGGGCTGATATACCTGTCAGTGAAATCGACCAGTACGTGTCAGCTGAAAACAGTGATGCATCAAGAATAGGTCTGTACAATGACGGCTATATGGGTTCGGATTCTGACCTTGGCACATATTCAAACCGTGAGCGTGAAACAACGTGGCTGCATAATCAGACATTTACCTCATATTACGGCGGAGAGTTTTCGGGAAATCTTGACTGGGCAAAAAAATACACAACATACCTTCCGGAAAATGCTATTCCTGAAATGTACAAAACGCATCTGAGCTATATTAATGCAAATATATATAACTTATACAAGGATTATACATATTCATCTGACTATAATACCACATATGCAGACAACAGTGCATATTACGGTCAGACTGTTTTCAAATTTATCCGTGACCATATCGGCTATCGTTTTGTTCTCAGGAATTCAAAGCTGTCACAGTCAGTTGAAAAGGGCGGTCAGCTTGACCTTGATTTCACTGTTGAAAATACCGGTTTTGCAAATCCGATAAGAAAACAAAAAGCAGAAATCATTCTCGAAAAGGGCGGAAATTATGTTGTAACTCAGGCCGATATTGATACAACCAAATGGCATTCCTGCGAAAAATCAAACGAAAAAATCAGTCTGAAAATCCCTGGAGAACTTGAAGAGGGTAACTGGAATGTATATCTTCGTTTAAGCGTTGGTAATTCTTCTGTAAAAGACAGCTATATGCGTACCGTTGAATTTGCAAACAATGATATATGGAATCCGGCATCAGGAGCAAACCGTCTTGGAACTTTCAGCGTTACAGATACAGACAATATTGACCAGCTCACCGACAATAATTTCATGCAGACTAACAACGTAAATGCTGTTGAAAATTCTGACGGCGAAATGTTTACTACAAACAATCATATAATCGTTGACGGAACAAGATCCGGAGATTCTGAATGGACTGATTCCCTGCTCTGTGAACAGACTGACAACAAAAAAGTCTACATTTCAGCTGATGAAAAAAATCTTTACATAATGGCTGAAATTGAGCAGAACGCAGCATCACCTGTTTACAATCTTCAGGTAAAGCATTCGGGTGAAACATACTGGCTTTATTATATGAGCAACGGTTTTGTATACTATAACAAAGGCTCTTACACCGGCTGTATCTGTAAACACATCGGTAAATATGTTGAATTTAAAATACCTTTCGGCGATGTTATGGGACTTGCTTCCGAAACAGTTCTTGACTCTGTAAGAATTTCAATTCAGGATTCATCGGACTCATGGAAAAATGTTGGTGAAATTACAGCAACAAATTATGCCATACCGAAAAAATTTGATATTTATTCCGCACACAGAACTGTCAATGTTAAAGAAAATGACAGCCTGACACTTAATACTGAAGTTTCACCTGAAAATTCAGCATACCAGTGGTATTTTAACGATGAACCTCTGGAAAATCAGACAGGACAAAGGCTGAACCTTGAAAATATCAGTCAGTCTGACAAGGGAATGTATTCAGTGGAAATCACATCACCGGAAGGAATAGTAAAAAGAGCTGATATATGCAGTATTTCCGAAGTTTACAGCGGAAATATAATGGGAGATGCTGATGGAAACGGAAAACTTGAAATTGCGGATATCGTCCTTATACAGAAATATCTTGTCAAAAAAGCTGATATAACTGATATAAATTTCATAAATTCTGATATGGATTCCAGCGGCAACATAAATATATTTGACCTTATCAATATTAAAAGATTATATAAATAAATTTCAGTGGTCTTATACATGGAAAGAAATCTTACATCCGGCAGTGTATTAAAAAACATTATATACTTTTCACTGCCATATATGCTGTCTTATTTTTTGCAGACGCTTTACGGAATGGCTGACCTTTTTATTATAGGTCAGTTTGACGGCGTTGCAGGAACAACCGCTGTTTCAAACGGCAGTCAGGTAATGTATATGCTGACAGTTATCATCGTAGGGCTTGCAATGGGAACTACTGTAAATATCGGAAAAGCGGTCGGCAGACGTGACCGGGAAGATATATCCAGAATAATAGGAAATACTGTCACCTTGTTTATGACAATATCTGTCGTACTTATGGTTGTGCTGATACTCCTTGTCCGTCAGATAGTATCTGTTATCGGCACTCCGTCACAGGCCGTTGAAGGCTCGGTAAATTACCTCACAGTGTGCTTTATAGGAATACCTTTTATTACCGCTTATAATATTATAAGTTCAATATTCCGTGGTATGGGTGACTCAAAAAGTCCTATGTATTTTATAGCAACAGCCTGTTTTGCAAACATAGTTCTGGATTATCTGTTTATGGGTGTACTGAAACTCGGCCCGACAGGAGCAGCACTCGGTACTACTCTTTCACAGACACTCAGCGTTCTGATATCCCTTATATACATACGAAAAAAGAATACCGGAATTGAGCTTGAAAAATCCGACCTTAAACCTGACAAGGAAACTATCGGAAAAATACTGAAAACAGGGATACCTGTTTCGCTTCAGGACGGATTTATTCAGGTAGCTTTTATCATAATAACTGTTATCGCAAATCACAGGGGAATTAATGATGCGGCGGCTGTCGGAATAGTCGAAAAGGTAATCGGTGTACTGTTCATTGTGCCTTCTTCCATGCTTGCAACTGTTTCAGCACTGTCCGCCCAGAATATCGGTGCAAAAAAATATGACCGTGCCGAGAAAACTCTCAGATATGCAATCATACTTACTGTCAGCTACGGAATAGTTGTTGCGACAATAACGCAGTTTATATCAAAACTGATTATTTCTCTGTTCTCGCCGGACAGCACGGTTATTCTTCTTGGAAGCGAATATCTGACAGGATACAGCTGGGACTGCATTTTCGCAGGAATTCACTTCTGTTTCACCGGATATTTCTGTGCATACGGAAAATCATACATAGGATTTGTACACAATATAATTTCCATACTGTTTATCCGTATACCGGGTTCATATCTTGCTTCTGCAATGTTTTCAGATACCCTTCTGCCAATGGGATTTGCCGCATCGGCAGGTTCTGTACTCTCTATTCTGATATGTGTCGGAGCTTTCATATGGCTTAAAACACACAGTCTTAAAAATCTCAAATCAGTTGCTTCATAAAACAAATGCCGCATGGTAAAAACCATGCGGCAAAATTTATCTTAACTCAGTTTGCTTTTACAAGCTCCCTTTCCTGTTTTTTGATATTCTCAATTTCTTCTGCTCTGACAAGAGCTGTATCAATATGATTACAGAAATTTTCTTTTCCGACAAGCTTTGCAAAACCTGCTTTTTTCATAGCCTTTTTCGGCTGTTCATTAACGTGTGAAAATACAACGTCAATATTATGTCTTTCACATTTCTGTATTATCTTTTTCAGAGTTTCAATGCCTGTTGCATCAATTGCAGGAACATTTCTCATTCTTATTACAAGTACGTCAATAGAAGTATCAAGAACAACTGACATAAACTTATCCGATACAGCAAAGAACATAGGTCCGTTTATTTCAAACACCTTTGTATTATCCGGAACTTTTTTCAGTTCGATATTGTCAACATCGTTTTCTTCTTCCTGATCATCAAGATAAACCCAGCCATGAACGTCTGTAACATCTGACATACGCTTCATAAAAAGTATTGCCGCAAGAACAAGTCCAACACAGATAGCCACAACAAGGTCATACACAACTGTAAGTATAAGCGTCACAAACAAAACAGCAACATCGCTCTTAGGAGCAGTCTTAACTGTATTTACAATTGTTCTCCAGCCGCTCATATTATAAGCCACCTGGAAAAGCACAGCAGCAATTGCAGGCATAGGGATAAGCTTTGCATACGGCATAAGAATAAGCAGTATCAGCAGAACAACAACTGAATGAACCATACCTGCTATCGGAGTTCTTCCTCCGTTTTTTATGTTTGCCGCTGTTCTTGCAATAGCACCTGTTGCCGGAATTCCCCCGAAAAGTGCTGAAGCAATATTACCTCCGCCCTGTGCTATAAGTTCCATGTTTGAACGATGCTTTGAACCTATCATACCGTCGGCAACAACGCATGATAACAGCGATTCAATCGCCGCAAGTACCGCAATGGTTACAGCATCCGGAACAAGATCCCTTATCTGCGTAAAGCTTATTGACGGAAAACTGAATTTCGGTGCAGATGAGGATATCTGATAAAGATCACCAATTGTATTTACATTTAGGTCAGCAAGATTTACAACAAGCGAACATACCACAACAGCTATCAGTGAAGCCGGTATTTTCTGCAGTTTTTTAGGCCAGAATATCAGTATTGCAAGTCCGAGCAGACCTATAAGAAAAGCCTGTAAATTAAATGTTGAAATACATTCAAAAACCTGTTTCAGCTTTTCTGTTGTTTCTATCGGGGATTTATTGAACGTAAGTCCCATGAAATCCTTCAGCTGTCCGACAATAATAGTAACAGCAATACCAAAAGTGAATCCGGTCGTTATAGTACTCGGAATGAATTTTATAAGCGTTCCCAGACGGCAGAATCCCATAATAACAAGCATTATACCAGCCATTATTGTAGCTATTGTAAGCCCGTTCATTCCCTTTTCAGCAACTATACCCGCAACTATTGTTGCAAATGCCGCCGTAGGTCCTGCTATCTGAACACGGCTTCCGCCAAGAAATGAAACGACAAATCCCGCTGCTATTGCTGTATAAAGTCCCTGTTCCGGATTGACGCCGGAGGCAAGTGCAAGTGCTATTGACAAAGGCAGAGCGATTATCGCAACTATCACACCTGACACAAGATCCTTTACAAACTGCTGTTTCGTATAATTTTTCATTACAGAAAACAGCTTCGGCTTGATTTTTTCTTTCTGAACTGCTGTGACATTATTATCCATTATTTTTCCCCATTTCCCTTTTTGAAATCTGTTTCATTTCATATCAACAGATTTTCAGTTATTTTTGCACAACAGGAATAATTATATCACTATAACGACCCTTTTTCAAGGCGATTTTTCAGAAAAAATATTTTTCATAATTTTATACAAAACAGACACTATCACCAAAATCAAAAGTGTTATTATTTAAGGTTTTAAAGCTATTTTCAGCAAAATATGATTTTTTGTTTTAACTTTATAAACTCAGCTTTTTTATAAAATCGTTAAAAACAGTACAGTCAAAATGAGTATCTTCCACCTTGAATGATTTTCCGTTAAGGTAAGAAAGAACCCCTTCAGTTTTCAGATCAAATGTAAGTTTATATGCACAAAGCTGCTGACGGAATATCATTGCCTTTTTGTTAAGAGCAACTTTTCCGTATTTTCCATCGCCCAGAACAGGCGTTCCCAGAAATGACATATGTGCCCTTATCTGATGAGTGCGTCCGGTAATAAGATTTATTTTAAGAAGTGAAAGGTTATCCCTTGAACTTAAAACATCATATTCAGTTATTATCTTTCTGGCTTCCCTGTCCGGAGTTTTTGATACTTTAACCTGATTGTGAGACCCTTTTTTCAGATAGGCTGATTCAACTGAATGTCTGCTAATAGGTACACCGCAGCAGATGCACAGATAGGTTTTCTTTATTTCACGTTCCCTTATCCTTTCATTTATCTCTCTGAGTGCGGCGGCATTTTTGGCAGCTATTACAAGTCCGGAAGTGTTTCTGTCGAGGCGGTTACAAATCGCCGGAGAAAAGGTGTTTTCTTTCAAAGGATCATATTCCCCTTTTCTTACAAGATATGCACTTATTATTTCAACAAGAGTTTCCTTGCCGTTATCTGCTCCCTGATGAACATCTATTCCGGATTTCTTATTGACTATGATTATATTTTCATCTTCATAAACAATGTCCAGATCAAGAGGAGAATCAGTTATTTTAATTTCTTTAGGAGCTTCAAAAAACTCATCGTTTATGTAAAGATTCAGCACATCATTTTCACAGAGTATCTGAGATATTTCGCATCTTTTATTATTCACCTTTATACGTTTCAGTCTTATATATTTGTAAAGAAGGGATTTAGGAAGCTTCGGAACAGCCTTTGAAAGAAATCTGTCCACACGCTGTCCGCTGTCATTTTTATTTATTATATATTCTTTCATTTACATCACCATTATAAAATTATTTGGTTAATATATAGCTTGAATCTATCATTAATTTTAAATTTTCCATATTGCAGGAATTATCCAGCAAAACAGAAACCCAGTTTGATTTGTTCATATGATATGCAGGAAATATGCCATCTTCCATAATCAGAGAACCAATCATCAGAGAATTACACTTTATGTTGATTATGTCAGCAATTTCATCAGATTCAATACCCAATTTTCTTTTTGAAATATTCATAATAACCGCAAACCACTTTCGATTATTACTATGGCGAAATACCATATACTCAGGATACTTTTCCCATGGGAATTCCGCTTTTACGCCATATTGTTCATAAATATAGCATTCTGTCATTTTTCTGTCCACTGAAATCTCTCCTTTTTCACGTTTTTCTACTCTGACAATTTTATCATATATCATTTTCTTTTTCAACTCGAATACAAAATTTATTTCAAAATCAAAAAGATTATTTTAAAAAATCCCTTTTATTTTTCTGCAAAATGGATTATAATATAAACTAAGACATTCAGAACCCGCTTTCAGTAAAATTCATTATCGGGTTCTTACGGAATTCGGAGGGATTATGGCTGAGAACATTCACAAGGGACACAGAGAGAGAGTCCGTCAGAAATTTCTTAAATCAGGATTTGAAAGCTTTGCAGACCATGAAAAGCTTGAACTGCTTTTGTTTTATTCAATACCGAGAAAAAATACAAATGAACTTGCTCACAGCCTTCTGAGTCGTTTCAAAACGCTAAGCGGAGTATTTGATGCTGATATAGACGCTCTTATGGAAATAGACGGGGTAACTGAATCAACAGCTATTCTGCTTAAACTTATTCTTTCGTTTTCAAGAGAATATGTCAACTCTGGAAATGAACGTATACTTCTCGGAAGTACAAAAGCTCTCTGTGAATATTTCAAGGGACTTTATATAGGTGAGAAAAATGAGAAAATCCGTGTTGCCTGTATAGATGACAAATTAAAGCTTATCGACTGTACCGTTATCGCCGAAGGTGTTCCGGGAAAGGTCGGAATAAACATAAGAAAGCTTGTTGAATTTACATACAGAAACAACTGTGAAAGAATTGCTCTGGCACATAACCACCCGAACGGCGATATTCTCCCCTCAGATGCAGACATAAAAGCAACAACTGAGCTGTTCAAGGCTCTGAAACCTGTCGGAATTACGCTTATTGACCATGTTATTGTTGCCGGAGGTCAGGCAATATCCCTTAAAGATTCGGGAGCTTTCACGCTTTTAATATAAAGGAGAATTCATGAAAGAACGTAAATTTGAACTTGTAACAAGTTACAAACCTTCAGGCGACCAGCCACAGGCTATCGAAAAGCTTACGGACGGTATAAAAAAAGGCTATAAGGAACAGACACTTCTTGGTGTTACAGGTTCAGGAAAAACATTCACAATGGCAAATATTATTGCAAATGTAAACAAACCAACGCTTGTTCTTGCACACAATAAAATTCTTGCCGCACAGCTTTGTTCGGAATTCAAGGAATTTTTCCCTAACAATGCAGTTGAATATTTTGTTTCATATTATGATTACTATCAGCCGGAAGCTTACATTCCGGGAACTGACACCTATATAGAAAAAGATTCATCTGTCAATGATGAAATTGATAAGATGCGTCACTCTGCCACAACGGCACTTTCTGAAAGAAACGATGTCATAATCGTTTCAAGCGTATCCTGTATATACTCTCTCGGAAGTCCTGAGGATTACCGTTCAATGGTTGTATCAGTTCGCCAGGGAATGGAAAAATCCCGTGACCAGCTTCTGAAGGAACTCGTTGCGATACAGTATGAAAGAAATGATGTTAATTTTGTCAGAAATAAATTCAGAGTCCGTGGAGATGTTGTTGAGATATTCCCTGCGGCATCTAATGAAAAAGCAATAAGAGTTGAATTTTTCGGAGATGAAATAGACAGAATAACCGAAATCAACGTTATTACGGGAGAAGTTCTGTCCGTTTTACAGCATGCTGCCATATTCCCTGCAAGCCACTATATTGTAAGCGGTGAAAAGATGAGTGATGCCATAAAGGAAATAGACAGGGAACTTGCTGAACGTATCGAATACTTTAAATCACAGAACAAACTTATTGAAGCTCAGAGAATTGCACAGCGTACTCACTACGACATGGAAATGCTTCAGGAAATCGGATTTTGCAGTGGTATCGAAAATTATTCCAGAATACTGTCCGGCAGACCGCCCGGAAGCACTCCTATGACACTGCTTGACCATTTCCCGAAAGATTTTCTTATGCTTATTGATGAAAGCCATGTTACAGTTCCTCAGGTGGGAGCTATGTATGCCGGTGACAGAGCAAGAAAGAATACCCTTGTGGAATTCGGTTTCAGACTTCCGAGTGCATTTGACAACCGTCCGCTTAATTTTGACGAATTTTACGATCATATAAATCAGGTTGTGTTTGTAAGTGCAACACCGGGACAGTTTGAAAAGGAAAAGTCAGAACAGATAGTCGAACAGGTAATTCGTCCGACAGGTCTTGTTGATCCGGAAATCATAGTAAAGCCTGTTGAGGGTCAGATAGAGGATCTGCTTTTTGAAATAAACAAACGTACTGAAATTGATGAAAGAGTTCTTATAACCACGCTTACAAAGAAAATGGCGGAAGACCTTACAGCATTTCTTGACAATGCAGGAGTGCGTGTAAGATATCTGCACCATGATATTGACACTATCGAGCGTATGGAAATAATAAAGGATCTTCGTGAGGGTGAATTTGATGTACTTGTCGGAATCAACCTTTTAAGGGAAGGTCTTGACATTCCTGAGGTTTCGCTTGTTGCCATACTTGATGCTGACAAGGAAGGTTTTCTGAGAAGTGAAACGTCACTCGTCCAGACGATAGGACGTGCCGCAAGAAACGCAAAAGGTCAGGTAATAATGTATGCGGACAGTGTTACAAAATCCATGGAACGTGCCATTACTGAAACAGAGCGAAGACGTTCGATACAGATGGCATACAACAAGGAACACGGAATAACTCCGAAAACCATAAAGAAAGATATAAGAAAAGTTCTTGAGATTTCCTCAAAGGAAACTGTTGAGAAAAAGGCAGGAAAGAAACTTTCCAAAAAGGAAAAACTCGAACTTATTGCAAAGCTGAAAACAGAAATGAAGGAAGCTGCAAAGCTGCTTGAATTTGAACACGCAGCTTATTTAAGAGATAAAATCAAGGAATTAGAGGGAAACAGCAAATGACAGATAAAATAGTTATTAAAGGTGCAAGAGAACATAACCTGAAAAATATTGATCTTGAAATACCAAGGGACAAGCTGATTGTTATGACAGGACTTTCCGGTTCAGGAAAATCATCTCTTGCATTTGACACAATTTATGCAGACGGTCAGAGAAGATATATGGAAAGCCTTTCATCATATGCAAGAATGTTTCTGGGACAGATGGAAAAACCTGACGTTGACAGCATAGAGGGACTTTCACCTGCAATTTCAATTGACCAGAAAACCACTTCCAAAAATCCGCGTTCAACCGTCGGAACAGTTACTGAAATTTACGATTACCTGCGTCTGCTGTATGCAAGAATAGGTATTCCGCACTGTCCTGTCTGCGGACGTGAAATAAAACAGCAGACTGTTGACCAGATTGTTGACAAAATATCCGAACTTGAAGCCGGAACCAAAATACAGCTTATGGCTCCCATTGTAAGGGGACGAAAAGGAACATACGCAAAGGAACTTGAACAGGCAAGGCGTTCCGGATATGTCCGTGTAAGAATAGACGGAAGTATGTATGAACTCTCCGAAGACATAAAGCTTGACAAGAACAAAAAACACAATATTGAGATAATAGTTGACCGCCTTGTTATAAAGGACGGTATAAAGTCACGTCTTACGGACAGTATTGAAACAGCTTCATCACTTTCAGGAGGAGTAATTTCCGTTGATGTCATAGGCGGAGAAGAAATGCTCTTTTCACAAAGCTATGCCTGTCCTGAACATAATATAAGCATTGACGAACTGACTCCGAGAATGTTCTCATTCAACAATCCTTTTGGTGCCTGCCCTACCTGTACAGGTCTTGGCTCATTCATGAGAATTGACCCAGATCTCATTGTACCGAACAAAGACCTCAGTATAAGAGAAGGTGCTATAAAGGCAAGCGGCTGGAACACTCTTACAGACGGTTCAATCGCCATGATGTATTACAACGCAATAGCACAGAAATATAATATAAGTCTTGACACACCTTTTAAAGACCTCCCGAAAGAAGCCGCAGATGCCTTTCTGTATGGAACAGATGAAAGACTTGAACTGAAAATCATTGATTCTTTCGGCGGAGGTGTCAGATACGGTAAATTTGAAGGTGTTATCAACAATCTCCAGCGAAGATACAAAGAATCCGGAAGCAATTATTCAAAAAATGAAATAGCCGACTGCATGAACGAGATAAAATGTCCGGACTGCAAAGGCGAACGTCTTAAAAAGGAAAGCCTTTCTGTTACAGTAGGCGGAATGAATATTATCGATTTTACAAAGCTTTCTGTTTCTGAGGCACTTGATTTTATAAACAGTCTGCAATTATCAGAACGTGAACTCATGATAGCATCGAGAATTCTGAAGGAAATAAAGGAGCGTCTTGGATTCTTAAAAAGCGTCGGACTGGAATATCTCACTCTTGCCCGTTCTTCCGGCACTCTTTCAGGCGGCGAAAGCCAGAGAATAAGACTTGCCACACAGATAGGTTCTTCACTTATGGGCGTTTTGTATATTCTCGACGAACCTAGTATCGGACTTCATCAACGTGACAACGACAAGCTTATCGCTACCCTCAAGCGTCTGCGTGACCTGGGGAATACACTTATTGTTGTTGAGCATGACGATGATACTATGCTTGCGGCTGATTATATTGTCGATATCGGACCGGGTGCAGGTGTAAACGGCGGAGAGGTTGTTTTCGCCGGAACAGTCGATGAACTGCTCAAATGCAAAAATTCAATTACCGGACAGTATCTCAGCGGTGCAAAAAAAATCCCTCTGCCTGAAAAAAGACGAGAGGGAAACGGTAATTATCTGACTGTAAAAGGTGCGGCTGAAAACAATCTGAAAAATATCAGTGTAAAAATACCGCTCGGTGAATTTGTCTGCGTAACAGGTGTTTCAGGTTCGGGAAAATCATCTCTTGTAAATGAAATTATCTACAAGCATCTTGCCGCTAAACTTAACAAGGCAAAGATAAGAGCAGGCAAATTCAGAGAAATTGACGGTCTGGAAAATCTTGACAAGGTAATAAATATTGACCAGTCACCTATCGGACGTACTCCACGTTCAAATCCGGCAACATATACAGGAGTTTTCACTGATATAAGAGAACTTTTCGCACAGACCAATGATGCAAAAACTCATGGATACGGTGCCGGAAGATTTTCTTTCAACATAAAAGGCGGTCGCTGTGAAGCCTGTGAGGGTGACGGTATCAAGAAAATTGAAATGCACTTCCTGCCTGATATATATGTTCCTTGTGAAGTCTGCAAGGGAAAACGCTATAACAGGGAAACTTTAGAAGTTCTTTACAAAGGAAAATCAATCTATGACGTTCTTGAAATGACCGTTGATGAAAGTGTTGTATTTTTTGAAAATCATCCGAAAATACTCCGCAAACTTAAAACCTTGCAGGAAGTCGGACTTGGATATATCAAGATAGGACAGCCGGCTACAACCCTTTCAGGTGGTGAAGCCCAGCGTGTAAAACTTTCAACAGAACTTTCAAAAAGGGCAACAGGCAGAACTATATATATTCTTGATGAGCCTACAACCGGTCTGCATACAGCAGATGTCCACAAGCTTATTGAAGTTTTGCAAAAGCTTGCGGACACCGGAAATACTGTTCTTGTTATCGAACACAATCTTAACGTTATAAAAGTTGCCGACCATATTATCGATCTCGGACCTGAGGGCGGCATCGGCGGAGGAACTGTTGTTGTAACAGGAACTCCTGAAGAAGTTGCTGAATGTGAAAAATCCTACACAGGAAAATATTTAAAAAGCTATCTTGACTTAGACTGACGCATTTTTATATTTGTCAAACATTTCTGAAATTTCAGGATTTATTTTGTTGAGTCTTAAAGGTTTGAGTGATGTAGTTGTAAAACAATGGGAGCTGCTTCCGGTAGTGCGAAGCTCTCCCGTTTTTTTGTCGCACACTTTATAACTCAGCTCTAATCTGACACCGGTATATCTGGTTATTGTAACATATATGAGAACGGTATCTCCGAAACGCACCGAACTTTTATAATCACATTCAACACTTAAAACAGGCATCATTATACCGTTATCTTCCATAGCATCATAAGGAAACCCTATGTTTTTCATGAATCCGATTCTTGCTTCTTCAAACCATCTTATATAATTGGAATGGTGGATTATTCCCATTTTGTCCGTTTCATAATAATTGGCTTCTCTTTCATAAGCATAAACATTTTCCATTTTGTTTTTCTCCTTTAAACTGTTCAGCGTCTGATATATATCATAAACAGAATTATATCAAATATTATCAGTAATGCTATTCCCCAGGTAAAAAACAATCCCACAGGAACTATTGCAAAAACAGTTCCCAGAATAAGCATGAGCAGAAATGCAAGGTTTCTTTTCTGATTTTTTCTGACTGTGAAAAATACAGCTGTCAGAATACAGATAAGCGACAGAACCCCGCAGGTCACTCCTATGTATGTCAAAATCTTTACTGCTGTATGCATTGCTGTTCCCCTTAAATATCATTTATACTTTTTCCGCTGTTTTTTCTGTATCCCATATAACTTTCAAGGATTATCGTTGCGGCAACAGCGTCTACAACAGCTTTTCGCTTTTTCCCTCTTGTATTTGTTGTATTGAGATAATTGTGAGCGGAAACAGTCGTACAGCGTTCGTCCCAGAGTTCAACAGGTTTGCCTGTCAGCTCACGAAGCTTCTCTGCAAAAAGCGTACACTTTTCAGCACGTTCACCCAACGTATTATTCATATTTTTAGGGTAGCCCACAACTATTATATCTGCTCTGTTTTCCTTTGCCGCCAGAGCGGTTTTATTTATGCATTCATCAAAATCTTTTTCACTTATAACACATACAGGCGAAGCAAGCATTTCAGTTTTGTCACAGCAGGCTATGCCTGTACGGGAATCCCCGAAATCAACAGCCATTATCTTCATAAAATTTCTCCCTTACCATGGCTTTACAGTTCCGATAATATCCTTTACGGAACTAATATTGTGGCTGTCAAGGAATTCATTTATTCCGTCCACTATTTTTACCGGAGCATAAGGGTCAGTAAAAATTGCCGCACCAACCTGTACAGCAGATGCTCCTGCCATCATCATTTCAATTGCATCTTCCCCACTGGCAATTCCGCCCATACCGATAACCGGAATATTTACAGCATTTGCTGTCTGCCATACCATTCTTACGGCTATCGGGAAAACAGCCGGACCGGACATTCCGCCCATATTATTTTTAAGAACAGGACGTCTTGTATTGATATCTATTCTCATTCCGAGAACAGTATTTATCAGCGAAACAGCATCAGCCCCTTCAGCTTCAACAGCTTTTGCAATCTCCGCAATGTTTGTTACATTTGGTGAAAGCTTTACAACAAGTGGTTTTGAAGTTGCTTTTCTTACAAGTTTTGTTATACCTGATGCACCTTCACAGCTTGCTCCGAATGCCATTCCCCCCTGTTTTACATTAGGGCATGAAATGTTAAGTTCAATCATATGAACATCTGTTTTATCAAGCTTCTGAGATATTTCAACGCACTCCTCAGCAGTAGAACCTGCAATATTGGCAAGTATAACGGTATCCTTTGTCATAAGGTTCGGAAGTTCCACAGAAATAAATTTATCAATTCCGGGATTCTGCAAGCCAACAGAATTAAGCATTCCGGAAGGAGTTTCCGCAATTCTTGGTGACGGATTTCCGTTACGCTTTGTTATTGTTGTTCCCTTTGTAGCAATTCCTCCGAGTTTTGAAAGCGGAAAAAGTTCCTCATATTCACGTCCGTATCCGAACACTCCTGACGCAGGAATAACAGGATTTTTAAATTCCACACCAGCTATTTTAACAGACAGATCAGCCATTACCAGATTACCTCCTTCGCATTGAATACAGGTCCGTTCTTGCAGACATGAGCAAAATGTTCTTCGCCATCCTTTTTGGTTTTGCAGGCACAGACAAGACAAGCTCCGATTCCGCAACCCATTCTTTCTTCAAGTGAAACCTCACAGTAAACATTCTTATCCCCTGCAATAGCCGCTATATTTTTCAGCATCGGCATAGGGCCGCAGGCATAAACTGCATCAGCATTTTCCTTTTCCAGTATCTCTTTCAGCGGTTCTGTTACAAAGCCTTTAATTCCTGTTGAACCGTCATCTGTGCAGAGAACCGTTTCAGCACCCGTTTTTCTGAAATCATTTTGCAGTATCACAGCTTCTGCACTTCTGAATCCGGATATTACAGTTGCTCTTTCGCCATATATTTCAGCAAGCGGAAGCATAGGCGGATTTCCGATACCGCCGCCGATAAGAACAACCTTTTTAAAGTTTTCATTTATTGTAAAACCATGACCGAGAGGAGCAAGCATATCAATAAGACTACCCTCTCTTATCTGTGAGATTTTCTTTGTTCCCACACCTTTTACAATAAAAACGATTCTCAGTGTTCCATTTTTTCTGTCAATACCGCAAATTGAAATTGGGCGTCTGAGCGTCTGTCCTTCCGGAAGAATGTGAACAAACTGTCCCGGAACAGCGACTTCTGCTACTTCAGGACATAAAATCACAATACTGAAAATATCTTTAGCCAGAGCCTTGTTTTCAATGACCTGATATTTACCCTGTGTATATTTCATAAATCTTTCCTTTCTTATTTTAGTTTATATAGCTAAAGTTCTTTACATAACTCTCCATTACTTTCATAAGAAGGTTGTGCAATATACTTTCACAACTCAAATATTTCTGTTATTTCCCTATAATCGTCTCCGGAGAGATATGTAACTTCTATACTGTCTCCGTCATTTATAAATTCAACATTTACAAATGGTTCAGATGTACATGACAAAGGATTTGAAAATGAATTAATTTCATAATAATATTTATTTTTATCATAAATATTTCTTATAATAATCTTTTCCTTTCCACCATACGCAATAATTCCTTCCAACTCATCATAAATACTGTAAAATGTATCTGAAAATAAATCTTGTTCAACATCATAATAATATCCCCATTGTGTTGAAAGTCCCGTACCTGATTGAAGAGTAAACTTTACAGTATGTTCATCCGCCATTGAAAGATGAGGTGATCTGCTAAGTGGGCCATCCATTTTTACAGTGTTATATTCTTTATCATATATGTAATAATAATACATTCCATCAGCACAAATTGTTTTGTAGTACTGGTTTTTTTCGATAATATAATGTTCAGCGCTTTTAAGTATTTCATCATCTTCTATTAATTCATGAGAAATATGACTATTGTCAGATATATTTTCAGAAAAAGAGCATCCATTTAGCAGTACTGAAAAAAGCAAAACTAAAATTAATTTACTTTTATGTATCAATTCTCACCATCCCTATTAAATTTTTGGGCGGAATAAAATTCCGCCCTTATTAAAATTTATATCTTTGTAATATCTATCATTTCAACATCATCAATTGATCTGTTTGTCTGAAGAACATTTGCAAGCGCTCTTGCTGTATCAATAGCTGTCAGACTGCATATTGAACGTTCAACTGACTTACGACGCATCTTAACACTGTCTCTTGCAGGAAGTCTTCCCTTTTCAGATGTGGAAATAACATAATGTATCTTTCCGCTTTCAAGAAGTGAGAGAACATTCGGTTCTTCCTTTGATGAGATTTTGTGAACAAGATTTGTAGCAATCATGTTCTTGTTGAGTGTGCTTGCTGTACCGCTTGTACCGTAAAGTTCAAATCCCATCTGAGCAAACTTGTCAGCAATTGCGATTATCTCTTGCTTGTCTGTATCACGGACTGAGATAAGGACTCCTCCCTCTTTCTTGAGGTCATAACCGGCAGCAACAAGACCCTTTAGCAATGCATCTTCAAATGTTTCAGCAATACCAAGGCATTCACCTGTTGATTTCATTTCAGGGCCGAGCATTGTATCAACGTCCTGAAGCTTTTCAAATGAAAATACCGGAACCTTGACAGCAACATATTTGCTCTTTTTGTAAAGTCCGCTTTCATATCCCTGTTCCTTGAGAGTTGAACCAAGCATAATCTTTGTTGCGATATCAACCATAGGAATACCTGTTACCTTGCTGATATAAGGCACAGTTCTTGAAGAACGAGGATTAACCTCAATTACATAAACTTCATCATTATATACAACATACTGAATATTTACAAGACCGATTACTTTAAGTTCAAAAGCAAGTTTCTTTGTATATTCAATAATCGTATCAACTATCTTTGGAGAAAGTGTCTGTGCAGGATATACTGAAATAGAGTCACCCGAATGAACACCGGCACGTTCGATATGCTCCATGATACCAGGAATGAGGAAATCCTTGCCGTCACAGATAGCGTCAACTTCAACTTCCTTACCCATCATGTATTTATCAATAAGAACAGGATTTTCTATCATTGTTCTTGTAATGATTCCCATATATTCAACAACGTCTTTTTCAGAATGTGCAATAATCATATTCTGACCGCCAAGAACATAGGACGGACGAAGAAGTACAGGATATCCGAGCTTTTCAGCAACTTCAACTGCTTCTTCTGTTGTCATTACAGTAAATCCGGCAGGACGAGGAATCTTGCACTTTTCAAGAAGTTCATCAAATCTTTCTCTGTCCTCGGCTGCATCAATGCTGTCAGCAGATGTTCCGAGGATATTTACTCCGAGGTCTGCCAGATGACGTGTAAGCTTGATAGCTGTCTGACCGCCGAACTGAACGACTACGCCATAAGGCTTTTCAGTTTCGATAATGGATTCAACATCTTCCTTTGTCAGCGGATCGAAATAAAGTCTGTCACCTGTGTCAAAGTCAGTGGAAACAGTTTCCGGATTGTTGTTGCAGATAACTGCCTCATATCCTTCTTCTTTAAGTGCCCATACGCAGTGAACTGAACAATAGTCAAACTCAATACCCTGACCGATTCTGATAGGGCCTGAACCGAATACGATAACTTTCTTTCTGCCCTTGTCAGTTCTTTCAATAAACTGCTTTGCTTCATTTTCATCATCAAATGTTGAATAGAAGTAAGGAGTTTCAGCCTTGAACTCTCCGGCACAGGTATCAACCATTTTATAAACTGCTGTTTTCTTCATCGGACATTTCTTTCCTGATATACGTTCGATTGTGCTGTCAAGATAACCGAATTTCTTGGCTGTCAGGTACTTTTCTTCTGTAAGTTCACCGTCAGCAAGCCATCTTTCAAGTTCCACAAGATTTTTAAGCTTTTCAAGAAACCATTCATCAATAAGAGTTGCATTGTGGATTTCCTCAACAGTAACATCACGCTTTAAGAGTTCATAAACCTGGAAGGCTCTTTCGTCATCAGCATGAACAATCTGCTTCATAAGCTCTTCTGTCGGAACTTCAGCAAACTTTTTCATGTTGAGTGAGTCAACACCAAGTTCAATTGAACGGACAGCCTTCATCATAGCCTGTTCAAAACTTGTTCCGATAGCCATAACTTCACCGGTAGCTTTCATCTGTGTACCGAGAGTACGCTTAGCATAAACGAATTTATCAAAAGCCCACTTAGGGAACTTGACTACAACATAGTCAAGAGCAGGTTCAAAGCAGGCATATGTTTTACCTGTTACCTGATTTATTATCTCATCAAGTGTATATCCGATAGCGATTCTTGTTGCAACCTTGGCAATAGGATAGCCTGTTGCCTTTGAAGCAAGTGCGGAAGAACGTGAAACTCTCGGGTTTACCTCAATTACTGCATATTCCATTGATTCAGGATGCAGAGCAAACTGACAGTTACATCCGCCCTCAACCTTCAGTTCAGAAATAATGTTAAGAGAAGCTGTTCTGAGCATCTGGTATTCTCTGTCTGAAAGTGTTACAGCCGGAGCGATAACGATACTGTCACCTGTATGAACGCCGACAGGGTCAAAGTTTTCCATAGAGCAGACTGTAATAACATTTCCCTTGCTGTCACGGATAACCTCAAACTCGATTTCCTTCCAGCCGCTGATACATTTTTCAATGAGTACCTGTGTAATAGGTGAAAGTCTGAGTCCGTTCTTGGCAATATCTCTGAGCTGTTCTTCGTTATCTGCAATACCGCCGCCTGTACCGCCGAGTGTAAATGCAGGACGGACAATTACAGGGTAACCGATAACTTTTGCAAAGTCAACAGCATCTTCAATAGTTTCAACAACCTTTGAAGGAATACAAGGCTCGCCTATCTTTTCCATTGTGTCCTTGAAAGCCTGTCTGTCCTCAGCCTTGTGGATTGTAAGCGGGTCAGCACCAAGAAGTTTTACATTATGTGAATCAAGGAAACCTTCTTCAGCAAGCTGCATAGAAAGTGTCAGACCTGTCTGCCCGCCAAGTGTTGACAAAACGCTGTCTGGTTTTTCTATTTCAATAATTCTCTTTACAACATCAAGTGTAAGCGGTTCAATGTAAACCTTGTCTGCCATAGCCTTATCTGTCATAATTGTAGCCGGATTGGAATTTATAAGAACTACTTCAAGTCCTTCCTGTTTCAATGCACGGCATGCCTGAGTGCCTGCATAGTCAAATTCGGCAGCCTGTCCGATAATAATCGGGCCGGAACCTATTACAAGTACTTTCTTTATATCCTGTCTTAAAGGCATATCAGTGCATCTCCTTTTTTATCATATCAATAAATTCATCAAACAAATAATCTGTATCCTGCGGACCGCCATGTGCCTCAGGGTGGAACTGAACTGTGAAAGCGTTTATCTTGTTGTATCTCATGCCCTCGCAGGTTCCGTCATTTGCATTTATATGTGAAACTGTTCCGACTTCCGGATCCATGCTTTCACCGACTACGGCATAACCGTGGTTCTGGCTTGTTACAAAAGTTCTGTCAAGTTCCTTATCGATTACAGGCTGGTTAGCCCCTCTGTGTCCGTATTTAAGCTTCTGGGTTTTTGCACCGTGTGCCAGAGCCATAAGCTGATGACCAAGGCAGATTCCGAATATCGGAATTCCAAGCTGTGCTATTTCTTTTATGTTTTTAATTATCTGAGTATTTTCGCTCGGATCTCCAGGGCCGTTTGAGAACATAATTCCGTCCGGAGAAATCTCACGGATTTTTTCAGCTGTTGTATCAGCCGGAACAACTATAACCTCACAGTTTCTCTTTACAAGTTCATTTCTTATGTTTCTCTTGTAACCGAAATCGAAAAGCACTACTCTGTATCTGAAATCTTCGGAATTATATTTCTTTATTTCAGGATTTGTGACCGTCTTTACCGCATCAACAATCTTATATTCATTGATCTGCTTCAAGAGTTCTTCCTTTTTCTCATAAACATTTTCGGTCGTGATAGCACCGTTCATAACGCCTGCTTCACGGATTATTCTTGTAAGACATCTTGTGTCAATGGAATGAATACCAATAATATTCTGCTTTACAAGAAAATCGTTTATATTTCCCTGTGAGCGGAAGTTTGAAGGTGTGTTGCACCATTCTCTTACAATATATCCGCTGACATAGGATCTGTCTGATTCGTAATCTTCATCATTCACACCGTAATTTCCGATAAGCGGAAAAGTCTGTGTAACAATCTGACCATAATAACTCGGGTCAGTAAGAGTCTCCTGATAACCTGTAAGACCGGTTGTAAAAACAACCTCGCCGATAACAGTACCCTTGGCACCAAAACTGCGTCCTTCAAAAACAGTTCCGTCCGCCAGAAGCAGATATGCTTTTTCTTTTTGATTAAATATGGACATCTAACCATTCCTTTCACAGATAATATTTACTATTTCAGATTTATATAAGATGTGATGTCTTCTCTCATTCTTATGGCTTCTCTTCTTGCCGCCTTTGCAAATTCCTTTTCAGGACAGTTTTCTTCACGCTTATATGCACACATTACAGCTCTTGAGGAGTTTACAATCGCACCAAGTCCGTTTTCATCAAACGCTCCGGCAATACCCTTTGCACCGCCGCCCTGTGCACCGTAACCCGGAACAAGGAACATTGTGTGCGGAAGTCTTTTTCTGAGTTCGGAAAGCTGTTCCGGATATGTCGCACCAACAACAGCACCGACTGATGAATAACCATGCTTTCCTATCTGTCCGCTTCCCCATTTTTCACACATATCGCCCATAACAGCGTAAACCGGTTCGCCGTCAATCAGCTTATCCTGAAGTTCGCCGCTTGATTTGTTTGAAGTTTTGGCAAGAACAAAAATGCCCTTATCCTTTTCTTCACATATTTTCAGAAGCGGATCAATTCCGTCTGTGCCGAGATAACCGTTGACTGTCAGAGCGTCTGCCCCGAAAGGTTCACATTCAGTTTCGCCGATTGTAACACTTCCAAGATGTGCAGCAGCATAAGCTTCCATAGTAGCACCGATATCATTTCTCTTTCCGTCTGTTATAACGAACATACCCTTGAGCTTTGCATAGCGGATAGTTTTCTCAAGAGCCTTGATACCATAGTGGCCATACATTTCATAATACGCTGCCTGTGGCTTTATAGCAGGAACTATGTCACAGATTTCATCAATTATCTTCTGATTGAATTTGAAAACAGCCTTTGCAGCAGCTTTCAGTGTCTGTCCGTCCTCGTCAAAGAAACGGTTCTTGATGTAATCAGGAACATAGTCAAGCTTCGGGTCAAGTCCTACAACCGTAGGATTCTTCATTTCAATAATCTTGTCAATAAGTCTGTCAAATGACATTTGCTGTACTCCTTTTCTTATTTTTCCATATATCTGAGTTTGCCGTCAGTTATTGTACCGACAGTCCTGCCTCTGAGTTTCATTCCCTTGAACGCTGTATTTCTTCCCTTTGATTTAAACTTTTCAGGATCAACAGTCCATTCTTTTTCAAGGTCTGCAAGAACTATATTTGCCCTTGCCCCCTTCTGTATCTTTTCCTGCGGAAGTCCGAGTATCTCCCTCGGTTTTACAGCCATAATATCTATAACCTTTTCAAGGCTTATCTTTCCTGTATGATAAAGTCCCGTAAGAACAGCCGCAAGCGATGTTTCAAGTCCGACTATTCCGTTCGGTGCTTTAAGGAAATCTGACTTTTCCTCTTTTGAATGCGGAGCGTGGTCGGTAACGATACAATCAATAGTACCGTCACAAACTGCCTCCTCAATAGCCTTCCGGTCAGTTTCCTCACGAAGCGGAGGATTCATTCTGTAATCCGCATCTCTTGAAAGAAGCTTTTCATCAGTCATCATAAAATAATGCGGACAGGTTTCACAGGTAACATTAACACCTCTTGCCTTTGCCTTTCTGATTATATCAACGCTTCCTGCTGTGCTGACATGGGCAATGTGTATTCTCGTACCTGTTTTCTCAGCTGTAAGAATTTCTCTTTCAGTTATTGAATCTTCTGATTTTCTGTCCATACCCTCAACGCCAAGTCTTTCAGAAATTCTTCCCTTGTTTATGATGCCCTTGCCGATAATTTTCAGGTCTTCACAGTGCGATATAACAGGAAGTCCTGCTTCCATAGCAGACATCATTCCATGTTTCAGCATACCCGGATTTTCCACCGGTCTGCCGTCATCTGAAACAGCAATTGCTCCCGCAGCTTTAAGAGCTTCATAATCACAGAGCTCCTCGCCTTTCAGTCCGACTGTTATGCATCCTACCGGATAAACCTTAACACCGGTATTTGCCGCCTTGTTTATAATGTAGCTTATTGTTTCCGGACTGTCAGCTGTCGGTTTGGTGTTCGGCATACACGCAACTCCTGAAAATCCTCCGGCAAGAGCCGCCGCCGCACCTGTCAGGATATCCTCCTTATAGGTAAGCCCCGGATCTCTGAAATGAACATGCATATCAAAAAGTGCAGGCATAGCTGTAAGTCCGCTGCAATCTATCACTTCACAGCCGTTCGCAGAAAGGTTATCTCCGATATCCTTTATAATTCCATCGGATATCAGGATATCGCACTGTCTGTCAAGTCCGGTATCAACAGCGCGGACATTTTTTAAAAGCAATGAATTCATATCTGGAATTTCCTCCGTTCAGATCTGGTCAGAATAAATGGCAACGCTGTCGCAGCCATCTATTTCATTTACAGAAACCTTTACGCTTTCTTCTCTTGAAGTCGGAACATTCTTTCCGACATAATCCGGTCTTATCGGGAGTTCACGGTGTCCCCTGTCAACCAGAACCGCCAGCTGTATGGAGCGTGGTCTTCCCCGTTCCATGAGTGCGTCAATTGCGGCTCTCGTGCTTCGTCCGGTATAGAAAACGTCATCAACGATAACAACCTTTTTATTCGCCACGTCAAAATCAATTGAAGTTCTGTCTGCTGTTTCAGCCGGTTTCCTGTCATCTCTGTAAGCCGTTATGTCAAGTGCCCCGCATGGTATTTCCTCATGCTCCAGCTCATAAATCTTCTGAGCTATCCTTTCGGCGAAAGCAACTCCCCTTGAAAATATACCGATAATGCAAAGGTCTTCCGTCCCCTTGTTTCTTTCAAGAATTTCATAGGTAATTCTTGCAACTGCACGATGTATATTATTTGCATCCATTATCATTGTCTTTCTTTTCAGTTCAGGTCACTCCCTCCGCCTTTGGCAAACAGATTCAAAAAAACGCCTACCTGCGTTGATGACAGATAAGCGTGATGTTATACTTATGGCATAAGTGGCTACAAAATGCCCGTAATTTTACACACCTTGTCAACCTCACAGGATCAACTTAAAGGTTCATTAAATAACATTATAGCACACATTATGTCGTTTGTCCAGTTTTTTTGAATATTTATATATATAACTTTTTTATTTCGTAATTTCATTTCCGTCCATTCGTATCATAACCCTTGATATGAACATTTCTCCGTCATTGTTAAAGTCAGATGTTCCATGATATTTTTCCGTCACAGCTCTTACCGATTCAACGCCTATTCCTTCGCCGTCAGACTTTACAGAAACAAATTTATTGTTTTCTTTTTTCACAATGCCGTTGAAACTGTTCACCATAACAAAATAAAGTTCTTTCTGATTTTCCATATCAACAGAAAAATTTATATACCTTTTTTCAGCCGCAACCGTCTGGCAGCCATGTATTGCATTTTCCGCAAGGTTTCCTATTATAACGCACAGGTCAACATCACTGATATCAGTTTTTTCCGGTATGCTTACATCCCATTTTGTGTCTATATGGTTCTCATGCGCCATATCTGCATAGTATCCCAGAACAGCATTGACCGCCGGATTCTCACAGTAAATAACAGGCTTGCTTTCCATATTTGCCGAATCGTTATATTCCCTGAGATACTGACACAGCTCATCAAATTGTCCACGCTCTGCAAGTATGCTGAGTGCTCCGAGCGTATGGCGGAAATCATGCCTTAAACGGCGTGTGTTTTCAATATAATTTCTGAGCTTTTCATACTGCACAGACTGCATCTCAATAACACTTGCCCTTTTTTCAGCATCATATTTTTCAACCGCTGTCCTGGCAATAAGATAAAACATACTCTGAAAAACCGCAAACAGAGCGAATACAAGTGTGCACAGTACAAATGAAACTCTCAGGATACGTCCGTGCGACATTACAAAATAACTTTTCGGGTACATGAAAACATATCCTACAAGCGTAGCAACCGGAACTATCCATATTATCCGCCATACCTTCAGAGAATTGAAATTGTTCAGAAGCCACATCATTTTTTTATTTTTATAAAAGGCAATGATCAAAAACATTGTTATTGAAAGTACCCATTCCACCGCAAGTCCGATTAATGTGCAGTAAGGAGATCCGTAACCGGAATTGTAGACATATACGTCAACAAGACGGTTTATTATTGCCATGAATGAAAAATTTGCCATAACTGAAATAAACACATAAAACAGTTTCAGAAGCTTATATTTCATAGGTTTCACAAAATAGTAATAAAACGGAAAAAGCATCAGGACAACTATTATATAAGGCAAATTAAAATCATACTTATGATTAAAAACCGGATATTCCAGAATCGTCAGAACCGCACATATCACAAACAGAACCAAGGAAAGCAAAGGATAGATTTTTTTCTTCGGCATTCTGAGTTCATTTCTTACAGGCATAATACACATGGCAGCCGCCGGAAAAATAAACAGATATTCCGAAAAACCAACTAAGATTTCAAGCATATCATTCATGCTCCCCTGTAAGAATTTTTACCCTTTTGTCAAATTTCCATTCCATGTACCTGCCGTTAAATTCCTTTTTTCTTTTCTTGGTTATTGAAAGAATCTGATCATCTGCCATTTTTATATCTGCATCACCGCAATCCGCTATGTATCTGAAATTCACCATAATCCCCCTGTTAACAGTAAAAAAGCCTTCATATTTTTCAAGCATACCTTCCAGCTCTTTAAATGATATACGGCATCTGAGTTTCTGATTATCCGCACACACGATACAGTAGTTAAGGTCACTCAAAATATACATTATTCTGTCTGTTTTTACCTCAACCGCTCTCCCCTCATGTATAAGTATGATTCCCGGAAATTCATGACGATTCAGACTCTGTACACATTCACTGAGAGAATTTTCAATCGAACTGTCGCTGAACGGTTTCAGGATATAGTCAAATGCGTGGCATCTGAAAGCGTCCTGCATATATTCACTGCTGGAAGTCAGAAAAATGGCCTTGCAGTTTTCATCGTTCCTGAGTTTCAGTGCGGCATCTATCCCGTTCATGTCATTCATATATATATCCATTAAAACTATATTGAAAGGATTTCTCAGATGTGCCTTGAAAAACCCCTCCGGTTCTTCAAATACAGATACTTCCATATTATCTGCAATATTGTTTTTTTCAGCCCATATATTTATTTTTTCATCAAGTATTCTTCTGTAAAGAAGCTCGTCATCAACTATCGCTATTCTCAAAATCATCACCTTCCATCTTAATGCTTCATTAAGTTTTCCTGGAAATTATACCACAAATTTATTAACAAATTATTAACAAATGCCCCTGACAAATACATTTCGTCCCAGAAAAGTCCATTTTATCCCCTGAATATTGACCATTTTATATTTTTGATGTAAGATTTAACTATCGACTTCGTCAGATATTTTTACAAGAATTTTGTGTATCTGTTATGGGAAGCCGGTAAATAACTTTTTGTGAGGTATAGTATAATATGAACAAATTTAAAAAGGTTATTGCAGCTCTTGCAATAATGTCAGCCGTAACAGTTGCATTTGTAGGATGCGGCGGAGAAGATTCTTCATCTTCAAAGGAAAGCAGCTCAAAGGAATCATCATCAGTTGCTGATTCTGCTGATGAATCAGATAGTTCTGCTGACGATGCAGCTGATGCTGATGTATCAGGAGATTCTTGCTCAGACGAAACTTTCTCAGCACTTCAGGATAACTATGCAGCTCTTGTAGAAGCTTACAACGCAGTTGCAGACCTTTACAATTCTGATGAAGTTGAAGGTGATGCTGACGTTGAAAGTGCTCTCAATCAGACAGCTGATATTATGAATGAAATGGGTGAAATCACACAGGATACTATTACAGAAGCTGACGCTGAATCTCTTAACGATTCTATGCTGACACTCTGTGAAGTTCTCTCAGCTGCTGTTGACAGTATAGCAAGCAATGCTGAATAATCCGAACTGTTTTTCTGTATCACTTACTTAAAATATGTGTATCAGTGATGTGCACTGTGCACATTGTAATTCTTTTTATGTTCTGGGTATGCATAAATACAGAATCAAGATTTTTCAGGAGGTGAAACCATGAGTAAAACAGCTGCTATCATTATTGTAATTTTACTTGGTGAACTTGGAATTCACAGATTCATGACAGGCAAAATCGGTACTGGAATCATCTGGCTTCTGACAGGAGGATGCTTCGGGATCGGTTGGATTGTTGACATAGTAAAAGTATGCACAGGCAAATTCACCGATAAGGACGGAAATGTCTGGGGTGCAGAATAAGAACGCTCTTTCTTAAAATATCATTTATTATTTTTCTTTTTTACGTTTATATATTTCAGCTCTGCATTTGTGCAGGGCTGTTTTTTTATAACAGTGCAGTATTTTAAATTTAAAATTTGTACCGGAAAGCTTATTTTTCCGGATTTTTTTCTGTATGACTATTTTCAGGGACAGCATTCCAGTATTTTTTTCTGAATTTCAGTTGTGACACAAAATTTTTTTCTGAAATATCCGAAAAAATTTTTTCTGAAAATTGTAGTATTTTTTCTGATTCTGTGATATAATCAATATAATCTCTTTAAAGAAAGGATTTGATAAATTTGCTTATTGACTGTCACACACATTCACACAATTCATTTGACGCTGATAACGATACTGTCAGCGAACGCTGCAAGCGAGCGGTCGAACTCGGACTTGATGCAATGGCGATAACCGACCACTGCGAAGTGAACAGATTCTATGAAAAGGAATATTACAACGTAACCGTTCCGAAAGCGTATGATGAATATGGATTCAAAAACGCATTTGAAGCCTCAATGAATGAAATTGAACAGGCCAGGGAGGAATACGCAGGAAAACTTAACCTCATCTGCGGAATAGAACTTGGTCAGGCTACGGCGGATACGGCAGCCGCGGATATCGTCCTTTCTGACAAAAGACTTGATTATGTCATAGGTTCAATGCATGAACTTCCGGATCATGATGATTTCGCATTTCTTGATTACTCAAAGGAAAATGTTCCGGAACTTATGGAAAAGAATTTTAATGAAATACTGAAACTCTGCCAGTGGGACGGTTTCGATATTTTAGGTCATCTTACCTATGCACTCAGATATATAGAAGGCGAACAGAAAATAAAAGTCGATATGGAACATTACAGGGATATTATTGCCGAAATTTTCAAAACTGTCATAAAAAACGGAAAGGGAATTGAGATCAATACTTCCGGTTTAAGACAGGAATACGGAAAAACTTTCCCTTCATACGAATATATAAAGCTTTACAAAGACCTTGGCGGAACAATTATAACTTTCGGCTCTGACTGTCATTCAACGGCAGACCTTGCAAAAGGAATACCCGAAGGAATTGCTCTTGCCAAAAAGGCTGGATTTACAAAAGCTGCATACTACCTGAAGCACGAACCACATTTTCTTGATATTTAAGGGAGGAAAATTATGAACGATTTAGTAAAACTTCTTAAAAGAAACGCCAGATTTTCAAATGAACAGCTTGCCGCCATGCTCGGCACAACACCGGAAGATGTTGCAAAACAGATAGAAAAGCTTGAAAACGATGGTATTATAAAAGGATACAGTGCAATCGTGGACGAAAACCGTGCAGACAAAAGCACAGTTATAGCTATTATCGAACTGAAAGTTACACCAAAGCGTGACTGCGGATTCGATGAACTTGCAAAAACAGTCATGATGTATGACGAAGTAGACAGCGTCTCCCTTATGTCAGGCTCATATGACCTTGCAGTAACAGTTACAGGAACAGACTACAAGACAATTGCACTTTTCGTGGCTCAGAGGCTTTCAACAATTGAGGGAGTTCTCTCAACAACCACACATTTTGTCCTCAAGACATACAAAGAAAAAGGCATCTTCATTCAGGAAGAAGATGCAGATGAAAGGGGTTTAATTGCTCCGTGATAAATTATGATGAAATACTTTCTGACAAGATAAAGAAAATAAAACCTTCAGGAATACGAAAGTTCTTCGACCTTGCGGCAAACGTCGAAGGCGTTATCAGTCTTGGTGTCGGCGAACCTGATTTCCAGACTCCCTGGGCAGTAAGAAAAGCCGCTATCAATACTCTTGAAACGAAGAGAATTATATATACTGCCAACTCAGGTCTTGCTTCGCTCCGAAATGAAATTTCAAAGTATACTGAGAAAAAAACCGGTGTAAGCTATCATCCTGAAGATGAAATGATAGTTACAGTCGGCGGTTCAGAAGCCATAGATATTTCTATCAGAGCACTTGTCAATCCGGGAGATGAGGTTCTTATCGTTGAACCCTGTTTCGTCTGTTATGCACCGATAGTTTCACTTATGGGCGGTGTTCCGGTCACTGTTGAAACACGCCTTGAAGACAATTTCAAGCTGAAAGCTGATTCACTCAGAGAAAAGATAACAGACAAGACAAAACTGCTGATTCTTCCCTTCCCGAACAACCCGACAGGTGCAGTCATGACAAGAGAAGACCTCGAACCGATAGCAGAGGTTTTAAGGGACACAAATATCATGGTTCTGTCAGATGAAATATATTCAGAGCTTACATACGGAAGAAAGCATTGCTCAATCATCGAACTCGAAGGAATGAGAGAAAGAACCATTTACATCAACGGTTTCTCAAAGGCTTTTGCTATGACAGGCTGGCGTCTGGGATATCTTGCCGCTCCTGCTCCGGTTGTAAAACAGATACTCAAAATACACCAGTATGCTATAATGAGTTCACCGACAGTCAGTCAGTATGCCGCAATTGAAGCACTTACCTGCTGCGAGGAAGAAGTCAAAAAAATGGTTGCGGAATATAACGTCCGCCGCCGTCTTCTTGTTGACAGCTTTAATAAAATGGGGCTTGAATGCTTTAATCCGGAGGGTGCTTTCTATGTGTTCCCGTGTATTAAAAGCACTGGTCTTTCAAGCGAAGAATTCTGTGAAAAACTTCTTAACGAACAGAAGGTTGCTGTTGTTCCGGGAAATGCTTTCGGACAGTGTGGCGAAGGCTTTATAAGAGTTTCCTATGCTTATTCTCTTAAGCATCTTATGGAGGCTCTCAAACGAATCGAAAACTTTATCAGGGACAAGAAATAAAATATGGACAGTATAACAGTTAAAGCATCAGCTAAAATAAACCTCACTCTTGACGTTGTCGGCAGAATGGACAACGGATATCACCTTCTTGAAAGCATATTCCAGAGCGTCGGAATATATGACTTTATAACGGTTTCAAAAAGACTTTCCGGCATCAGCCTCGGATGCAGTGTAAGCGGCATACCATGCGACGAAAAAAATATAGCACACAAAGCCGCAAGGCTCTTTTTCGAGGAAACAGAAACAGATGCCGGAGCAGATATCTACATCGAAAAGCACATTCCTTCACAGGCAGGTCTTGGCGGAGGAAGTGCTGACGGTGCGGCTGTACTCTACGCTTTAAACAAGCTCTACGGAACTTATCTTTCAATACAGGAACTTGCTGAGATAGGCGAAAAAGTAAGTGCAGATACTCCTTTTTTCCTTTATGGCGGAACAGCTTTCGTTCGTGGAATAGGTGAAATCATTGAACCGGTAAGGTACATACCACCTGTTGATATTGTTATTGCAAAAGGAGAATCAGGGATATCAACTCCCCTCGCCTATCAGATGATAGACCGTCTTGAAAGGCATGAAAAGATTGACAATAAAAAATTTCTGAAAGCTATCGACAAAGGCAGATTTTCTGACAACTGCAATCTTTGCGGAAATATTTTTGAAAAGGTTACAGACTGCCGTGATGTTTTCGACATCAAGAAACTTATGAAACGTTTTGATGCAAAAACCGCCGTCATGAGTGGAAGCGGTTCTTCTGTATTCGGAATATTTGAGAATCCGAAAGATGCTGAAAACTGCGTTCAGACGCTTGAAAAAATATATCCGTTTGCAGTACACTGCAAAGCTGTAACAGAAAGCATTTCAGAAATCAAGGGACAGAAATTATAAAACAAAATAAATTTTCTGTTTAAATGTTGCACTTTTCTGTAAAATATGCTACAATATTCATATAACTTCAGATTCAAAGGAGAAAATTATGTCAGAACTTATTACAGTTATCATACCATGCTACAACGAACAGGAAACTATCCCTTACTTTCTGGACGCTATAAACAAAGTGTATGATTCAATGAAATCAAAATATGATGTTGACATGGAATATCTGTTCGTGGATGACGGTTCAAAGGATAACACACTGAAAGTTCTTGAAGAATACAGCAAAAAGGATCCAAACGTAAGTTATCTTTCATTCTCAAGGAATTTTGGAAAGGAATCCGCAATGTACGCCGGACTTGAACAGTCAACAGGCGACTATGTCGTAATTATAGATGCTGATCTTCAGGATCCACCGACTCTTATTGAAGAAATGTACGCTACTCTCAAGGAGGGCGAATATGACTGTGTCGGTTCAAGACGTGTCACACGAAAAGGCGAATCAAGGATACGCTCATTCTTTGCAAGACAGTTTTATAAGATTATAAGAAAAATATCACAGACAGATATCGTTGACGGTGCAAGAGATTTCAGAATGATGACAAGGCAGATGGTTGATGCCATTATTTCCGTTAAAGAATACAACAGATTCTCAAAGGGCATTTTCACATGGGTCGGATTCAAAACAAAATGGCTCGAATTTGAAAATATCCAGCGTGTAAGCGGTACAACAAAATGGTCATTCTGGGGACTGTTCCTCTATGCGATAGACGGAATTGTTGCGTTTTCAACATTTCCTCTTGTCCTCTCCTCTTTTGCAGGACTTCTCTTCTGTCTGATTGCGTTTCTGATGATAATCTTTATCATTGCAAGAAAACTCATCTTCGGTGATCCTGTTTCCGGCTGGCCTTCACTGGTCTGCATAATGTGCTTTATTGCAGGAATTCAGCTTTTCTGCAACGGAATAGTCGGCATATATATGTCAAAAACTTACACGGAAACAAAAAAACGTCCGATATATATTCTCAGAAAAACACACAGATGCAAGGAAAACACCGAAAAAAAATAACTTTATCCGTATTTTCAGAAAATTCACAAAAAACTGTTGACATACAGAAAATAATGTGATATACTAATTTATGTGATGTTCATCGCCCTGAAAGCCAAGCTTTTGGGGCATTATGACAAAAAAGCCGCTTTATCAGTTTAAAGCAGATAAGTGCCAATTTACATAAAGGAGAAAAGTTGCCATGAATATGAATTTTAAAAGAAAACTCCCTATCCCGAAAGAGATTCGTGAGCTTTATCCGCTTTCAGAAGAAGTACTTAAAACAAAGGAAAAAAGAGATAAAGAAATTGCTGATGTATTTACAGGAAATTCAGATAAATTCCTTCTTATAATCGGTCCTTGTTCAGCTGACAAGGAAGAACCTGTTATGGATTATGTCTGCCGTCTTGCAGTTATGCAGGAAAAGGTAAAGGACAAGATCATCATTATTCCGAGAATCTACACAAACAAGCCGAGAACAACCGGTGAAGGCTACAAGGGTATGATTCACCAGCCGGATCCTACAAAGGACGAAGATATGCTTGAGGGTCTTATCCATGTGCGTCATCTCCATACAAGAGCCATTGAAGAAACAAAGCTTACCTGTGCGGACGAAATGCTTTATCCTGAAAATTACAGATATCTGTTCGATCTTCTTTCATACAATGCCGTAGGTGCACGTTCTGTTGAAGATCAGCAGCACAGACTGACAGTCAGCGGCATGGACGTTCCGGCTGGTATGAAGAATCCTACCAGTGGCGACTACAGCGTTATGCTGAACTCCATCGTTGCAGCACAGGGCGCTCACCGCTTCATTTACAGAAGCTGGGAAGTTGAGACCACCGGTAACCCGCTCTCCCACGCAATCCTTCGTGGTGCGGTAAACAAACATGGGGAAGCCATCCCGAACTACCATTATGAGGATCTTCGTCTTCTCTATGACAAATACCACGCAAAGAACCTTGCCAACCCGGCAGTGATCGTGGATACCAACCATTCCAACTCCAACAAGCATTACGAACAGCAGGTTCGTATCGCAAGTGAAGTTCTTCACAGCCGTCAGGTAGATCCTGAGCTTCATACCATGGTAAAAGGTCTCATGATCGAGAGCTATATTGAGCCAGGCAATCAGAAGATCGGTGTAGATCACATCTACGGAAAATCCATCACAGATGCATGCCTTGGATGGGATGAGTCTGAGAAACTGCTTTATACGATTGCTGAGAACTGCTAAGATCCGTCCGATCTGCAGTTTTAACAAATCAAGGGGTCCCTACGGGATTGCAAATATTCCCTTGACTGAAATGCACATCAAAAGAACCGACGTTCTTCCTTTTTTGGAAGCGTCGGTTCTTATTTTTTTCTGCTTAATATTATATTTCTGTTTACAGGTTAATGCCTCGGATGCGCCTTCATATACACATCGCGCATTTTTGCAACACCAAAATTCAAATAGATCTGTGTAGTGGAAATGTCCGAATGTCCCAGCATTTCCTGTACACTCTTTACATCCGCCCCGTTCTGCAGCATATGTGCGGCAAAAGAATGTCTCAGGGTGTGTGGTGTGATATCATGCTGGATTCCTGCTTCTTCCGCATATCCCTTCAGCACTTTCCAGAACCCCTGTCTGCTCATGGACTTTCCTGAACAGTTGGTAAAAAGGCTCTGCGTCTCATTTTCCTTTACAAATATTCTGCGGGCTTCTTTCAGATATTTCTCCATGGCATTCCTGCACACATTTCCCACAGGAATGACCCGTTCCTTCTCTTCATCGTGACAGACCACATAACCAAGCTGAAGATTCATATCCTCCAGATTCAGGTGAAGCAGTTCACTGACACGCATTCCTGTCGCATAAAGAAGTTCCAGCATGGCGCTGTCCCGAATTCCTTTCGGGGTATTCAAATCCGGCTGTCTCAGAAGTCTGTCCACTTCATCCACAGAAAGAATCTCCGGCATCCTCTTCTCAACCTTAGGTGGCTTCAGTTCCAGGGATGGATCTCTCTCAATCCGGCCTTCCTGCTGAAGATACTGAAACAGTGCACGGATCGAAGCCACATTTCTGGAAATGGTAGAAGAGGCAAACTGTCCTCTCTCCATGTAACTGAGATATCCCTCCAGTTCCAGCTCTCCCACTTCACGGATATCATAAATTCCACGCCCTTCAAAATATGCTGCCATCTTCTTCAGATCTCTCTGATATGACACCTCTGTATTATGAGATGTTCTTTTTCTATTATGTAAATATGTAATAAATTCCCGTATCTCTATGTCCATTCTCTTACATCCCGTTTCTAAATAACTCATTATCAACAAAATCGTAAAATCTGTATTCTTTTATGACTGAATTATACTGTGTATTTTACATAAAATCAAACGGTTTTTCAGCGCAAAACCACGCAATTTCAACACTTTCCGCCTCAAACCACCAAATATCGCAGATTTTATGGAAACCATCACTACATATTGTAAAAAATTTTTTCAAAAAAATTTCAGCCCCTTTACAACTTTCTCAAGAATCCACGGATTCAGGAAACTTTCCGCAAGAATTCCCCCTGTATACACCAGAAATGCAGTCATTCCCTGCCGGATATATAGCCTCGATTTCTGAGGTACAAGCCCATAGTTTTTCCAGATATCATAGGACTGTCTGTATACAAGACCAGCAAGATAAAAATACACCGGAATATAGATCACATACTGAGGAATCAGAAGTCCGGCCCCGGCCACACCTCCGTAAATACCAAATTCCAGCACGGATAAAGTCAGGATAAGTCCTGTCTCCATCCCAAGAATCAGCATATAAGCCACTGACAGCGGTACCCCAAATATGGTAAACCCACAGAAAAACAGAAAAAGAAAGAGTACTCCCCTGTGTCGTAACACTTCCAGCAAATATGCTCCGCCGGAAATATCTTTCCCCGCAAAATTCCGGATCAGATAGAAAGAAGCCAGGGTTTTCTGTTTCCATTCCATTTTCCAGATCAGATTCGGTATGATATTTCCCACCAGAAAACCGGTCAGAAAAAGAATCTCTGCCGGAAAACGACCAGCTGTTTTCCATTTTCTGCTTTCATTTCTTTTTTCCATTCACTCACCCTGTACCAGTTTACGTCCAAACTCTCCGTAATATAACCTGTTTCCGGGCAGCAAAAAAGCCGGCCAGCTATTAAAGCTGTCCGGCTTTCATTATTTCCAGAGTATTCTGTGAGCGAAAGCTTATTTTGCGTAATCAACCGCTCTGCTTTCACGGATCACATTAACCTTGATCTGTCCCGGATATTCAAGTTCTGCTTCGATCTGCTTTGCAATGTCTCTTGCAAGGAGAACCATATCTGCATCACTTACGTGATCCGGTACAACCATAACACGAATTTCTCTTCCTGCCTGAATAGCAAAAGATTTCTCTACGCCCTTGAACTCATTGGTGATATCCTCGAGCTGTTTCAGACGATTGGTATAGGTTTCCAGTGTCTCTCGTCTTGCACCAGGTCTTGCTGCGGAAATCGCGTCAGCAGCCTGTACAATACATGCGATAAGAGATTCCGGTTCCACATCGCCATGATGGGACGCAACTGTGTTGATAACAATCGGGGATTCCTTATATTTCTTACAGAGATCCACACCAATCTGGATATGAGAACCTTCCACCTCATGATCAATGGATTTACCAATATCATGAAGAAGTCCGGCACGTTTGGCCATACGCACATCCACACCGATCTCTCCTGCGAGAAGTCCGGAAAGCTGTGCAACCTCAATGGAATGTCTTAAAGCATTCTGACCATAACTGGAACGGAATTTCATACGTCCAAGAAGTTTCAGAAGTTCCGGATGGATTCCATGAACACCCACATCCATGGCTGCTGTCTCACCGTCTTCACGGATCTGTGTTTCCACTTCTTTCTGGGCTTTCTCCACCATCTCTTCAATTCTTGCCGGATGAATACGTCCATCCACAATAAGTTTCTCCAGAGCCACTCTGGCGATCTCTCTACGGATCGGATCAAACGCGGAGAGAACAACTGCCTCCGGTGTATCATCAATGATCAGATCCACACCGGTAAGTGTCTCCAATGTACGGATGTTACGGCCCTCACGACCGATAATCCTTCCCTTCATTTCATCACTTGGAAGCTGTACCACAGAAATTGTTGTCTCAGATACGTGATCTACCGCACATTTCTGGATAGCATTGACCACATATTCCTTGGCTTTCTTGTTGGCTTCTTCTTTGGCTCTGTTCTCAAGCTCCTTATAGAGTCTTGCAACATCCACCTTTACGTCATCTTCTACAGATTTCAGTAATT
>ERZ826613.568-NODE-568-length-51924-cov-4.806204_pt1 | contig 51924 bp, 47 predicted proteins | sample MGYA00519925_ERZ826613 | MGnify/ENA primary metagenome ERZ826613 (study PRJEB31778, sample SAMEA3449236) | human gut metagenome | biome: human gut; feature: human-associated habitat; material: faeces | place: United Kingdom | collected 2010/2012 ... | reverse complement strand
GCAACGGACGGCTCATGCCCGAACAGATCCCCGAAGGCTTGTATGCCTATGACCTCCGCCACAGCGACGACGGCGACCGCTTCTGCTCGGTAGAGCCGAGAGTTGGCGTTAACCACGGCGGTACGATACTTCTGAAAGAAGTGCTGGACTTCGGAGAGCAAGGATACATCGCACTTGACGATGACACCGAGCCGAGTTTTACGGGTGAAGAAATGACGGCAGAGGAATTTGCCGAGGAAGAAGCCCAGGACGAAACCATGCAGATGGGAGGTATGCAGTTATGAGCATTAAAACCGTAAAAACAGAGGAATTACGCCGTATGAACGGCAAGGAAGGACTTATTTTACAGGGCTGCGGCGGTGACCCGCAGGAGTGGCTCGACGGCATCAACAGTCTCCTAACCGATGATGGGATCTTGAAAAACGGCAGCAGATTTGAGAATATCTCGGTATTCCAAAACGGCAGCCTCACAAATATCCTATTTCCCTTTGAGGACGGGTTGGAAATCGACATGGGCAAGCTCGCCATGTGGCGCTTGCGTTCCCATGAGCAGTTCGGCGGCACTTGGCTTTCGGACTATGTCCCGAATCTGCTTGGCGGCTATATTTCCGAGCATGAACCAGACAAGACAAAGCCCGACTGCAAGCTCATCGGTGAGGACGGAAACATCTTTAACCTTATGGGGCTTGCCGCCCGAACACTCCGCCATAACGGACTTGCGGAACAGGCAACAGAAATGACCAACCGCATTCATGAGTGCGGCAGCTACGACGAAGCTCTCTGCATTATCGGAGAATATGTCAATATAACGGGAGGCGATGAATCCGAGGATGAGGACGAAGGGATGGGTATGCGCTTATGACCTATGACGAACTGCAAAAGAAAACCGCAGAGTTTTACGCATCCGGCGAGGTATATACTTCGCCGGATTTTCAATGCGACCAAACCGGCGGCTTCCCTACCTCTCTTTGTGTATGTTGGGAGCAAGGCAAGGCGTGGCTTGAGCTGAACGAAAGTCTCCTTATGGACAGGGACAATACAGAACTCGGCTATTACCGAGATCTGTGCGCTGAATACGGTATTCGACAATGCTGCGATATCGAGCAGTTCAACACTCTGCTTCAAGGACTCGGAGAGGATGCGGTGCAGTCCGCCGAGCTGTTCCCCGATGAAGTTGAGGAAATCACGATGGGAGGGATGTAAAATGGAGATCGCCATGCTGCTCATCGGTTTGCTGCTCGGCGGGTGTGTAACATTGGGTATCATGTCCGGCATTGCACTGAACCGATATAACGACTATGAAAGCGAAATTCGCATGCTTCGTGCCAAGCTCAAAAGCCATGAAAAACAGTAATTAACTTGAAAACGGTATCGGTCGTAAAAAAACGAACGGTACCGTTTCGCTTTTTATACGACCGACCTTAAAAAGAGGTGAGAATTATCAGAACTCCTGTATCAAGAGTCGGTAATAAATCCGCAATTCTTCATATTTTATACGCATTGTTTCCTTTGAAATACGGTCGGTTTATTGATGTGTTCGGCGGTTCCGGCAGCGTGCTGCTCGGCAACCCCAATCCTCCGTCGTTTGAAGTGTATAACGATTTTGACCGAAACCTCACAAATCTGTTTCATTGTATGAAGGAACGAACTCTGGCAACTGTCAGAGAGCTGGGATTTTGTAATCTTAACTCACGTGACGATTTTATTGCAGTCCGCAGATTTTTCGAGGACGAACAGTTTGAGGATAAGTATTTTTCGGAAGAATTGCGCTTGACCGATATAACCTTTCCGCCGCCCGAAGCTGCGGAGCTTAAAGAAATACGAACAAGGATAACCAAGGATTACGATGTGCGCAGAGCCGCAATGTTTATGAAATTACTGCGATACAGCTATTCGAGCAGTTGCAAATCCTATGCCTCGCAGCCCTTTGATATCCGCAGGCTTTTCGGGCTTATAACAGAGCTTAAAAACCGAATGGCAAATGTGGTGGTGGAAAATCAAGACTTTGAAACCCTTATAAACCACTATGACCGTCCCGACGCCTTCTTTTATGCCGATCCGCCGTATTTTTCCACAGAGGATATGTATGCGGTAGGCTTTAATCTGGATGACCATGTACGACTGAAGAATACTTTAAAAAATATTAAGGGTAAATTTTTGCTGTCGTATAATGACTGTCCCGAAATTCGGGAGCTGTATAACGGTTTTTCCCTCTTTGATTTCAGCCGTACCCACTCAATGGCGCAGAGATATGAAGCGGGCAAGGAATTTAAGGAACTGCTTATTGGCAACTATGACCTATATGAACGGGCAAAAAATCAGCCTGTTCAGCTAACCATCTTTGATGTCCACAGCGATGCGGACAGTGAAATACCAAATTACGAAAAAATATTAAAGGAGTGCATTGTATCTTGCAAAATAAAAAAATAACACAAGCCGTACTGTTGCAAATTTCAGCAGAAGATTTGAAAGAATCGGGCATTGACTTGTTCGGCGTAATCCAAATTACCGCAGAGCAAGGCAGAATCACCATTGAAAATGCAGACACGAAAAATGCACTTGTGTGTGACGGAAACTGTAATGACTGCCCTATTCTTGAAAGCGATTGCGATGAGGACTGTAATAACTGCCCTTGTCGTTTTGTATGTGAAGAGTCGGAGGTTGAAAAGAATGACTAAATTATACCGTATCCTTGGCAAGCGCGGTCGTATAACTATCCCCTATGAAATGAGAAAGCGTGTCGGATTCACCTATAACGATGTGCTGTCATTTACCGAAGCTACTGACGGAAAAACCGTAATTGTTAAGCGTGAGAAAATATGTGATAACTGCAACGGTGCAAGAAAGACCGATACTTCCGGCACCGTAACTCTTCTTGATTTTCTTAACAGTCTTACGGTTGAGGAAAAAAGTGCTGCCCTTGTGCATTTGTCGATGATGATAGCAAAATCGCAGGAAAAAGGCGGTGATTCCAATGGCTAAAGAACTTCCGTATCAATATTCTCTCAGATATGCTGTCAAGTACGGTGAAAAGGATGAATGGCGCGAAAGTCATAAGAAAAACTGCGAATGTGCAAGAGCTATCGAACAAGCAATCAATGAAAACTACGAGGATAACCGTTTAAGCGAATGCGCTACGGCTGTTATTGATTGCTATGGATTTGACCGTGTCAACTTTGTCCTTGCCAACACTGTAAAAAGGCTCAATGAAGACGGCAGAGTATCCGAGCAGAATAAGTCTTGGGCTAAAGGCTTTTATATCCCGTACAGCGATGATAATTGGCACTATGCCGTGGGAAGTCATCCCGGACTCGTTGACATTTTCGTGAATCAGGCAAGGGCTGCTTGGAAATCTCTCGGTTTATATGATATCACTCACTGTGAATCGGAAAAGGATGAAAGACTTGACTATACCGACCGTTTGCTGATTATTGATGCACGAATGCTTGACGATGAATGCAAAACATCCGACAACCAATTATTCTATGCAACAGGCGGTAACGGCTGCCGTCCGAATGCAAGAGGGCGAAAGATCTTCGGCAGATTTCTGAATACGGGAGAAGAAACCTATTATTACAGAGATAAATTTATTGGAGCAATCAAGGACGAATATATTCCCGAATGGGCAAAGGAAAAGCTTGAAGAATTCAACGCAACCGCCGAAGAAGAAACCGAAGACATGACAATGGGAGGAATGTAGGATGAGAATAAAAATTTATCAAATCAATCGGGAAAGAGATAAAAATGCCGTTAAATTTCTGCGATATGAGCATCTTGATAATTTTCAGGAAACCAATGATATTAACGCCTCAATCTATGACGAGGTTTTCAGCGGCGACGCAGATTGTAACAGTTTAGAGGATGTATACCGTAAATTTAATACGGAGGGACATCCTCTGCATCGCGGACATTCCCTATCCGTTTCGGATATTATTGTTACAAACGACGGCGCATATTACTGCGACAGCGTAGGATTTAAAAAGGTAGACTTTGACGAATCAAAAACACAAAAACCGGATAATCTTATGACGGTAGTTTATGTTGAACCCCATAAAGCTCCGTATGTAACCGAAATTGCTCATACGCTTGAAGCCGAGCAAAAAGCGGTCGGCGGTCTAATAGAGCCTGTATATAATGATGACGGAACCTGTCTTGTGGGAAACGAAGAAGCAAAGCTTATCGGCATGGATGGCAACCGCTATTTAGATGACGGGCATTCGATTATTGCCGGACCGTTCTTTATCTGCGGACTCACAGAGGACGATTTCAGAGGGTTGACCGATGAGGAAGTACAGAAATATATGAACAAATATGCAGAACCGGAGGATATCAGCCAAGATGATGTTGAAGCCGATACCGGTTACATATTCTATACTATGTAAAAATACGAGGAGGACTGTTTATGCCTAACAAGAAAAATAACAATAAACCCAATACCGAATCTTCAAAGCGGAAAGCCGAACTGCCGACCCTCTCGGTCAAAATCGACCGTCTCAATGACTATGAAGGCAGTAAAATCAAAGCATTTGCAAGTGCAAATATCGGCGGCTCATATGCTGTTCACGGTATCAAAGTTGTCGATTCGGATAAGGGTATATTCGTATCAATGCCAAGTACAAGCTATACTTCAAACGGTGAAACGCGCCACTCCGAAACATTTCACCCCATCACCGCCGAAGCAAGAGAAGACCTTAATAACGCAGTTCTTAAAGCCTATAAGCAGGAGTTTGAAAATCAGCAGACCGAAACACAAGAGGAAACTGAAGGAATGTCGCAGAATATGTAGAGAAGTGTTCTGTAATTCTAAAAATTATCTGGACTTTTTTGAAAATTTCGGTATGCTTATATTAAAGGATGGTGTAAGCCATGAAAAAGACGCTGACAGCAGTAATTATATGTGTTATCATTGCAATATGCTTTGCCGGCTGTAACGGCATTAAAGAATCAAAAAATCCCGAAAGCACCGCATTGCCGGTCAGCACCGAGGCAGATACGGCATCGGACGATACGGATGAGCATATAAACAATGACATTACTGCCGATTGCAAACAACCTGCGAATGCAGAGCAGGCCGAAATACATTCAAAGGAAGACAGAGAAAAAATACAACAGACTTCCGAAAAGTCAGTAACGCCATCTCACTCCCCTGTCAAAGAACAATTCCAAACCGCAGAAAGCAACAAAAACGAGTTGCAGTATACCGATGCACAAACAACGGAAGCTCCGAAAGAAACCGAGCCTGCACCTGCCTATATATCCGCTTACGAAGTAGAGCAAAAAGTAGCCGAATATATAAATGCATATCGTAAAGCTCAAGGCGGCAGCCCTGCAACGGTACTGCCCGGACTGGCCGATGTGGCAAGATACAGAGCCGCAGAATTACAAACCGATTTTTCGCACAACAGCAAGGCAGATGTATGTACGGTTTTAAAATACGGCGAATATATCGATATGACGCTGTTCGGAGGCAATGCCGAAGACTCATACTATCGCGGATACTCCAAAGAAGCCGTCGGCAAAGGTGACCTGTTCGGAACGGCAGATCAAGTATCCCAAAGAATAGCGGCAGGCTTTAAAAACAGCAAAGGTCATTGGTCATATGTCGGCGATTCACAGTACAAATATATTGCGGTGGGAATTAAACTTGATGAACAACAAAATAAGTGGTATTGCTGTATATGCGTAAGCACCGAGAATTACGGCGGGTAAACCCACAATTATTTTAAACAGCCCTTGTCTTATGACTTGGGCTGTTTAATTTTATCATTTTGAAAGGAAAAGATATTATGGAATTTATGAAACAGAAATTTTCAAAAGCGTTGGCTTTGGTTATCTGCCTTATAATGACAGTCATGTCACTGCCGATGAGTGCCTTTGCTGCCGTGGCTACTGATTTGCCCGGAAACATGGCAGACCATGCAATTCTAAGAGCGTTGGCATACACCGGCTATAATGTGGAAAAACAGAAATCTGACGGAACGCTTTATAAGACCAACAGTATCAGCAGCCGAACGCCTGCAAGTGTACTGTCAAAAATACATTACGGAACATCCACATCCGGTTTTGAAACCGTAACGGATTCCTCAACCGCAACCGGACTTGCACCTAATATTGCAAGATTTGAAAAAAGCGGTCTTTGCTGTGCGTCATTTGTTACTTATTATATTTGCAACTATCTCCCGAATATCGAGGGTGTAAACACGCAGTTTATCACCGATGCGATTAAAGCAACCGGATGGAATTCACAGTCGGTTGCAACATGGGAAAAAGCCATGGCAAATCTCGAAAAAGCAGGTCAAATTGAAAAAATCGGAACTAACGCATCTAATGTGAACCGAAGCAAACTTTCCCCCGGAGATATTATTATATTCGGAAACAGCACCGATACCTCCGTTCATATTGCAATTTTTTCGGGAACATACAAAGGTGAAGATTTTATCATCCATGTAGGAAACGAACGCGGTCCCGAAATTTCCATAGCCCGATATATGGCACAGTCCGGCAGTAAATCCTCTACTCCGAATGCATATTACCATCTCCCTCAAGATTTATTTGAGCAAGACGGTGCAATTGAGGTTTATAAAAAGGATACTGACGGCAAAGCACTGTCCGGTGCATACTTCACCGCCACCAATACAAAAACCAACAAAAAATATGTTATCGGCCCCACAGACAGATTAGGCTATGCCAAAAGCGGAGATCCGATTCCGTTCGGAACATATAAAATCGTCGAAACTGTGTTTCCTCAGGATTATAGAAGCTACGGACAAAGCGAGTGGACTGTAACCATTGATAAAAATACACCCAATGCAACCGCCGCGGTTACTGCCGTAAACGAAAAAATTCCCGGTTCTTGCAAAATTGTAAAAACATCTGAGGACGGCAAGGTTGACGGTGTATCTTTTGTTTTAGAGGGCAACGGCGTCAAGCAAACCGTAACTACCAAAAACGATGGAATTATTCAGATAGATAATCTAAAGCCCGGCAATTATACGGTTACCGAGCCGACAGATAACAAATATGTACCGCAAGAAGTAAGAAATGTAACCGTTGTAAGCGGAGGCGTTGCAACCGTCACATTTAACAACATTCTTAAGCGCGGAAATCTTGCGGTAACCAAAACCGCAGAGGACGGATTGCATGAAGGCACAAAATTCCGTCTGCACGGCACATCGCTGTCAGGTCTTGAAGTGGACGAATATGCCGTTGTGGGTTCAGACGGCAAAGCCTGTTTTAACGATGTTCTTATCGGCACAAATTTCGTGTTAGAGGAAGTTGATGTTCCCTCTCGGTATGTTATTCCCGAAAGCCAAACCGCAGATATACTGTGGAATGATGTAACGCATAAGACCTTTGAAAATACACTAAAGAAATTTCGTGCGGATGTATTCAAGATTGACTCGGATATCGGCGGCGATACAGCACCGACAACGCAATCTATTAAATCAGATTCGATTGTTGATGAATTGGGAAAATCGTATGGCGAACACTCCGGCGATGCCACACTCGGCGGTGCTGTTTACGGCCTTTATCAAAACGGTACATTGATCGACACCTACATTACAGACCGCAACGGCTATTTTGTTACCGACTACTATCCTTGTTCCGTGAACGGCAGGCAAGTCACCTATTATATTCAGGAAATCTCGGTCTCTGAAGGTTACTTGCTCGATCCCGAAAAATATTATATAGATTGCTCGGCAGAAGATTATACTATCGAACTTAATACCGAGTTTCTTGATGTATATGAAAAGGTAATCACAGGCAAAATTGCAATTGTCAAGCACAGTGATGACGGCAGCACCAAAATTGAAACACCCGAATCCGGTGCTACCTTTGCCGTATATCTAAAAAGTGCAGGCAGCTTCAATAATGCCAAAAATACCGAACGAGATATCCTTGTCTGTGACGAAAACGGTTTTGCAGACAGTATCTATTTGCCGTACGGTGTATATACCGTACAGCAAACCAAGGGTGCGGCCGGAAAAGAGCTTATGCCTGCCTTTGATGTATTTATAAATTCCGAGGGTGAGATTTACCGCTATCTTATTAACAATGCCACCTTTGAATCTCTTATCGAAATTGTAAAAAAGGATGCGGAAACAGGAAAAATTATTCCTGCGGCCGGTGTCGGATTTATGGTTCGTGATGTATCAACGGGCGAGTATGTTAAACAGCATATTAACTACCCGACGCCCATAGATATCGACACCTATTATACCGATATAACCGGCAAGCTTATGCTGCCCGAAAAGCTGTCATTCGGTCGGTACGAAATTATTGAAGTATGTGTAGGAAACGGTTATGTTCTCGACAGCACACCCGTACCCTTTGAGGTTGATGGCAGCAAAACGGTGGTGACGGTCGAAAAATATAACACTGCACAGAAAGGCACTGTTACGGTAAATAAAAGCGGCGATGTATTTTATTCCGTAACCGAAAAAGACGGAATTTACTCTCCTGTATACAAAACCGCAGGACTTTCCGGCTCGGTATTCGAAATCTTTGCCGATGAGGATATTGTTACGCTTGACGGAACGGTTAGGGCAAAGAAAGGCGAAAAAGTTGCCACTGTAAAAACCGTGAACGGCAGTGCCACAACAGCACCCCTCTACCTTGGCAAATATAAGATTTCGGAAAAAACAGCAGCTTACGGAACGGTGCTAAATACAGAATCGAAATATGCGGAACTCACATATGCAGGCGAAAACATATCCGTTACAGAAACTTCCGTTGATTTTCATAACGAAAGACAAAGGGCAATGCTTAATCTCCGCAAGTTAATGGAAACCGATGAAGTATTCAATATCGGTAATAACGATGAGATTTTATCGGTACAGTTCGGACTTTTTGCGGCTGAAACATTGACTGCCGCAGACGGCAAAACGATTCCCAAGGACGCCTTGCTCGAAAAGGTAATGTGTGATAAGAACGGTAATGCAGAGTTTAAAACCGACATCCCCGTAGGTGCAAATCTATATATCAAAGAACTCGCAACCGACAGTCATTATATTCTTTCGGATAAAAAATATCCCGTAGCTTTCGCTTATGCCGGACAGAATATCACCCTTGTACAGCTTACAGCAAACAACGGCGAAGTCATTAAAAACGATATTCTTTACGGAGCTGTAAGCGGCCTTAAAGCAGACCGTGAAACAAACAAAACCGTAAGCGGCGCTATGTTTGGCTTATTTCCGGAAAGCACAACCGAATTAACCGAAACCAATGCTGTCTGCACCGCTGTGTCGGATGAAAACGGTGTCTTCACCTTTGCAAAAGTCCCTTACGGGAAATGGGTCATAAAAGAATTGCAGCCTGCGGAAAATTACCTGCCCAACGAGGAAATCTATCCTGTAACCGTAAGTGAAAACGGTCAAATTATCGAAATTACGGTTTTCAATGATCGCATTCCCGAAATTACAACTTCCGCCACCGTTAACGGTGAAAAAGAAATGTACGCTACAGAAACGGCATTTCTCACCGATAGCGTGTCCTACAAGCATCTTGTCCCCGGAAAAGAATACACCGTTAAAGGAATTCTTATGAATAAATCAACGGGAATGCCGTTACTTATCTGTGGCAAAGAAATTATATCCGAGATTGTATTTAAGCCCGATTCCTCTTCCGGTGAGGTTGCCGTAAACTTTGAATTTGACTCAAAATTCATCAAGGCCGAAACTGAAATTGTAGTCTTTGAAACACTTTATACAGGCGGCTCCGAACTCACCTCGCACTGCGATATCAGTGATAAAGAGCAGACCGTAAAGATATGTGTTCCAAGGATCGGTACAACTGCCGACATCGACGGCAAAAAGCAAGCAACTGCAAACGGTGAGATCACGGTTAAAGACATTGTATTCTTTGAAAATCTTACCGCCGGTAAGGAATACACCGTCAAGGGAATTATTATAGATAAGGCTACGGGAAAGCCCTTCAAATCAGACGGAAAGGAAATTGCTGCCGAAACAGTGTTCACACCCGAAACCTCCAACGGCGAAATTGCTGTATTTTTTACATTTGCGACCGACAGCATCTGTGTCGATACAGAGCTTGTGGTTTTTGAATCGATTTATCGTGAAGGGGTTGAAATTGCAACACACAGTGATATTGAAGATGAAGGACAGACTGTAAGAATTGTTGCGCCAAAGCCTCCTGTACCTCAAACCGGAGATAACACAAATCTTGGATTCCTGATAGGGCTTGCTGCGTTTGCGCTCGGTGGACTCATTGCTGTAGTTATTATTTATTTCAAAGCCAAAAAGGACGATGAATAATGATGAAGCGTGTTTATATCTGTTCCCCACTCGGTAAGAATATTAAGGAAAATCTTTGCAAAGTACGTCGGTATACAAAATATGCACTGACTTGCGGTACTGCTCCGGTAGTACCGCATTTCTATGCGGAATGCCTTGATGACAGTAATCCGAAAGAGTGTGAGATCGGAAAAACAGCAGGGCTGTCCCTGCTGTGGTTTTGTGATGAAATGTGGATATTCGGAAATGAAATAACCGAAGGAATGGCTAATGAAATCAGATTTTGCGAGAACTTCAAAATTCCTGTTTGGAGAATCAAAGAAAAACAAATTAAAAAAATATTAGGAGGAAAGCATAAATGAAAAACAAATGCTTTAAAATTCTGATCTGTGCCGTATTGATGCTGTTGCTTGCGTCAATATCGGCTTTAACCGTATTTGCCGCCGGTGATGTTGCCGGAGCTATTGAACAGACATGGAGTACAGCAAAATCTCAAATTCAAACCGTAGTAAATAATGTTGTGTTTCCTGTGGTTGATATGATACTTGCTATCCTTTTCTTCGTGAAATTGGGTACTGCATATTTCGATTACCGAAAGCATGGTCAATTTGAATTCACCGCACCGGCAATACTTTTTGCCTGTCTTATTTTCACTCTGACCGCACCTCTTTACATCTGGTCTATTCTTTAAATATCACCTTTTAATGATTTTTCAAGGAGGCGAATACCTATGTTTGATTGGCTCGGAGACATAATCTCCGGCATTGGTGATGTAATTAACAGCACCGTAGAAACGCTCGGTCAAAAGGTGTCCAACGCTATATTTGACTCGCTTCTGCAATGGTATTACGAGAGCATATATAATGCCATTGCGGATTTTTTCGCAATGATGGGCAATATGGGTGCAGAAATATTTGATCTCGCTTGGGTACAAGCCACAATCAAATTATTTACGCTATTTGGTTGGGCGTTGTTTGTTGCCGGAATGGTTGTTGCTGTATTCGATGTTGCAATCGAATACCAAAACGGCAGAGCAAACATTAAGGCAACCTCAATCAATATACTGAAAGGGTTCTTTGCGTGTTCAATGTTAGGTGTTGTTCCGGTAGAACTGTACAAATTTTGTATCAGTCTTCAAAACACATTCTCTCGTGATCTATCCTCACTTATGGCAAGCGGACTAACCCTTGATCTGCCCGGTCAAAGCACTGCGGTTTTAGCCGGAAGCTTTGCAGTTTCAACAGATATTACCTTTGGCTTGTTAAATCTGCTTTGCATGATAGCGTTTGCTTATTGTGTAATCAAAGTGTTCTTCGCTAACATCAAGCGAGGTGGTATTTTATTGATACAAATATCTGTTGGCGCGCTGTATATGTTCAGCGTTCCGAGAGGTTATACGGACGGATTCAATCAATGGTGCAAGCAGATCGCCGCACTCTGCCTTACGGCATTTATGCAGACAACATTGTTGTACTTGGGATTGCTGACATTTCCGGATCATATGTTGCTTGGACTTGGCATTATGCTGGCGGCTAATGAGGTGCCGAGAATTGCGCAGCAGTTCGGTTTGGATTCAAGTGTGAGAGTAAATATGATGAGTGTAGTTCATGCCACCACCACGGCGGTCAACCTGACCCGCAGCGTGGCGAGGGCAGCTTAAAGGAGAAAGTATGAATTTTTTTAAAAAAGTAAAGATATTTATGGAGGAATACGGCATTGATGCATTTAAAATTATTGCCGCATATGAGGAAGCAACGGACATTCCGCAAGGGGATCGCTATGTGGATTGGAACGGCGATTTCGATATATTTGAACCGATATATAATGAAAATACAACCTGTGACAAGCTGCTTGCAAGATACAACGCCGGGCTTAAATATCTTGGCATTATTAAAGAGCAAACGGATGCGGTATGCAGTGAATTTCTGTCCGAGCAGTTGGCAGAGCATATTCGGGCAGAGATCAAAAAACATAATTCTGACGCAGAATACCGTCCGACCTCTATACTGACAAAAATGAAAACCTTTGAACTTACAAGAGGAATGCTCGAAGTTGACTCGGATATGGAAGTGGACTGTGATATAGGTCAGGAAATTACTGCGTATATCGAAACATGGTTTGATTCGGATAAAAAGTTCGGAATTGACACCGCTTCGGAGGACGGCACTTGGCTTAATATGTATGCCAAATACAACCCATTCGCGGATACCCTTCGCATTGAATGCGAGATAAGCCGCGACAACGGCTCCTCCTATTTTGACTATGAGCCGACAAGAAACGAATCGCTGCTTATAAAAGATATGATTGCGGAAAAGCTTTACGAAAAATACGGTCAGACGCCGCAGGAGTTTTGTGAGGATGTCGGCAATATGGAAATGGGAGGAATAACCCCATGACGCAATACATCTATCCGCAAAATCTCAAAGCAGTTGCAAATATGTGGCTTTGGAGCTTGAAAGACTTTGTAATTCTCGGCATTGCCGCCCTTTTATCAATAGTAATACTTGTAGAACTCGGATTGGTTCTTCCTGCGGCAGCAACACTCGTTTATGGCTTTCTGACAATACGAATGGACGAAACAACCATTCTCGACTTTTTGAAATATGCGGTTCGCTATTTCATTTCTACACAACAATATTATGAATGGAGGTAATAATCGTGGGGAAAGAACAAAGAAAGAGAAAAGGTCATTCCATACAAGACCTTATTGGCATAAAATCATTTACAAAATACGGCCTTTCGGTCGGCAGACACGAGCTGCTCTTTTACAGCGTAGCACCGACAAATATCTCGGTGCTTTCACGCGCAAATATAGAAATTAAAATTCGTCATCTGATGATGGTGCTGTCTGCAATTCCGGATATAATCATCACTTGTACCGACTCTGCCGAGCAATTCGATGACAACAAGAATTATATGACCGAAAGACTGTCCAAGGAACGCAATTCAAAGGTGCAAAAGGTTATTAAAAAAGATATAGAATTCCTTGATAATATACAAATGGAGATTGCAACCGCAAGGCAATTTTTATTTACCGCTTGTATTAAGGGAAACAAAGATAAGCGCACCTTTGATACTGCCAACAGAATCGAAAAAACAATTTCAGAGCAGGGCTTTGAGGTACATAGACTGACAAAAGAAGAAATTAAGCGTTTTCTTGCTCTTTATTTCGATGCGTCAATGTCCGGTGAACTTATGCCCGATATAGACGGCTCACAGTTTTTTGCCGAGAACGATGAAACGGAAAATTAGGATTTTTGTGGTCTCGGCATTGGCGTTGTTGCTCATCGGTTCGGTTGTTATGATATATTCGGAACTTTTTTCAAGGCAGAGAGAAAAAAACGATTTCAAAGAGCTTACCGAATCGGTGAGCAGACTTGAAACAAATGAGTTAATGCCGAGCAAAACGCACGAAAATCCATTAGTTAATACGGAGAAAAAGGGAGAGCTTAAAAATCTGTTGCCGCTGTTTGAGCAAAACAATGAATGTGTCGGTTGGCTGACAATTCCCGACAGCAGTATAAGCTATCCTGTAATGCATACCCCAAAAGAGCCGGAGAAATATCTCAGGCGGGATTTTTATAAAAAAGACAGTCAAAGCGGTGTACCGTTTATAGATTTCCGATGCAGCATAACGGACAGCAATATTATAATCTACGGACACAATATGAAAAACGGAACGATGTTCTCCGAACTGAAAAAGTACAATAACAAAAATTTCCGTAATTCACATGAAATTATCTGCTTGCAAACTGCGAACGGATTGCATAAATTCCGTGTAACTGAAGTTATATCCACTAACGTATATGATGATCGGTATAACGAAATTGCTCTTACAGGCACACGAAAGCTGTTACTTTCAACTTGCTACGGCAGAAAAAAGACCGACAGACTGCTCGTGATAGCAATCGAAACCGATTAACTTACCTTACAGCCGCTTATGAGAAGTCATGGGCGGCTTAATAATTAAAATAATGATGAAAGAGAGGAATTTCAAGTGATTGCTAAAAAACAAAAAGAATTGACGCCGACAGAAATTGAAGAAATCAGGACAAAGGATTTCTTTGACTGTATACTGCCCGGCACCGTCAAATTTTTTGCCGATCATTACATTTTAGGCGATAGCTACCGATGCGTGTGGGCTGTAAGGGAATATCCGCCATCCACCGAAGAACAGGCAATTCTTTCACAGCTTGCCGACAGAAACGGTGTAACTTTAAGAATCTATCACCGTTTGGTTGAAAGCATTGAACAGCGAAAAATTATACAGAATGCAACTCGCCGAAACAAAATGAAAAGCACCGGCAACGACATGAACGATACTATTGAAGCTGAGGGCAATCTGAAAGATGTTGTTGAACTGCTTGCAAATTTGCGTAAAAATCGTGAGCCTCTTCTCCACTGCGCAGTATATATCGAACTCAAAGCAAAGAGTATGGACGCATTAAAAGAATTACAGAGCGATATATCTATGGAACTTACTCGCTCTAAAATTTCGGTAGACAGGCTTACGCTCCGGCAAAAAGAGGGTTTTCTCTCTGTCTTGCCGATAGGCTCAAATCAATTCGGCGCACAGTATGAACGGGTACTGCCTGCAAGCTCGGTAGCAAATTTATATCCTTTTAACTTTTCCGGCAAGACCGATCCGCAAGGACTTTATATCGGTCGGGATAAATTCGGGACGAATATTCTCACGGATTTTGATCGCCGAGCCGAAGATAAAACCACAAGCAATATACTTATTCTCGGTAACAGCGGTCAGGGTAAAAGTTATCTTTTGAAATTGATAATCACCAATATTCGTGAATCCGGAAAGCATATAATCTGCCTCGATCCCGAAGGTGAATATAAGGAATTGTGTGACAGGCTTGGAGGCTGTTATATTGATTTTCTGTCGGGAGAATACACCATCAACCCGTTAGAACCGAAAGCATGGTCAGAGCAAGCAGCATTGGGATCGGATAATGATGGTTTAAACATGGAAGCAAGTGTGCAAGACGGATTTGTGCCGGACGCATTTAAAAAGGCGACAAAGCTAAGTCAGCACATTGCTTTTTTAAAAGACTTTTTTCGCAGCTATAAAGATTTCAGCGATGCGCAAATTGACACCATTGAAATACTGCTTACGAAGCTGTATGCTCGTTTCGGCATAACAGACGCTACGGATTACGGTAAAAAGCTACCCACCGATTTTCCGATAATGCAGGATTTTTATAAGCTTTGCGAAGAAGAATTTATGACCTACGATAAGAGCAAAAAATATCTTTACACAGAAGAAACGCTGCAAGAGGTATGCCTCGGAATTAACTCTATGTGTGTAGGCGCCGAAAGCAGGTATTTTAACGGACATACGAATATAACCGATGATGATATGCTTGTATTTGGCGTTAAAGGCTTGCTTGATACCAATAAACGCCTCAAGGATGCAATGCTGTTCAATATCCTTTCATTTATGTCTAACCAACTGCTTGGCAAAGGAAACACTGCGGCATCTATAGATGAACTTTATTTATTTCTAACAAATATGACGGCGATTGAATATATCCGAAACGCTATGAAACGTGTCAGAAAAAAGGACTCCTCCATTATTTTGGCAAGTCAGAATATCGAGGACTTTTTAATTCCGTCTATTCGTGAATACACAAAACCGCTATTCAGTATTCCGACGCATCAGTTCTTATTCAATGCCGGTCAGATAAATCCAAAAGAATATATGGATGCCCTTCAAGTAGAACCGTCTGAATTTGAACTTATAAAGTATCCGGAACGCGGCACCTGTTTATATCGTTGCGGCAATGAGCGTTATCTGCTTCAGGTAATAGCTCCCGACTATAAATCGGTTCTGTTCGGTAAGGCAGGCGGGAGATAATGAGTGCAAGCGTTGCTGCCGCCCTTAAAAAAATTGCTGTGTATGTCTTCACAGATAAAAAAGCCCTTAAAACCGTTACCGGAATTATTCTCGGCATTATTATAATTTTATCAACACCGATAATTGCTACTGTTGCGTTTTTAAACGGCGGCATCGAAATTGACACAGAACGTCTGCAATCATTGGTTGTTCAAAATTTATCTGCCGAGGAACAGGCACGACTGCAAAAAATTGAGGATACCATGCTATCCATTGAAACAGAGATGACATCGGCAGGTTTTGCAGACAAAATTAAGGATGCTCAAGTGCTGTTTACGTTGGCTCTTTCCGATTATGCCGAGCAAGATGACTTTGTAACAAAACTTGTCGGCTGTTTTTCTGCCGATCAAACCGATGGGCAACTCATTGATACCGTAAACGCAACATTCGGCACAGAACTAAAAACCGAGGATTTTACAAACGCTATGGCAAATATTCGTTCAAAATCAAGTAACACATCAGATTCATAGCAAACTGCCGTATAGCAGAGTGCCTATTTTGCTATGCGGCAAAATGGCTGTAAAGCTAAAAAACAATAGAAAGGAAATAACGATATGGACAAAAATAAAATACGGCAGCTTGCCGATTATGCCGTCAGAGAGTGCTGCGACCATTCGGAGGATTGTCATTGGTCAATTTCCTATGATGAATTGTATTATCACTTCGGTGCAGAGGTTTCCGACACCAACGAAAACGGCAGACTGCTCGAAGAAGAATTACGGCAGAGAGAAGAAATCAACGAGCTGATCATGACCGAGGACTGCATTGAAATGACCTGCCACCTGCAATATTGCCACAACTGTCAGACCGATCCGGTGAGCTTGCTATCCGTCCTCGGCTGTAACATTTATGACGAACACGGTCACGAGCCTGCGTATGATTCCTCCGACGAGGATCATACGCAGGCTCTGTCTATGTAAAGGAGTGCGCCTATGATTATAAAAGCGGACTTAAAATACAAACAACCGGATTATAATCTGCAAAAGTACAGCATTGAGAAAGTAGTGCGTTTGTCCCCGAACGAATTTACCGAATTTGTTTCCGATCCTCTCGGCTATTACGATTTTATTCGTAAATTTAATGAAGAAGGACATAGAAATTACTCTGATCACACTCCGTGTCTGCTTTTGCTTGGCGAAGGTTATGAAGACGGTTATATTATCGACACACAGGGTTATGGCTATGCACGCTATACGGCACATATTCCGAACGCCGAACAACTGGCGATTGCAGTCAAATATCCAAGTCTCAATAATATTATGCGTGAAACAGCTTTGGCGGCGGATATCAAAATGTGCAATATGCTTGAAAACGGTAATAAGGAATATGTAATAAACATTGATGAGGTACGAAATCGTTTTAGGGGTGTGGGATTCAGCGAGGATCTTTTATATGCTGCAATCAATGACAGACCGGAAACGGAATCTGCCGAATTTGACGGCGCACATATTCTTTGCAAGATAAAGGATGAATATGTTCGGCACGCAGAACCGTATCAAGAATCAACACAGGATGATGTGGAAATCGCAATCGCCAAACATATTTTGTGGCAAAATGATGCAGGCGGCGAACAGGCCGTCTTTTCAAACTGTGTGTTCAGAGAACTTAATTTATCTCACCATAATATGTTAAACGCCGTATTTGAAAATTGTGAATTCATCGGAACAGATTTCAGCGGGTCAGAACTCTGTTTTGCAGTCATGAATAACTGCCATTTTATCGGATGCGATTTTACCGGCGTTACTGCGGAGGAATCGGAGTTTAAAAAAGCAGTTTTTGAGGAATCGGTATTTAATAACGGCATATTTACTCACAGTAATTTTACAGGTGCGATGTTCAGTGATTGTGAAATGTACGGAGGCAGTCTGCAAAATTCCTGCTTTGACGCTGTGAGCAACAAAGATTTCATTAAAGGGCAAGTAAACACATCCGGCATCTCCTATGATGAATCCGATTGGTTGGACATAGAACAGCAGGGTGTAAATATGTTGATGTAAGGAGGATTTTATGGTACGAAATAACGGTTGGATTTATAAGGCAGTGAAAAAAGATGCAACATACTTATAGTTTTTTTACAAACGAGCAAGAATGTATCAGGGCTATACTTGACTTGCATAACGGCGGTAAAGAAATAGAACTTGATCCGATGTACAACAAAGGGATGTTTTATAAAGCTCTTATCAAAAAGCCACCGTTGCGCTATGACCTTAATGCAGAAAGCAAAAACTATGACGCAATACAAGGCGATGCCGCTTCACTGCCATTGCCGGACAATTCCGTAGGTTGTATGATACTTGATCCGCCGTTTATGTTCGGCACTCATGGGCAAACCAAAAACAGCGTTATGAACAAGCGGTATACAATGTTTGATACCTTTGAACAGCTAAAGGAATGTTATATCGGAATACTCACCGAAGTATATCGACTGTTAAAAAGGAACGGTTTGCTTATTTTTAAGTGCCAAGATTATACGGATGGCAAGACAACTATGACGCATTGCCTTGTTTGGATGTGGGCAGTTAAATGCGGCTTTTATGCAAAAGATATTGCTATTCTCAATTTACCGATAGCAAAGGTGTATAACGGAAGCCTACGCCAAAGGCATCTTCGCAAAAGCCATTGCTATTATTGGATATTCACTAAAGGCGGCTGTGACAAATTCACGGTCGCCGAAATTTTGAAAGGAACTGATAATATATGAAAAAAGCAACCATAACTATTTCCTATGATGAAGAAAAGCTAAATGCACTAAAACTATACCTCTCGCAAAAAGGTACAACAGTTGAGGATGAGCTTAATAAGGATATGGATACGCTGTATACCAAATCTGTGCCTGTCGGTGTTCGCGAATTTATAGAAATGAGGAACGGCACACCTCCGACAAAGCCTGCTGCTCCCAAGCAAAAGAAAACGAAAATTTCTGTTCCCTCTGCCTTGGGCGAAGCTGCACAGGAGAAAAAGCCGAATGAATAAATCTGTAAATGAAGCATTTGAAATAGCGGTAATACATTTACATGATTCTGATGATGACATCCATTTAACAAGCGAACTTCGCAGTAGTCTATTTGAAATTGCCTATGCCTATCACTTTTTCATGAGAGCCGATGTCGGCAAAGTAACCCTTGACAGCCTTGCGATTAACTTCGGGGAATACACTCTGATAGACTTGCCGACCTTTGCAATTCTCAGTGATGCCATCGGTAAGGAAGACCGCATCAAAACTATTGCTGACTTTGATTTTGAAGATAATAAGATAAGTATTTGGGAACAGGATAAAAATGTATGGAACACTTATTTGTTAGATGACATATCTGACGCTGTTAAAAAGGCAACAGTTGACCCGAATTTTTCTCTGGAAACTCAAATACAGATATTCAAAAATCATTTAATCGGCAAAGAGCTTGTGCAAAATTTGCTTGAAAGAAATATCGACAGCGAAAGTTATGAAACGGCAGATATAGAAAATTGCGACGATGATGAGTCACCCATAATGACAATGTAGCCTTTCAGGGCGACTGTCAGACGATTTGTGCGAGGTTTGAGGACAAGACGGGAAAACACCCGACTTGCCTCATATCTCGCTGTTTCGGGCGGCTTAAGAGCCTTGTTGCACCGAGCGCAGGTGAACAATATACAGGGTCGAATTTTAAGCAGGTGAAAAGGCAGGCGCTACCAATGCGCCTTTGCCCGACTCACATCGGACGGCAGAGCCGACCGTTAAAGGCTTTTCAGGCAAAATTAAATCGTATTTTCTGCGTTGCTACTATATTCGCAGTTGCCCGAAACGGTTGCATACCAACACCTAAAATCCGCTTAAACAAGGCACTTTCATAGGCGTCGAAATACCCAAAAGGAGATGGAAAATATGTCTGCAAATAAAGAAAAGCAACGAGTTTCAGCGTGGCTTTATCCCGAAACTATTGACAGAATTAAAGACCTATACCGTATGGACGATTGCCGAAACAGATCTGAATTTATAGAAAAAGCTATAAGATTTTATATCGGCTACCTTACGGCAGAAGACAAAACAAATTATTTACCGAATATATTTTTGTCAAATATGAAAAGCCTTGTTGCGGAAAGTGATAACCGCACAAGCAGAATGATGTTCAAAATTGCGGTAGAGCTTGCCATGCTGCAGAATATCATTGCCAATCTAAATGATATTGACAAACAGTCACTCACCCGACTGCGCGGCGGTTGCGTTGATGAAGTTAAAAGGCTTGGCGGCAATATCACATTTGAAAACGCATTGGATTGGCAGAAGGGCTGATTAAATGGCAAAGCTCATTACCAAATTCAAATATATTAAGCCGACAGAAAAAGCCGGTGAATATTTGAAATATATTGCCACCCGTGAGGGCGTTGATAAAATAGATGACAGCAAAAAGAATTTGCCTGCGACCGTAAAGCAAAAGCAGCTTATTGATAAATTATTGCTTGACTTCCCCGACTCAAAGGAAATGCACGAATATGAGGACTACCGAAGCCGAATAACTATCGGTACTGCCACCGAATTCATTACAAGAACGCTTGAAGATAATGCAAGCGAGATGATGAACAGTAAAACCTATGCCGACTATATTGCTACCCGACCGAGAGCGCAGCGGTTTGGCGAACATGGTCTGTTCACCGATGACGGCGTTGCAATAAATCTTTCAAAGGTATCTAAAGAGCTAAATGTTCACAAAGGCAATGTATGGACGGCAATAATGTCTTTGCGCCGCGAGGATGCGGCACGACTCGGTTTTGATAACGGTTGCCGTTGGAGAGATATGCTCAGGACGCAAACGCAAACTTTATCGGAGGCTTTAAAAATACCAATGGAAAATTTGCGTTGGTATGCCGCTTTTCATAACGAAAGCCATCATCCGCATATTCACTTAATCGCATATTCGGTTAACGAAAGCGAAGGTTATTTATCCCCGAAGGGAGTTAATAAACTTAGGTCGAGCATTGCAAAAGATATATTTCACCAAGACTTACTTTCGGTATATGAAAAACAGACCGAACATCGTAACACCTTAAAGAGTGAATCAAAGGAACTTATTGCCGAGCTTATCACTAAAATTAACAACGGTATATATGATAATCCTGCGCTCGAAGAAAAACTGACACTGCTTGCAAAGAGATTATCTAACACAAGCGGAAAAAAAGTGTATGGATATTTAAAATCAGATGTTAAAGATCTCATAGATTTCATTGTGGATGAGGTGGCAAAAGACGAACGGGTTTCTGCTCTTTATAATTTATGGTACGAGTGCAAAGAAGAAGTGTTGCTCACCTATTCTCAAAGTCTGCCTAAAAGAGTTTCGTTATCACAAAACAAAGAGTTCAAATCTGTTCGAAATACGGTAATTGAAGAAGCGATGAATATCGTAATGAAAAATGCATTGACGGATGAAACGCTCGGTGATGAATTGCCGGATCCGGATTATTACATAACTGAAACAGATGATGTTCAAATTGACCCGGAAGACGAATCCGATAACATTACAGAGAAAACAGAATCGAGCGAAAAGTGGCGCCTATATGCTCTCGTAAAACGGTTGCTTGACCGAGAAACCGAATATTACAACCCAAGTGAAGCGGTACATTGCCTTATACAAGCGGCAATGCAAAATTTATCGGTTGCAAAGTATAGGCTGGGAAAGCTCTTTCTGAAAGGCGAGGATGTCCCACCAAACTCAACCTATGCCCTGTATTGGTTAGAAGAAGCCGTAAAGGATGACAATCCTTACGCAGAGTATCTGCTCGGAAAAGTTTATCTAAAAGGCGAATATGTCGATAAAGACATTGAAAAAGCCATAGAATTGCTTAAATCCTCTGCCGATCAGAATAACAAATATGCGGCTTACACCCTCGGCAAATTATATCTTGACGGAACAACTGCTCCGCAAGATATTGAGCAGGCCTTGAAATACCTTACACATTCGGCAGACAACGGTTTCGCAACTGCTCAATATTTGTTGGGAAAATTATTATACAGCGGAGAGCTGATGCCTATAAACATCAATAAGGCTTTGGAATATTTATTGTCGGCTGCTGAGCAGGCCGATCCTTTCGCCGCTTATCTTGCAGGCAAAATAATGCTGAATGAAGATTCGGTGAAAAATATTAAAGAAGCAGTCAGGTGTTTTGAAATCGCCGCCGAGCAAGGAAATTCTTATGCCGAATACCAACTCGGAAAAATATATCTGTATGGCGTTGACAACGATAAGGATTATTCGCAAGCACTCGGTTGGCTTACCGCCTCTGCCGAACATGGCAATCCTTACGCTGTCCGACTGCTTCACAGCATCCGCAGTAACAGAAATCAGTATGCTTGCATGGCGGCAATCAGATTACTTCATCATATCAGCCGGATGATTAAAAATCGCTTGGATGATGAGCGCAAAATCGGCGGCGCCGTTACCGACCGTAAATTGATGCGTAAAATTGAAGAAAAGAAACAGGCACAAGGAATCAAAATGGGCTAAAAATTTTAGTAATAAGGATGTGATATTATGTCACGATACATTCATTTCAGCAACACCGAAAAGGAAACCGCCTGCCAAACGGATATTGCCGAGCTGCTTAAAAGAAACGGCGAAAGGTTATATCGTAACGGTAAAGAATCATATTGGCTTGACGGAACATCAAAGGTATCTATTAAGGGTAACCTTTGGTATCACCAATACGAGGGAGTCGGAGGCAATGCCGTTGACTTTGTCCGTAGGTTTTACAATAAGTCCTATCCCGAGGCAATAACATATCTGCTCGGCGGTTACGGTGGCTCACCGATACAGTCCGCACCGGTAATAAAAAAAGAGCAAAAACCATTTGAAATGCCTAAAAAAAACGACAATATGCGCAGAGTATATGCCTATCTCATGAATCGCCGAGGTATAGACAGAGATGTGATATACACATTTGCACATTGCGGTTTGATTTATGAATCCGAAAAATATCACAATGTTGTATTTGTAGGCAAAGACAATCAAGGCATTCCCCGTCATATTCACAAGCGCGGCACCGCTTCGGAAAGCACCTACAAAGGCAATGCGGACAGCAGTATTCCCGAATTCAGTTTTCACTGGAACGGCAAAAGTGATAAAATATATTTGTTTGAAGCGCCCATTGATATGCTGTCTTTTATTACGATGCATAAGGAAAATTGGCAGCAGCATTCGTATGCAGCCTGTTGCGGTGTATCCGACAGAGTGCTTTTTCAAATGCTTAACGATAACTCGGATTTAAAAACCGTATATCTCTGCCTTGATAACGATGAGGGCGGCGAAAAAGCAACCAAGCGTATATCCGATAAACTGTTTATACATGGGATAGATCACGAAATCCTCGTTCCGAATCTCAAAGATTGGAACGAAGATCTTTTGAATCCGACTGAAAGCGAGGAAGATGAATGTCCGGCGTTACAACTCTGATATTTGTAGGCGCAGTTATGTTTGCCGTTCTCGGCGGCGTAACACTGCTCTCTCATATTTATAACCTAAATATAAAGGCAAAAACCGTCGGCAACGGTCAACACGGAACTGCCCGGTGGGCAACCAAAGCAGAAATAAATAAAACATACCGGCATATACCGTTCACACCGACAAAATGGCGCAATCAGGCAAAAGGAAATATAACACCGACCGCTACTCAATTTGTACGAAAAAAGCACAGCCTTAAAATGTTGCCTGCCGAACAGCCGTTGCCCCAAGGCATTGTTGTCGGTTGCGTCGGCAACACTACGGCATTGGTTGATACCGGAGATGTCCACGCACTTATGATCGGTGCTGCCGGCGTAGGTAAAACAGCATATTGGCTATACCCTTGTATTGAATATGCGTGTGCAAGCGGTATGTCTTTTTTATCCACCGATACCAAAGGCGATATTATGCGAAATTACGGAAACATTGCAAAAAACTACGGCTATAACATATCTGTAATCGATTTGCGAAATCCAACAAAATCAAACGGCAATAATCTATTGCATCTCGTAAACAAGTATATGGATTTGTATCAGGCTAACCCCGACAATCTCGTGTATAAGGCAAGGTGCGAAAAATATGCCAAAATTATATCTAAAACTATAATACTGTCGGGCATGGACGCCGCATCCTTCGGACAAAACGCATACTTTTACGATGCGGCCGAAGGCTTGCTGACGGCCACAATATTGTTGGTGGCTGAATTCTGCAAGCCCGAAGAACGCCATATCGTATCGGTATTCAAAATCATTCAAGAGCTGCTCGCACCTTCTCAAAGGAAAGGAAAAAATCAGTTCCAACAGTTAATGGAATTACTCCCAAACGATCATAAGGCCAAATGGTTTGCGGGTGCGGCCCTTAATACCGCTGAACAAAGTATGGCATCGGTAATGTCCACTGCACTTTCCCGGCTAAACTCTTTCCTCGATTCCGAGCTTGAGCAAATCCTCTGCTTTGATACCGAGATAGATGCCGAGAAATTCTGTAATGAGAAATCTGCGCTGTTTATAATCATGCCGGAAGAAAATCCGGCGACATTCTTTATGATTTCTCTAATTGTTCAGCAGTTATACCGAGAGATACTTTCGGTTGCCGATGAAAACGGAGGCAAGCTCAAAAACAGATGTATATTTTTCTGCGATGAGTTTGGTACGCTTCCTAAAATCGAATCCGCCGAGATGATGTTTTCCGCATCGCGCTCAAGGCGTTTACAGATAGTTCCCATTATTCAGTCGTTCTCGCAGCTTGAAAAGAACTATGGCAAGGAGGGTGCAGAAATCATCATTGACAATACTCAGTTAACCGTATTCGGCGGTTTTGCACCGCAAAGCACTTCAGCCGAAACATTATCAAAGGCGCTTGGCAGCAAAACCGTAATGTCGGGTTCGGTAAGCAGAGGAAAGAACGATCCGACGCAGTCGCTTCAAATGATAGAGCGCCCGTTAATGACTCCCGATGAACTTAAATCCATGCCAAAAGGTCAGTTTGTAGTTATGAAAACGGGTTTCTATCCAATGAAGGTCAAATTAAAACTGTTCTATAAATGGGGAATTGAATTTGATGATGACAATCCGTATATGATTGAGGATCAAGGCAACCGCAAGGTAAAGTATGCCGATAAAAAGACAATTACGGACGGAATAGTTAAAAAATATCGTCCCGAACTGTTAGAACCAACCCCTCATATGTCTGATTGCGACAATATGGGTAGCCGGTCAATGCCGTTGGCAGAAAAGAATGCACCGGTAACCCACACCGGGAACAAGCGAAAAAATAATGGCGGCACCGCATTAAAGCCGCATCCGAAGCACAAAATGACCGGAACGGAGATGAAAAATAATGGGCAAGCTTGATTTTTTATATCGTTCTGAACTTCCTCACCGAGCCGTTGCTGTTTATATCTATCTGTCCGACAGAGCCAACATTCAAAACGAATGTTGGCCTGCCATACCGACAATCGCTAAAGATATAAAATTATCGCCGTCAACGGTACGCAGAGGTATAGCCGATCTGCGGAAAGCAGGACTGCTTGATACTGCACAACGCTACCGTAAAAAAGGCGGTAAAAGCAGTCTTCTTTTCAAGCTTAAGGGCTAAAAATTTTAACCGTTATTCTCCACAGGGCAACTATGTCAGTTAGGTGGTAGGTGCTACCTGTCACCATGGAGGGAGAAAGAGAATCTCCCATCTTAAAAGATAGAAGATAGAGAGAAAAACAAAAAATATATATACTTATATTTAGAAAAAGATATATAGTAAAAGCAGGCGGTCTGCAAATTTGCCCATGCCCGATAAAACGGATATGGTTTTTTTTCTCTGTCTTTATGAAGGTGTGTTATTATTCTACGAAAATAAATAGGAGTGAATCATATGTCAATTATCAAAAATCAAATTTCAGACTACAATGCTTTTCTTATTGATGAAGAAAAAAGCGCAGCAACCATAGAAAAATATATCCGTGATGTCACTGCTTTCACCGAATGGCTTGGTGATAATGAGCTTTGCAAGGAGAAAGTCCTCGCATATAAAGAATACCTTGCGGTGCAGTTGATATTAAATTACTTTTATTTGACTAATACTGCAAAATATGGTAAACTAAAAATAAAAAGACTTCAAACCGCAGAAGTTTACTATTTTTAACCGGTATACCAAAGGCACCTTATTTGTGTTCCCCGCGGTATATCGGTTTTGTATTTATATATGGAGAGAAATCAATATGTTAAGTAAGTTGTTTGATTATTATAATGAATTCTATTTATGGAATAATAATGTAGTTAGAGTATAATAACTTGAAAGATATTGAATTATATTTTTTCACATTATTGAAAAGCACTTGCACAAAATCAGCAAGTGCTTTTTGATTATTATATTAGTTTATAATTTTAATCAGGCATTATTTTATTCCCCGTTTTTCGTACTAAACAAAGAATATTATTTGTCGAAAAAGCTTGAAACATATGGAAAATTATAGAATTAGTGATATAATATAATAAAAGCGCTGAAGGAGGAATATTCTTGCTGTTATATTATTTAAGTTTGGTAGATACCGAAGAAGAAAAGTCTAAACTTGAAAATCTTTATTATGAATATAAGGCTCTTATGAAATATATTGCTTTTAACATATTGGGAGATAATGGCTTAGCGGAAGATGCAGTCCATGAAGCTTTTATAAAATTAACTCGGCATTTAGATGGAATAGGTGAAATTAAAAGTCTCAAAACCAAAGCCTTCATCGTTATAATTATTAGATGCGTCGCATTGGATATGCTTGACAAGGAAAAGCGAAATAAAATATACAGCTTCGATGATATAGGCAATAAAGCAATAACAGAAGATACTATGATCGAAAGCATCGAGCTTAAGGAGCTTTGCTCCTTAATTAAAGCCTTACCGGCTATACATAGAGATATAATAGAATTAAAAGTATATTATGAATTATCAGATAAAGAAATCAGCGACATACTCGGTATTTCACGTCAAGCCGTCAGAAAAAGATTACAACGAGCAAGAAATGCACTAAAGCAATCACTTGAAAAGTTAGGTGTATATTAATGTTTTTGTCAAATAAATGTGACCAAAGATTGAAAGCAGCCTTTGAGCTTTACAATCAGCAATTATCGGATAATCTTCCGAATAAAGATGAACTGAAAACCATAACCTTCTCACAGACTTTTGAAACTAAAATGAAGAAACTTTTAGCTGCTCAAAAGAAATCATATTACTATATGATTAATACTGTAGGAAAAAGAATAGCAATTATTATTACTGCTTTATTAATTACTCTTACCGCTACAACATTTGGCGTCAAAGCGATCAGAGAAACGGTCATAGAGTTTATAACAGAAACATTCGAAAAATTCACAAGAATATCAATAACAAATAATGAAGATATACCCGCGGTAATTGTATTTCAAAAGATTCAACCGCAATATATACCTGACGGTTTTGAGGTGTCACGTTCATCTTATTACGAAGATTCATGTCTAATATTATATTCAGATTCACAAAACAATATAATTAGTTATTCACAGCAAATCAATTATGATTCGAATTTGACGACCGACACAGAAGGAGCAGAAATTGAAACAGTTTATATTAATTCACTTGAAGGAATAATGTATACTAACAAGGATTTCAATAAAATAATTTTTGGAAATGAGAAATATTATTTTATTCTATACGGACAGGTTTCAAAAGAAGAACTATATAAAATTGCTGAATCTATCCCTGTTGAATAAAAATCTTAAAAAAAGCCGGTCACAAAAAGTCCCTTCTTTCCGTTTACATTAATAGAGAACAAAAATCTCTGTTATTAATGTCGGAAAGGAGGGATATTTATGTGCAAAAAAGTACTTTCAATCATACTTACTCTTGCTTTATGTTGTGGTATTGGTTTATCGGCAGAAGCAGTTGCTGTTTCAAATTTAAGTGCAACGGATTCTTTTGAAAGTGGTAATACCGCTCAGCCTTATTATAACTATACATCAGATGTTAATGTTAATTTAACAAATTCAAGCGGAAATGCAAAATGCACTACAACAGTAAATGGTTATGCCGGTACAGCAACTAAAATCAAGATAACTATGACACTTCAAAAGAAAACGCTCTTTTGGTGGAGTAAAGATACGTCATGGACTACAACTGTTAGTGATTACTATGCTTCACTGTCAAAAACAGCTTCTGTCGGCAGCGGAACATACCGTGTAAAGGCCGAATGTGTTGTATACAGCGGCAGTGCAAGCGAAACAATTACGCAGTATAGTTCCGAGCGTACTTTTTAATTAGTTGATTTCATAGAAGGATTTGATTTAATTAATCGAATCCTTCGCACTTAAAATATCTTAAAATGTAAAATTCATATCTTAATTTTACTCATATTTGTGGTATGAGTTCGTAAGTAATATACCAATTATGTGAAAAGGTGAAATAAATGAAAAAAAGAATTATTGCATCAATTTTATCTTTATGTATAATTTTTACATCAGGATTATTCACAAATGCTGAAAATTTAAATATTTCTGATACATACTCTTTCAATGAATCTAAAAGCCTTAAAAGCTATAGCAAAATTATTGAATATTTCCAAAAAAGTTCGGTAAAAACGTATAGCACAAAAAATACAAGTTCAAATAATAAGTTGATTAATTGCTACGGAGGATCATTTATTGATTCCGATGGTAAACTTAATATTAATTTGGTTAAAAACACATATTCTTTACAAGAGGAAATTAATCAAATAGCTAATGATGATACATTGATTTATAATAAGTGCAATTATTCTTATAATGAATTAAGAAACGTATATGATCAAATATGTGAGCACATTAATGAGTATAATATCACTGAGGTAAGCATTATTGAATCAAAAAATAAAGTAATAGTTTATGGTGAAAATATTAATGAAATTTCCAATAAACTAACCAATATCATAAATACAAATGCTGTTGAATTTCAAGAATTAAATTCTCAATATTCTAAATGTGCAACTTATGATTTAAAGGCTGGCGAATATGTTTCAAGCGATATATACGAATCAACTATTGGTTTTTGCGGAAAAGATGAAAATGGCAATAAAGGAATAATTATAGCAGGACATGCCGTAAATGCTATCGGAAATACAGTATATAACAGTAATGGTAAAAAAATAGGAACTGTAACAAAAAGGAAAGAAAGTGGAAACGTAGATGCTGCCTTTGTGAAAATTGAAAATGGATTGTTTACAAAATTTAATGCAACTTATCAATTAAGTGATGGTAGCAATATTTGGTCATGGCTACCATCTAGTTCTATTCCAGAAGGAACCCAATTAAAGAAATATGGAATTACTACTGGACAAACCTCTGGAAAAGTTATTACAAATACCACAACATTTACTGTTGGTTCGATAACTCACACAGATGTAGTAAGAACTTCTATATATGCACAACCAGGAGATAGCGGTGGTCCTGTTATAAAGACTATTCCAACTACTTCTGAGAATTGTTTGGTTGGAACATGCATGGGAATTGCAACCTATTCAAACGGAACTGTTGAATTATATTTTACAAAAATTGACAATATAATTAATTGGTCCGGTGTAACCCCAATTCTTTGCCCTTAATTTTAATAATTGGCTATTTGCTTTAAGTGTTTCTTTTATCTGAACTAATAATAAACTTCTTGACACTTTTTAATAAAGGAAAATTAATATGTTGCAAAAAAGAAAAATTCTTTATATATTCATCATTTTAATTATTGTACTAATAAGCATATTTATTATAAATTATATTGTTAAGAAGAATTCTTTTGTTGAACCGAAACAAAGTGATTTTTCGCTTGAACTTAAATATAATAAAGATTGTAACATAATAGTTGCAGAATTACATAATATATCCAATAATAATTATAATATTATAGCTGAGGGTGCCAAAATGGATTTTATTGAGATACATATCATATGCGATTCAACGGAACTGCCATCAACAACACGCCCAATTCTTTCGACAATATCATTTCCTAAAAACTCTTGCATTAAACATGAATTATCTTTAAATAATATTAACTTTTCTGGCAACTGTGAAATTTATGCAGAAACGGCATTTTATATTATTAATTCTGACACTTTAGAAAAACATAAATTTAAATTAATCAGTAACTCCGTCAATATTGTAAAAAATAATTAAAACAAATCACATTGCGGCATATTACAATACTATTCACTGGCATATTACAAATTAGAACAAAAAACATTTTTAACTTCTGTTATAATCAAAATAACGAGTTTATTGGAAATAAAAATAATTTTTCCACTATACATAATAGTAACATATTTATGTAAAAACTTTAAAAAAACGAATCTATTCCTGCTGAAAAAAATCTTGAAAAACCTGTCACAAAAAGTCCCTTCTTTCCGTTTACATTAATAGAGAACAAAAATCTCTGTTATTAATGTCGGAAAGGAGGGATATTTATGTGCAAAAAAGTACTTTCAATCATACTTACTCTTGCTTTATGTTGTGGTATTGGTTTATCGGCAGAAGCAGTTGCTGTTTCAAATTTAAGTGCAACGGATTCTTTTGAAAGTGGTAATACCGCTCAGCCTTATTATAACTATACATCAGATGTTAATGTTAATTTAACAAATTCAAGCGGAAATGCAAAATGCACTACAACAGTAAATGGTTATGCCGGTACAGCAACTAAAATCAAGATAACTATGACACTTCAAAAGAAAACGCTCTTTTGGTGGAGTAAAGATACGTCATGGACTACAACTGTTAGTGATTACTATGCTTCACTGTCAAAAACAGCTTCTGTCGGCAGCGGAACATACCGTGTAAAGGCCGAATGTGTTGTATACAGCGGCAGTGCAAGCGAAACAATTACGCAGTATAGTTCCGAGCGTACTTTTTAATTAGTTGATTTCATAGAAGGATTTGATTTAATTAATCGAATCCTTCGCACTTAAAAAAATTAAATTGTATTGACAATTTATCAAGATATAGGAATGATTGTATTGAAAAAAGTATTGGTTTTAGTTTTAAGCGTGCTATTAATTTGCTCCGCTCTGCCCGTTACGGTTTTTGCGGAATCTGAGGAAAAGTGCGGCGATAATCTTGTCTGGAGTATTGACAGCGAAACCGAAACGCTTACAATCTCGGGCAGCGGCAATATGTACGATTACGGACCCGGCAATGAACTGAGACGCGCTCCGTGGATTTCTTATGACGGTGATATAAAGCATATTGTTATCAGCGAGGGCGTTACCTCTGTTGGAAATGACGCCTTTTTTACTCTATATCCCGAAACCGTCAGCCTGCCCGATACGCTTGTACGGATAGGTGAATATTCATTTGCGTGTTCAGGTTTAATAAAGCTAAAAATCCCCGCAAGCGTTGAAGTGATAGAAGAAGGAGCCTTTGATTCCTCGGACAGCCTTACTGAGGTGTGTTTTGAAACGGGAAGGCTTAAAAGCATCGGTAAATATGCTTTTGGGCATTGCGTAAAGCTTGAGACAATAATACTGCCGCAGTCCGATCTGGAAATCGGGTACGGGGCTTTTTATAAAACCGCTGTTAAAACGCTCGATATTCCGAAAGGAATAACCGCGATAGGTAAGAGCGCCTTCAAGTCGTGTGAAGCTCTTACCCGTGTTACTCTGCCTGAGGGCTTAACCGAAATCGAAGACGGAGCTTTCAGCTTTTGTTCATCGCTCGCATCAATTGAATTCCCTGATACGCTTTCGGTAATCAGCGACCAAGCTTTTGCCTGCTGTAGTTTGCTTACAACCGTGAAGTTTCCCGATTCGATTATTTCAATAGGAGAAGAGGCATTTACTCTAACCTCTCTCATAGAGGCGGTTTTCGGAAAAAACATTAAAAAAATCGGGGCAAATGCATTTTACGGCACCAATTTAAGCGCAGTTTTTCTGCCGCCGAGCGCGGAGCAGACCTACGGCGCGTTTGCTAATTCCGCGGGCAGAGTTATAACGGTATACGGAGTTCCGGGCAGTATGGCGGAATATACGGGCAGAGATAATTTTATTCCCCTTAATTTACCCGCTGCCGAAAGAATAGGCATAACCGAAATTGCGCTTGCTTCCTATGACGGGCTTGAATACAGTACGGACGGTCAAAGCTGGCAGAGCAGTCCTGTTTTTTCTGGGCTTAATTCTGATACTGAATACACATTTTACCAGCGCTATGCCGCGACCGAAACAGCCGCCGCCTCCCCATCAACAACCCCGACCGTTATAAAAACCAATGCGGGCGAATTTGCGGGAGAGGATTACTGGAAGTATGATTACGCAACCGAAACACTTACGGTTTGCGGAAACGCATTTTTAAGCGATTACACCTCCGATTATTACGCGCAGGGCTGGTCTGATTTTAAAGCACAAATCAAAAGGCTTAAAATAATAAATGCCGACGGTAAAATCGGGTCTTATGCCTTTAGTAAGCTTACCTCGCTTAAAGAAGTGACAATATGCGAGGGGATTACCGCTATCGGTGACAGCGCCTTCAGGAACAGCATAAGCCTTGAAAATATAACCTTTCCCCGCTCGGTAAAGGAAATCGGCGACTGCTCTTTCCTTAATTCGGGACTTTCGGGAGCTGTTGATTTAAGCGGAGTTTCAGCAATCGGCGACAAAGCTTTTATGAATACCTCGCTGACCGAAACGCGCTTTTCAAAAAACACGGTTTATTTAGGCTTTGACGCTTTTGCGGGAACAAAGCTTCAAAAAGCTATTATTACGGGCAACGCAGAATTTATTGCTAAAACGGCGTTCGGCGATAACGCACAAACGTTAATATACTGTAACAAGGGCGCGGGCGCGGAAAGCTACGCGGCGGAAAACGGAATCTCGTACAGATATTTCGGCGACCTTGACTCCGACGGTTCCTTTACTGCAACCGACCTGTCGCTCCTTAAAAGGCTTTTGTTAAACATCGATTCTGCCTTTGACCCGACCGCAAGTGACATCAATGCCGACAGCAAGGTCGATATTTTGGATTTGGTAAGACTTAAAAAGCTTGCAGCGAAAGCTTAAAATAAATACGATGGAGTGAGTCCAGTGTACTTTTGATTTTCGATTTCTGTTTATCTAACAAAAAAGGAGATATGAAAATGAAACGCAAAAAAATGTTAAAAAGATTTCTTTCCTTTATTCTTTGTTTTGCTATGCTTTTAAGCGCAATTTCAGGTGCTGTTTTCGCCGACTATTATGAGGTCATTAACGATACTCTTGCAAATCCCACCCTTTACGGCGGCGTATACGCAAATGAAAAATACATATTAGTCGGAGAAGGCGGCTCAATTTATTATTCTATTAATGCAACGCAGTGGACAAAACAACCTATTGTAACTAACAATACTCTAAATGATATAATATATGCAAATGACAGATTTGTAATTGTCGGCGATAACGGAACAATTTTAACTTCTTTTGACGGAGAAAATTGGGCAGAAAGAAGTTCTGGAGTTTCATCTGATTTGAACGCAATAATGTATGTCGAGGAAAAATATATTGTTGTGGGAAATAACGGTACTGTGTTATCGTCATCCGATACAGGAGTATGGGATTTAAAGACGACAAACACGAATTATAATTTAAACGATATTATCTTTGCTAAAAACACGTACATCGCAGTAGGTAACTACGGTACAATTATTTCTTCGGTGAATGGTAATTCGTGGAGCATTTTGACATCAAATACAATAGAAAATTTGTATACCGTAGCAACGGACGAAAGTTTGTCAGCTTCGGCTGAAAACAGCCGTATTGTTGTAGGCGGTGCAAATGGAACAGTCTTAATGTCTTTAAATGCCGATTCTTGGGCGGTTCAAATTTCCCCTACTGCAGGTACAGCTATTATGGGAATGACATTTTATAACAGCCAGTTTGTGCTTGTAGGTACATCATCGCTTATTATGACATCAACGGACGGTGTCTCATGGACATCCAAATTTTCACAAGGAGTCAATGATTGGTATAGTGTACACTATTTAAACAACAAGTATTTCTGTTTGGGCTCTGGCTGTTCTGTAGAGTATTCTTCTGATGGAAACTCATGGTCTATATGCAACGTAGGAAAGATATCGCCGTTAAATGATGTTTTGTATGTAAATAATCAGTTTATTGCTGTCGGAAATTCGGGCACTATTGTAACCTCTGAAAATGGAGATTCGTGGCTAAATAGACTTTTTGGAAGCAATTCCACATTAAACGGTATAGCATATGGCAACAACGTATATGTTGCAGTCGGAAATAACGGTATTATTTATACCTCACCCGATAGCATTACATGGACAAAAAGAACCAGTCCGATTTCCGAATCATTAAATGATATTTGTTATTCTAACGATATATTTGTTTCGGTCGGTGATAACGGTACAATAATAACATCGTCTGATGGATTGTCTTGGTCGGCAGTAGACAGTAGCTCATACAACGATTTAAAAGGTATCTGCGGTAGCGACACTATGTTTGTAGCTGTTGGGGCATCCGGCACTATTCTCTATTCTTCTGATGCTCTAAATTGGAACACTTCAAATACATCGGGTGCTGGATTATATGATATTCAGTTGGTAGACGAAAAATTTGTGGTTGTTGGTGCCGCAGGTACAATAAAATTTTCTACGGATTGTATAACATGGAGTTCTGCTACCGTTAATACCAATACAACTATTAAAGGAATATGTCCTTCTCAAAAAGTCGCCGTTGGCAATAAGGATATTTTGGGAACAAATACGCTTTCAGATTGGAGTAAAGTGTTATCAACAAAAGCAAGCTTAAACAGCGTGGCTTACGGGCTTGGAAAATATGTAGGCGTTGGAACAGATATAGTAACATTCATAGCAGATATATCATCACCTGTAATTGCATTAACTGAACAAAGCAACTATACATCAGGTAACGTTACCGTTAATGTCAGCATAGATGATGAAAGCGGGATTGCATTAAAGAAATGGGCTTCTGGCGAACAAGAATCTAATTATTTTGCCGATAGCGGAACTGAATTTGAAGAGGATTCCTTTGATGTAGTCAGTAATGGTATTTATACTGTATATGCCAAAGATTTAGGCGGTTTGGAAACTGTTGAAACAATAACAGTGACGAAACAGGATATTACCCCTCCCTCTGCCCCGAGTTGGGTTCAGCATTACGGCTTTACCGGTAATCCGATTGTAATTATATGGAACTCAGTTTCTGATTCTGCTTTGGGCGGATATAACATTTATAGGGATTCTCAGTTAGTAGGAACTGCTGCAGCGGGTGAAACCTCTTTTTCGGATCAAACACCATTTAATGGTAGTAGCACATATTCTGTCGCGGCTTTCGATAAAGCAGGCAACCAGTCAACCGCTACAGAATCGTCACACCAAAGCACAATGATTATTGATGGTTTTTATCCCGGAATGACTGCTGAAAATGTTCGTCAAAATATTGTCTTGAATAGCGACGAAACGGTCGAAATATACGACAAAGATGATACAGCTATTGAAGATTCAGCATTAATAGGATCTCAGTCGAAAATCTTCATTAAGAAAAACGGAGAAATAACAGAGCAATATATTGTTGCCTTGTACGGTGATTTAAACTGCGACGGATTAATTAATAATTCTGATATAACTGAAGTAAGAAAATATTTGTTGTCGAACTATGACGGAAAAAACATCTCCCATGTTATTGCAGATATAAATTGGGATAAAGCTTTTAATATTATCGATTTTATTCATATTAAAAAATATGTAAGTAATGAAGGATTAATAATTCAAAATCGTTTGGGTGGAACACCGGCAAGATTTGCATCAATAGTTGACAGTATATCACCCACGGTTGATGTAAGTGTTTCTCAAGAATGGGACACGAACAACACTATTACCGTCACTACAAGTGATGCCCAGAGCGGAATCTTTATTAAAGAATATTCTTTGGAAGGGAAGAATTTGGGAATATTCTCCGAAAATACTATTGAAGTAAGCAAAAACGGCAATTATACCTTTACGGTATATGACTATTCTGGCAATGCAACAACAGCAGCTGTAATCGTCAATCATATTATTGATGTACCGGTTTTAGGAGCATATGAAAAAGTATATAATGATTTTGAAATTCCCTCTAAAGGGATTGATATTGACCTAACACGGTATTACAGTTCGATGAATAACGAAGCAGGCATTTTCGGAAAAGGCTGGATTTCAACCTACGAAGCAACCTGTAAAGATTTTCAAAACGATCCGTCACTAAATTTAAAAGTCGTTACTTTACCGGGCAACAAACCTATACTTTTCACATATGAAAACGGTTCATATACATGCGGAACATCACGAATGAAACTAACAAACGGAACCAACGGCACTTTTATATTGGAAACACCCGAAAAGATCAGGTATACTTTTAACTCAGACGGACAACTTATCACTATAGTTGATAAGTTAGATAATACTGTTACAATTTCTCTTTCGGATGAAGGAAAGATCCAATCCATTACCGATAGTGTAAGTCGGCAATATTCATTCGAATATGGGAACAATGGATTGGTTTCTAAAATCTCAGATCCGTCCGGTCGTATTTTTCAATATCAATACGACTCAAATAATATGTTGATCAATATCATCGATCCTATGCTTACCTGTACAACGCAGTATCGTTATAACAGTGACGGATATATTGCAGTAATCTTTGACGCTTTCCATAATATCATTGAAAGCGTAACATATTCATCTGAAACCAGCGGTAGAATAAGCAGTATTACAGATAAAGACGGTGCAAATTATGCATACACAATTGATGATACAGAGCGAAAAATAACAATTACAGATATTTTCGAAAAATCTACGGTATATTCTTATGATAAGTATATGCAGTTGATTTCGACAACTGATATTTCCGGCACAAAATCTATAAACTATTATAATGCTTTCGGAGATATAAATACTGTTACCTATTCAGATAGTAATACAGAAAAGTATGTGTATGATGCTAACGGCAATATTCTATCCGTTACATATACTAATGACGGAGTGACAAGTAAAGAAGAATATACATACGATACCGATGGTAATATGCTTTCATCAAAGGATACCGATGGCAAGAGAAAATATTATGAATATGATTCAATCGGAAGGCTTTCCATGGAAATAACACCGAATAACGGTACAGACATATATGACGAGGATACAAGTGATCCGGATGACTTTTATATGGCTGAATACGAATACTATAGAACACCTAAGTATCGCAAGAATTTGGTTTCTGGCATTTATTACAGCAATGATACCTATATAACATACTCATATGATAACAATGGGTATCTTTTAAGTGAAACCACAGAATCAGGCGCAACATCCTACTCTCACAATAATATCGGATGGTTAAAGTCTGAAATCAAAAGCGGAAGCGATTCTATTAATTATTCCTATAATTTAAATGGTAACATCACATTATTACAAAAAGGAACTACAGTTATTACGCGCTCCGTATACGATACATATGGAAGAATTAAGCAGCAAATAGAAGGTTCTGAGTATTCAGAAGAATATGATGGTCTTAAGAAGATACCGGCAATTGATTCATATTCAGATGACGGTGACGAAGTTCCGGTTGGAACACGTTATTATTACGGTAATAACGAAAAGCTATCACATGTCAAAATGAGCGACTACACTGTAAATCTAAATAGTGATCAAAGCATAAGCAATGTTAAAGTTTGTAACAACGCATTGGTTTCTTACAGCTACAGCGACGATGTAAAGCATCTTTTAGAGCAAACGCAGTATGCAAACGGACAGTCCATTTCATATGCTTATACCGACTCGGGTAATATCCAATCTGTTACTATAGGCGATGACACATCTCCTGCTTTTGTTTACAGCTATAACGAAAACGATGAACTTACAAGAAAAACCGATAACACAAACGAAATTCAAACGGATTATTCGGATCATCTCGTAACGGTAAGTAAAATAAACGATGATTCCACATTGACTGTTTTGCACAAGTATGAAACTTCATATGATACAGACGATATTAGCCAATTTATTGAAACTGTTGGAAGTAATATCTATACAGTAAAGCACCTTACCGATGAAGACAAATTTGTGCTTAATTCAACGGACAGCATAAATAAGTCTTTCAGTATTAACCATCAGAACGGTAATCTATCCGGAACACAAATTTCAAAAACTGTCAATAACACAACATCTCTTTTGCTGTCAACAGAATATTCGTATACTGACAATAAGATATCGTCAGCTACAAGCAGTTACTCGGGAGGATCTGTTCAATACGGATATATCTACAATGGCGAGACTTTAACTAAGATCACCAGAAACAACTCAGAAAAAAGATATAAATACGATGCTTATAATCGATTAGAGAGGGTTGATGATACATTACAGTCAATAACCACAAAATATTTTTACAACGGTTCCGGTAACATTGTGTCAAAGAAAGAGTATAATTTAACTGCTTTTGAGACAGAGCCCTCGGCATTGTTGAATACTCAAACCTTCACATATGAGGATTCCGATTGGCCAGATAAGCTGACATCTGTAAACGGCAATACCATAACATATGACGATTTGGGTAATCCTTTATCATATAATGGATGGACGTATGTTTGGGAAGCTGGACGTCAGCTTAAAAGAATGTCAAATGACAATTCGATAATCGATTACAAATATGATGACAGCGGAATACGCATTTCTAAAACAATAAATAATGTAACCACAAATTATACAACCGTTGACGGCCGTATAACAAGTCAGAATGACGGAACAAATTTGCTTTACTTCCGTTATGACCATAATAATGAGCTTGTTGGTTTTAACCTGAACGGCACAGAGTATCTGTATTTAAAAAACTTACAGGGCGATATTGAAGGAATACTCAATATGTCGGGAGAATTAGTGGTCAGCTATGCTTATGACGCATGGGGAAAGGTATTATATACCGCTGGAACGCTTGCGAGTACAGTCGGCACAATTAATCCTATGCGTTACCGTGACTATTATCTTGACAGCGAAACAGGATATTATTACTTGCAGTCACGTTATTATGATCCCAATATTTGCAGATTCATCAATGCCGACGAGCCGAGTGTAATCACTCTCAATTTTGGAACAATTAACGGTGCTAATTTATTCGCATATTGCAATGATGATCCGATCAATAATATCGATCCTACCGGATATTTAAAGTATTATGTATATCGCGGATATAGTGCATTAATTGAGATAAGTCATATGATTGCATCAACTATTGGATATGCCATATCAGCATTAAAATTGGGATCTATTGCAGCAAGCTCGACAGCTTCAGGAGTCGGAATCGTAATTGCTGTTGCAGCTTCCTTTGGAATAGCATGGAGTGTATGTCTGGCATTGATGAATTGTAGTAGTTTGATTTTAGCTTTGGTTTATTATAAGCAATATCGTGGATTTAAAATGGCATCATGGGGATTGTTTGGGAGGTCTGTTTATTTTGTCACTAAAATATAAGAAGTTATTAATTCTTATTGCTTCGATTCTTGATTGCTTGTGGTTCTTTTTCTTCCCGTATCTCACCAAATTAATTAAAAATGATATTATTCATTTCATAATTAATATTCTGTGTATTGTGTTCGGAGTAATCATGATGGTATTTTTAACAATGAAGAGTAAATAATATTTGCGTATCGCACAGGGCTTAATTCCCTGTGCGATAGCATTGACTTACAAACGTTCACTGACAAAACTATTTTATTCAATCATATGTGACATCACTACTATTATTTTGAAAGCAAAACAGAACATTATTACTTGCAAAGTAGTTTTGTAGTTCTATCTTTTTAAAAGCAGGAGAATATAGTGAGATGAAAAAATTCAAATTATACATAATATTAATAGCTATATTTTTATTAATATTGTTTTTAGCTATAATTGCTTTCTATTCTATACCTTATACCAAATGTAATTCCTTAATTCTATCCGCGAATAAAAATGAGACTGGTTTTTCATTTGAAAATGAAAACGATCCCTTTATTTCTAAAAGCGATTTTGATAAATTAGTTGTTTTACCAGAAGATGAAACAGATGAAGATACATATGTTAAAATTCGAAGTACAAAAAAACTATCATTCTCTGCTATTAATCAGATGGAGATTAAATGTCATATTATAACCGAGATAATTAATTATGAGACTTTTGAAAAATCAGGTGAATATGAAGCCGATGTTTTAATATCATTTATCTTTGAAGATTTCAAATGGAAAGTTAACAATGTTACTACAATTAATTAATCATTAAAAATTGCATACTTTCATTCATAGTTTTATCCCTTTATGGTAGTATGCTATATAAGTAGTGCCTGCGGCTGTAATTGACGAAAGATAAGACTATTCAAACATATGGAAGCTTACATGGTTTCACCACAATAATATACCATTTCATCAAAAGCCAAAGAATGCAATAATTATTTTTAAGCTTTGAATTTATAGCTTATACGACCACAATTATGTAAAGAAGTCAACATCAAAAGCCACTGACAAGACAGATAGCTACAGGCTAATTCTGTTTTGCCGGTGGCTTTTGCATTCGGCAGACAAATCGATCAAGTAAAACGCTTCCGACTGAGTTTTCAGAAGGGAGCATTTTTTATGTCTAAAACCAAGTGGCTCTGCTACATAGCCAAATATCCGTAATCTCCGAATTTTGAATGAAAACCAAAATTCAAAATTCAGGAGATTACAGAAATGAAAATTTTTTATGCAAAAAACAGCAACGGAAATTATTTGTCGGCAGACGGCAAAACAAGGTATGTGAAACTTTACGGTAAAGCGGCATATGCCTATCTCAGAAGTGAAGAAGGTAAATTAAAGAGATTTGTAAAAATCAGCGATTCCGACAATTCTGATGATATATACCTTGAAATTGATACCGGCAGCATTCCATCTTTTCGTGTGGACGAGCGCAGAGAACAATATGTGAGAGATATAAAGAGAGAGTCGGGCATTTGCGTGATTTCCATTTACGCTTGCGAAGGTCATGGCGATGACGATGACAAAGCATCCGGCGAGGAGCTTATTGCGGATGATAGCTTTAATTTAGAAACAGAGGTGTTAAAGCAGATAGATATGACCACCTTGCGCAAGGCTCTTAAAACGCTTGACGAAGATGAAATGGAACTTATAACAGCTCTTTATCTCTCGAAACATCCGATGTCCGAATCAAAATTAGCCCGAAAGCTCGGCGTGTCTCAACCGATGATATACAAACGCAAAATAGCGATTTTTGAAAAGATAAGAAAATATTTTTAATTTTCAGGTTATAGATTTCAAAAAAAGTGTGGAATACAGGGTGAGAGGCAAAAACTCTCTTGTACCTTGACAACTAAATAATTGGGATTCCGAGGAATGCCTCGTTTTGTCCGTAAAGGAAAGCCCACATACAAGGCCGCCAAGACCTCACAAAAGTGAGTGAGCGACAAACCTTGGTATGAGGATGGCAGAAAAACAGCATTGCCGTCCGGCGATGATTCAAAACGAGGATAATGAAACTTCCGTGTCAGCGGCTTGCTTGAATGCAAGATATGGTCGTTTCGGGCTGGAATTTATGTCCGTTACGCCATATATGATCCTCGTTGTCGAGAAAGAAGTCTCGGCATATATGCTGCGAGGTACTCCGAATCCAGTTGAATTGTGTTGAAAGACACTCCCACGGTATTGGGGTAAAAATACCGCAAGACCATCATAAAAAAGAATTGGTGGTTGAAATATTGTGCAGAGAGCGAACTCTCTCTGCATACCATTCAGCCACCAAGCAAAAGGAGTATTTAAAATGTTTGAAATTACGAAAAATCACCAAGATGCATACGAATATTATATCAACGAACGCATGGCTTATCCCGGCGGCGATTATGATTTTACTTTTGAGGATAGATTTTTAATTTATCATGCACCTCTGCGGCACCAAACCGTATACATAGCAATCGACATGAAAACAGGACTTTCTGTCGAAATATGCAGTCGAAAAGATGGCGTGTATATGGAACACGAATATACGGAACTTATTCCGGATATTTTTAACGCAATCAAATATACCGGTGACAGACGGTATAAAAATGTATTCGCCGCCGATCCGTTAAAGGTAATAGATTCTATATTTCGAATTGTGTTGCCGAGCTTTGGCTATACCGTCCGTGAAGAACAGATTAAACTCTGCAAGCAAATGTTTTTGGGCATGAAAGGAAAAAGAGTTTCTATATGTGAAGCCGAGGTCGGCACAGGAAAAACGCTCGCTTATCTTATAGCAGGGCTTTGCGCCAAAAGATATGAGAACTCAATGTTCGGCGGTGATAATCCCGTTACCATAACAACCTCAAATATCGAACTGCAAACAGCGTTAGTTGAAAGAGAACTTCCGAAACTCTCGCAAATGCTCATGGAATATCATATTATCAACAGACCGCTGACTGCTGTGTTGCGAAAAGGAAAAGAGCATTATTTTTGTCTTTTCAGGTATCGAGATTTTATCAGTAAGCTTTCAGATTATCCCGATAAAAACAAAGAATTTCTCGAAAATCTTGAATATACAAGGTTTGATCAAAAGGCTTTTGATTTGGACAAGCTCAAGCTAAAAGGCAGTATTAAATCTAAAATCTGTGTTAAAGGCAGTTGCCGTACTTGTCCATGTTCTTCAGAATGTAAATATGTTGAATTTATAAGCAGAGCAAAGTCGGAAAATATGCCACTTGACTTTCAGGTTACCAATCACAATTTGTATTTAAATTCTATCGAACAGGAAGGTCTGCTCCGGCACAGTTCATATATTATCATTGATGAAGCACATAAATTAAAGGAAGCGGCACAGGATGTTTACGGAAAGAGGATCTATGAAAATGATGTTATCAAATACATTAACTTTGTAAAAAACCTTTATGATCCCAAAACTGACCTTGACACATATAAAAGATTGCGCAGGAAGGTTGCTTTGCACAACACTCAATTGTTTAAAACTCTAAAAAATAAAATACACACAAATGACATTGATTCGGATGTAGGAAGTATTATAAATCTTGATTATAATACCATTGCAATTATTAAAAAGCTGTCTGAAGAAATCGCTGTCCTCGATGCCCTTACAAATAAACAAAAAGGAAAATGCGAAATCAGTGCCAAGCAAATCATTAAAGCCCTCGAACGATTTACGAATCCTGCAAAAATCTGCGTTTGGATAGATCAGGATGAAAACGGGTTGATTTCTCTCTGCTGCTGTTCAAAAAACATCGGTGGCAAATTACAGAAAGGCGTGTGGGATTTAAAATCAAGTCATGTACTTACATCCGGCACAATGAGTGACGGCTCAAGCTTTGATTTTTTTAGGCGTGAGAACGGCCTCGACCGGATTCGACGAGATGAAATTATTGAAATGTCAACGCCGTCTCCGTTTGATTACAAAAACAATACGAGGTTGTTCATCCCGAATGATATGCCAACCCCCGACAATGACAGCGAAGAATATATTAATGCCGTAGCAGACAAGGTAGTGCAGCTTGTAAATGCTACCAACGGACACACCGCAATTCTTTTTACCTCATACAAAGTATTGAATGCCGTATATATCAAGACAAAGGAAAGACTCGCAAAATACGATATTATTTGTATGACTCGCTCAAACAAGACGGCTATCACCGATTTTAAAAAGAGCAAGAACGGTGTGCTGTTTGCTTCCGGATCTATGTGGGAAGGTGTAGACTGTGTCGGTGATTGTTTGTCATCGGTTATTATTATCAGATTACCGTTTCCGATACGTTCTGCCGCCATGGAAGAAAAGAAAGAAGCTTGTGAAAATGTTCCTAAATTCATTCGTGAATATGCCGTCCCCGAAATGCTGATAAAGTTACGCCAAGGAGCAGGCAGACTCATCCGCAGTGAAACAGATACAGGACTTCTTTCCATTCTTGATCCCCGTGCCAACTCAGGCAGTTATGCCGTAAAAGTTGCCCAAGCACTTTCAAAATATCCGAAAGTTCAAAGTATTGAAGAAGCAAAAGAATTTATGAAATCGGTAAAGAAACCCGAATACTTTGAATAATGAAAAAGGTGGCTTCGGTGATATCCGAGGCCACCACCTATTAGGAGGTTGAATTATGATAACGGAAACACAGCATACGAGCATAAAATATTTGAAAATCCTTTGCGTCCTGCGGCAATTGCTGACTGATAAAACCATAACTCAAGCCGAATATAGCAAGGCGAAAAAGTACTATAAAAAATTGACCGGTGCCGACCTCGCAATAGCAAATTAAAAATGTGTCTTAAATGATAATAAAAGATACATAACGGGCTATTTGTCTGGACTTTCGGCGTGTTTTCGGTATAATGTTGTTAGAAAAAAGATACGAAAGGAGTGCACTCAATGCCACAGATAAAGCTTATATCATCATTGACACAACAAACGGTTAAAAAGTTACGAGTGGCGGCGTACTGCCGAGTATCTACGAACTCTGCCGATCAACTTAATTCATATGCGTCACAAATACGAATATATACAAAAAAGATACAGCAAAAGCCCGAATGGGAATTCGTAGATATATTTGCCGACGAAGGCATAAGCGGCACTAAGTCTAAAAATCGTCCAGAATTTCAGCGGATGATAAGAATGTGTGAGTTACGGCGGATAGACCTTATAATTACTAAATCACTATCGAGATTTGCGAGAAATACAAAGGAAGCGCTTGAATACACACGAAAGCTGAAACTTCTCGGTGTGGGCGTTATGTTCGAAAAAGAAGGTATAAACACTCTATCGCTTGGCGATGAAATGTTGCTCAACACCTTCGCCGCTATTGCACAAGAGGAATCTCAAGCTATATCGCAAAACCAACGCCTATCCATAATTAAAAGAATGGAAACGGGAACATATGTAGACAGCAATGCACCTTACGGCTATAGATTGATTAATAAGCAACTTGAAGAATATCAGCCCGAAGCAGATATAGTGAGATGGATATTCAAATCATATCTTAATGGAATGTCAACAGCTGAAATTGCGAGAGAAATGAGTAATCGAGGGGTGCTTACTAAAGGCGGTAAAGAAAAATGGAAATCGAGTAAAATTGCCTATATGCTTTCAAATGAGCGTTATGTCGGTGACAGTAAATATCAAAAGACTTACCGCACAGCCACAGTACCATTTACCCAATATAAGAATCGTGGCGAAGAAGATATGTACTACGCCACCGAAACACATATTGGCTTAATTGATAGAGAAACCTTTGAAAAAGTACAAACACTATTGAAGTGCCGTAGAGAAAGATTTTCTCAAATAACTGAACAAAATATATATCCGCTGACGAGCCACATTCGATGTTCCGAGTGTGGCTCGTCTTTCCATAGAAGAATAAAAAACGGCAGCATTAAGTGGGTATGTGCAAAGCATAATGAAAACGCCAAAGCCTGTAATTCATTCTGCTATAACGAGGAACGGATCTATGATGGCTTTGTTACCATGGTAAATAAACTGCGATATGGTGCTGAAAACATTATCGGACAGACAATAAGTTTACTTGAAACTGCCGCAAACACCTATAAAATGAACAACCAAACAGCAAGAAACATGAGTCAAAGCATTGCTGAACTTAATGCCAAATTGCTTATGCTCGACCAATTGCAAGGAAAAGGCTATCTTGCAAATGAAGTATATCAAATGCAAACAAGAAATATAAGAAAGCAAATCAACGAGCTAAAGTTGCAAAGACAAGACAGTTATGAATCAAAAATTCTTGAAACACTTGTGAAAATCAAAAAAATCAAGGCTCTTCTTGATGAAATAGATGAACCTTTAGAGGAATTCGATCAAAAACTGTTTGAGCAGATCGTCTGCGAAATAACAATTAGCAGAAATGACGAATTAACTATAACGCTAATAGGTGGTCTGAAATTCACCGAAATTATATAAGGAGTCAATCAAAAATGAAGCAAAGTCGATTTATCCCATACGGTTATACGATGCGAAACGGAAAAACAATCATCGAACACTCTGAAGCCGATATCATAAAGGAAATCTTTAAAGAGTATATTAGCGGCGCATCGCTGAAAGATATAGCGGAAAGCCTTACAGCGAGAAAAGTGCCTTATACCGAAAAAACAGATGTATGGGATAAAGCTCGAATTGCAAGAATTATTGACAATACAAAGTACATAGGGACTGACGAATACGATGCAATAATCGACGAGGATACCTTTGAAACCGCAGTCAGCACCAAAGCATCGCGACAGACAAATACAGTTAAAAAGGAATGTGAAGGTATAGCAATTCTGCGAAATCGGGTAAGATGCGAAAAATGCGGCGCACTAATGGTTCGAAAAGTTTATACTAAACGAAAAGTTAATGAAAGCTGGGTTTGTACCAATGATGAGTGCGGATGCCGAATACGGATAAGTGATACCGACATATTAATCAAAATAACGATACTACTCAATCGCATTATAGAAAATGCCGGTCTCATAATACCGTCGGAACAGGTCAAAATACATGACTCGATAGAAGTGGAAAAATATAAATCCGAAATAAATGCCGAACTCGGACGGCAGATGCCAAGTGAAGAATTTATTATAACGCGGATACTTGATATAGCAAATCGGCGCTACGCAGAAAGCAATTCCAAGCAAATAATAATTGCAAATATTGCAAAAAAACGAATATCCTTAATGAAACCGCAAAAAGAATTTAACTGTGCATATTTCTCCGACCTTGTGTCATATATCACACTTGATGATTCGGGGCGTGTGAAATTGCACACTAAAACAGAAACAATAATATAAGGGGAAAATGAAAGTGGAAGTCAGAAAAATACCTAAAAAGAGCATTACGCTGCTTGAGCCTAAACGTTCAATGATAGTAGATAAGGAAAAATACAGACAAAGAAGAGTTGCTGCTTATTGTCGTGTATCAACGGACAGCGAAGAACAACTTACATCATACACCACGCAAAAAAGAGTATATACAGAAATGATAGCCGCAAACAAAGAATGGCAATTGGCAGGCATATATGCCGATGAAGGTATCTCCGGTACACGAGCAGATAAGCGGCAAGAATTTCAAAGAATGATAAATGACTGTCACGCTGGAAAGATTGATTATATTATAACTAAATCGGTATCCCGATTTGCAAGAAACACTGTGGACTGTCTTGAAACGGTGCGAATGCTAAAAGCTATGGGTATCGGAGTGTTTTTCGAGGAACAGAATATAGATACGCTAAAAAGTGACAGCGAATTATATCTTGTAATATATGCCGGCTTTGCACAGTCCGAGTCTGAAAGCATAAGCAAAAATATAACTTGGAGTTTCAGAAAGAATTTTGAGGATGGCAAATGTATATTTATGTACAAGAAATTGCTCGGATACAAGAAAGGCAATGACGGTCAACCCGAAATTGTTCCTTACGAAGCTGAAATAGTAGAGCGAATATATGATATGTATCTCGGCGGTCAAACAACGAGGACGATATCCGAAATACTGAAAGCCGAAAATATTGAAATCCCCGGCAAAAGCTTCACCTTCAGCAGTCATATGATTGAAAATATACTTAAAAACGAAAAATACTGTGGCGATTGCATACTCCAAAAGACCGTTACAATAGACTGCATATCTAAAACCCGAAAAGCCAACGAAGGTGAAGCCCCGATGTATATGGTGCAGAATAATCACCCTGCCATCATAGATCGAAAGACTTTTAACAGAGTACAAGAAGAAATGAGCCGAAGAAATGCCATATCACCGCAATCGCCGCAAAAGGCGCTTACTGCATCTGGAAAGCATTCAAAATATGCATTAACCGAGGTGCTTAAATGCGGCGAATGCGGTAGCAGATACAAAAGATGTACTTGGACATCGCATGGCAAAAAAAGAATTGTATGGCGGTGTATCAACCGACTCGATAACGGGACAAAATACTGTTCCGACTCACTGACAGTCCTTGAATCAAGCCTGCACCAAGCGATTGTGCGTGCCTTAAGGCAATTCGATTCAGAAGACGAAGTAACATATCTGACTCTGATGAAAGCAACCATAGGCGAAGCAATCGGAATAAATGGCGGCTCCGATGAGATTGACTTACTGCAAAGGCAGATAGACGCTCTTAACAAAAGGATGATAACCATCGCAACCGAGAGTTTAGAAAATAATACCTCATTCGAAGATAATGAAGCCGAATACAAAGAAATTTCGGAACAGATTGCACAGTTGGGCAGAAGAATAACCGCTATAAACGAAAGTTTTGCAAGAGATAACAGTCGCAAAGATAGGCTACAACGAATACAGGAAATCATCGCCGAGCGCAGAATCAATAACGATACTTATGACGATGCAATAGTGCGTCAGATGATAGAGTGTATAGAAGTGTTCAAAGACGGTAAGCTGCTGATACACTTTGGTGGCGGGTACGAAATTGAAGAACACATATAATCCCCAAAAACAGAACAAACCGTAGTCGAGTTGGACTGCGGTTGTTTTTGTCTTACAAATCTTTGTGCCGCGTATGGTGTCGCTATGCTCAATTATTGCATTAGATGAAATATTTATGGAGTGCCGATTTTAGTCTTGCATCAGTATTCTTATCTCTCTTGAAAAGAATTTGAGATCAGGCTATAATATAAGATATGATATTAACAAGAGAAAGATAGGTCACTTTTAATGGATTATAAAATAGATGCAGTCATGATCGACACTTCAATATATCATAAAAACCAATGTGATTTTATTGGCATTACAAAATCAATTATTCCGATGTTACTACGGCTACTGGAAGCAAATAATATCACATTACTTACACATCCTGTTCTTGAATCGGAAATTAAGAAACATATTTGTGAATCTGAACTGGTGAGCAGAATTGGAAATCTTCAAGCTTCCTTAAAAAAATATAATAAACAACTTCAAATGATAGATGTTTCGACTGAAGATTTGATTAGACGACTCGATGAGATTAACATGGAGAAAAGTCTAATCGATAAATTTGACTTTTTCTATAAGCGCGCAATTTCTGTTCCTTATGTTTCGGCACAAGAAGTTTTTTATGATTATTTTAATTCAGCTCCACCTTTTAGTGTAACCGGAAATAAAAAATCAGAATTCCCCGATGCATTTATTCTGAAAGGAATCACAGAATATTGCAAAAATAACGCAAATTCGACAGTCCTCGTTATAAGCAATGATACAGATTGGAAACGTGCTTTAGAAAATAACAAGCAGATCGTGCAGGTCGATAGTTTGGAAGTGGCAATGCTCCGCCTTTGGACTCAGTTGGACAACAAATCTGACTTATATAAAATGCTTATTTCAAAAACCGAGTCGGATATTTATGCTGAAATTTCTGAAGCGTCCTTAAATGAAGCATTTTGCATCAATAACATAGATGATGCTGAAGAATTGGATATAGAAGATGTATCTGTTGTTGATATAAATGATATGATAGTGCCTTTGGAAGTGACGCAGAATTCAGTATTACTTCAAATAACAGCAAACTTATCTGCAGATGGATGTGTCGAATTTTTTGATGCAAACCGTTCAGTTTGGGATAGTGATGACCACTGCTATTATTTTTGTGCATATACTCGTTTGAAATTTCAAAATGCATTAGCGGAAGTTGATTGCGAAGTTAAAATTGATTTCGCTGATGATGGCAGTTTATCACAAGTGAAATTAAATTCCGTAAAACTTATTAACAACCGGGATATTTCTTTATGTCTTGATGATGCTAAAACGACGGTAGAAGATATCACAGATTATGGAGAAGATGACTGTTTTGCAGAGTAATCCAAAGTCGTAAAGATTTTAAAGACAACAATAAGGAATGATAGATGAAAATGTTGAAAATCATGGCATTGTTCAATAAGGATGCTAAAATAATTCGTGATTCAATGAAGCAACTTAAAATATCTAAAAATCAACTTTATATTCATGACGATGAGTTGTGTCCTTGTGGATCGAGGAAATTGTTCTTAAATTGTTGCAAGAGCAAACCCGATATTGGCCCTGTCAATTCGCCAAAGCCCACGGAAGTTATTATAATGGAACAAATGAGGAAAAATCTCAAAAAGAGCAAGTGCTGTCTTCACCCAGACAAAAAAAGTTGTAAAGGTCATATAAAAGAGGCTCATGCTTTGCAAAATCATAAGATTATATCGTTACTTGCAAGTAGTGATAATCATGTGATGATGCAGGATTATACTAAGAAGCCTATAATTATTGATAATAATCCTCTGCATCCTGTTGTTATCATTCCGTTTAGCAAAGTAAGTGGAAACAAGGCGACTACACAAAGTTGTTTTTGCGACAGGCATGATACCGAACTTTTTAAACCGATAGAAGCCGGTGTTCCGGATTTTGATCCGGATAATGAAAAAATGAAGTTTATATATGCCTATAAAGCCTTTATTTTTGAATATGCAAAACAATTTCAACTAATGAATACAATTAGAGAGACTTTTGCTAAAAGACCTCAGATATTTTCAGTTCCTGATACAGTAAAAGAGTACCGTATTCAATGTATGCGTATGAAAGAATTTGAACCCGTGAAGAATCATTTTGATTCTGAAATACTGTTGGGAACATATAACGGTATTGAAACCTGTGTGTTTAAGATCCCATATCAAATCGGGTTTGCAAACTATGCTTATATTGCTCCCGACTTTGATTTAAATGGTGAAAAAATCGAAACTATTGACGATGAAGGGAAAATGCACAGGTTGGCTATAACTGTCTTTCCGGAATCTAACCAGTCATATATTTTACTCAGTTGCTTATCCTCTGAAAGAAAAATATATCATGACTTTTTTAATCAAATACAAACATCGGGAATAGATAAAATCTTGTATTATTTTAATTTATTGTTGCCACTTTTTTCAGAGAATCTTGTGATCAGCGAAAGACTGTGGAAAAGCAATAGTAAGAAAGGAAAATACGGGATAGTGCATATGGCAAATCTTATTGGAACAAATCAATTTAAAATGAGCCAAACCATTGGCATGATACTTCGGAATGCTGCAAAAAATAAGAAAACAGATTATTCAAAACGAGGTGAAATGGATTTGTTTAAAACAAAATAGATGTGCAGTAACAATATCAAAAATAGATTGCAACGGATGCAAAACTGAAGAACACAATAGTCTAAAAAACAGAGCAAACCGCAGTCGAATATGATTGCGGTCGCGTTGTTTTATAAAGTTTATATCAAAAAAGGAGAGTGCTGAAACAATGATTATGAAGTAAAAGAAACGTATCTTTTTTGCACCCAAGCGAAATTTGAAAGCGTAATTCTAAATGGGCTGAAAACAATATTTGAAAAAGTATAAAAAACCATCGAAAGCCTTTATTCATGCGGTTTTAAAGCCCGTATCTTAATTGCACCCACAAGCCAACAAGTAGCACCGAAAAAGATATCGGTGCTGAAAACCCAGAAGCCACAACGGTTTCTGGGTTTTTTCATGCCGATTTTTAATGTGGAATTCAAAAGATATCATTTCCCCAAATCGACCTTTGGGGAGGACTTGAACTAAATTCATAGGGTTTTAGGGGCAGATTTTACGATTGATTTCGTAAGGTCTGCCCCTTTTTTTGTTTTTCTAATTGTTAAATGTTTGTGTTCTCGGAGGTTGCGCATAAATTGTATGTGCAACCTCTTTTTTCGTATATAGCGCATTTTGAGCGTTGATATAAATCTAATAACGAAAGGAGTGGTGTATATGATTGCGGCGAAGACAGCAAATCAAAACAAAATTCAGGAGGTAAAGAAAGATGAATGATTGGGAACGATTACACAGAC
>ERZ826613.558-NODE-558-length-52246-cov-8.599299_pt1 | contig 52246 bp, 30 predicted proteins | sample MGYA00519925_ERZ826613 | MGnify/ENA primary metagenome ERZ826613 (study PRJEB31778, sample SAMEA3449236) | human gut metagenome | biome: human gut; feature: human-associated habitat; material: faeces | place: United Kingdom | collected 2010/2012 ... | reverse complement strand
ATGGATAATTCCTTACTGGCTGTAAGGGATATTAACCATAAATATATTGTAGTAGTAAGGATTAGCTTTTTTGATGAAAGTGGTACGTTTTTAAATAGCTATGGATATGCATATTATCAGCAGTATATTTTATTCGAGGATAGTTATATTAGGTTATCGTTGTATGATGGAACTAATCCAATGGATATTTCAAAGGGAAATAATGTGCAGATAGTTAAAGATGAATTTGAAAGTTTATCAAGGGTATCAAAACTTGAAGAAAAGACTACTTCGCTTGAAGAAAAGACTACTTCGCTTGAAGAAAATGTTTTGGGATATACAGGAAGTAAAATATCCGTCGTTGAAAATACTATGATTTTTAGAAAAAAAATTTCTTATTCAAAAACCAAATGGGGAGAAAACACATGGTCGGGCGGACTGGCAATTTATAATAATATGGCTATTGTTGGCTATAATATGGGATATTTAGCATTATTTGATATTTGTCAAAATAAATTAATCGCAACTGGGAAAAGTACCGTTTTTGGAACAAATCATGCAAATAATTTGTCATTTGATTACGAAAATATTGTGAATGATTTTCCAGTTATGTATTTGACGAGGGCATCTGTAGGATATAGTGAATGCTATGTCGAATCGTTAAAAGTAGAGTCCGACAATTTGATAACTAATCTTGTTCAAACAATATCTTATAATGGACAATATCTTGATAATATGCATGATGTGAATTGGTGCATAGATAGAAGTAGTAATGAGCTGGTTGCTATTATTTACGAAACATCTGAAAAAGTAAATATTTTAAAATTTAAAAAACCATTATTGAATAATGGTGATATTACTTTTACTGACAATGATATTATAAAAGTCATATCTTCAAATAACATTTCCGCATTACAAGGCTCAGACATTGCAAACGGTAAATTATTTATAACTGATGGTTATTCAAATGGTTTTTTAAAAGTAATATCTTTGGAAAACGGTGAATTGATAAATAGTATTCCATTGAGCAGTGTATCTCAAGCAGAACCAGAGGGAATTTGCATTTATGAAAACAAAATATATGTGAATTTTCATGAAAAAAATGACATTGAATGTTTGCTATATGAATTTATTGTTTAACCAAAGAGGGCTACAACAAACTACCAAGATACTCGTATGATATCAGTAGCGGGAAGTCTTAATTATGAGAATGCCAATAATTATGATGGTTGAAGGCAAGAAAAGGACGTGATATAATCTTTTCATCAATTTAAAAGGAGACGGTATCTATGAACAATGAGGAAATAGAAAAAATTATTTATGCTGTTACAAAAGAACTTGAACACAATTATGATAAATACAAAATAGAGCATTTCGGATTGGCTGATAGAACGCTTATCGCATTTGCTACAATTCAAAGTAGCAGTAGAGTGGCGAGAAGTGAAGGGACTGATGAAGACCGTGACGTAATCTTATGTTATGATGAAGATGGGTGGTTTATATATGTTCTTACGGTTCAAGTTGGAGCGGGAATACAAAAAGTTATTAGTGCAAGTGATATTAAAATATCAAGAGATGAAGTATTAAAGAAATTTGAGCAATTAAATTTGCTCGAAAAAATGAATTTTATAAGTTGTGCATATAAAATTTTAAGTTTTTCAGAAAGTAGAACATACTTATATTAAAAGATGTGAAAAATAAACATCATAGGTCTGCGACATAATATCAAAATAAATGACAAAACAGGGGAAAATGTAATCCCCTGTTTTGTGCTTGAACTGGGAAATAGTTAAAGAAAACTTTTGACAAGAAATATGAGAATTTTTGACACAAGTTTTGAGCAGCCACAGTTTTTCATCGACTTATTATTTTATAACGTGAAATTGCATTGTTATTTTGTAGTAGAATTAAAAACAGTAGAATTTGAGCCCGAGTTTGCAGGAAAGCTTTCTTTCTACTTATCAGCCATAGATGGAGAGTTGAAATCATCAAATGATAATCCTACAATCGGGTTGCTGTTATGTAAGGGTAAAGACAAAGTGGTAGCGGAATATGCATTGAAAGATGTAAATAAACCAATGGGAGTCAGTGAATATAAACTTTCAAATTGTGTTTCAAAAGAATTGCAAGATAAGTTACCATCAATCGAAGATATTGAAAAAAGAATCAATTAAGGTTTTGCACATCAAAATCCTTATTCAGTTAAAAAACTGGATGGGGATTTTTTTATTCCCCCTTTTTTAGTCGAAAAAAAGAGGAATTAAAATATCACTATAAAAATATCAAGAGAAGTGGTGAAGAAAAATAAAGGTATAAAGTCCCCCCCCCTCTGAATGAAAGTTTCAGATAATGTATAACAGTTAATAAGAAAGGAGTGGTGCTATTGAAAAGCAAAATAATGGCAGGTGTTCTGATGTTTATTATCATCTCTGTGCTTCTGACCGGATGTGGGGGGAAGCAAAAGGAGATTCCTTATCCGGATGGCTATTATGTACCGAAGCCGGAGGAGACGGAAACGGCAGGAAAGTCTGATAAATCGCAGAAGAACGCCAGTGAAACGGCAAAAGAGACAACCAGGGAAACGATCCAGGCGAGAGCCGGAGGTGAAACAGAAAACAAGAAGATTTCGTTTTACCTGGATACGTCAGGAAGCATGCAGCGGTCACCGGAAGTGGTGAAAATCCATGCAGCTGCTACGAAATGTGCTGCCGGATATGAAGAGCGTCATTTTTACAGCGTAGACAGTAAAAATTTGATCGAAACAACGGAGCAGCTTGCCCTCAGCGGACAATATGGGAGGGGAGCACCGATTGATCTGATCCGGGATGGGACACTGCCCTGTGATCCGGAAGGCGTCAATGTTCTTACAACGGATCTCCAGACGGGGACAAGCTGTTCGGAGATCGGCAAATGGTTGGTGAATACCGGGGCGACAGGCTATTCGTTCTACGTTTTTACGATGCAGTACAATGGCAGTCTCCAGTTCAAAATATACACTTCAAGCAGTGTGCTTGAAACAGTTTCTGTCAAGGATTGCTCTTTTGCACAGAAAGAATTTCTGATGATCGTATTTGGTAAAAACAGCCTCGTGGAAGACTACGATCAGTTTTTTCAGTACAAGCTGGGAACGGAAGTGCCATATGATACCTGCCATGTATCCCTTCATGCAGAGAAAAAGCAGAAGGATCATTTTCTTCAGCTGACATCGAGCAAATGTTTCGAAGCTGACATCGCAAATGTCACCTACGACAATACTAATTATGTGTTTGGCATGTCTCTCGTTGATACGGAAAATACCGAATTTACCTGTCCGAATACGTTTGTATACAGAAAGAGCGGAAACTCGACAAGTAAGGCCAAGAAAGCAGTTAAAGCAATCCTGTATGCAGTACCAAATCAGGTAGTACCGGCAGTTGAAAAGGCAGAGATTACGAATGTCATGGAGTATGACGAAGAATCTAAGACATACAAAGAAAGTAATGTGACATTTAAGATGGATACCAAAGCATATCTGAAGACTTTTTCCGCAGTCGTAAATGAAGACGTTGATACAGAAAAATACCAGCGGCTTTACAAAGATATGGGAGGAGTCATTGCACAGGGAGACGCAATCTTTACAGTTTCTCTGGAAAATGAATCACTTCCAAAAGGGCTGTTTGCCATCGAGGCACAGCTCACGTTCGCAGCGACCGGAGAGGTGGCTGATCTTCAGAAATTTGCAGCAAGTCACAGTGCAGGACTGGAGGATTATAGTGTTGCTTTGGAAAACGAATGTACGTCGGAAATTATCGGAAAGCAGAAAAGTACTTCAAAGTTTTATTATACAGGAAAAGGAAATTCAGCATCGGTTTTCTGTAAACTACTGGATTTTGAGAAGATTACAGATGAACTGATTGCAGTCGGAGCTGTTACCGAGTCCGATAACGAGATGATTACCATAAGGCTGATTATTGATAACCGTTAAGAAACAAGCTGCCCCAAAAGGTGACAAAGGAAAGGAGACTTAATTTTATGAACAAAAATTTATTAAAAGGAATGATTGGATTTGCAGTGATTACAGTACCGATTTTGGTTGGACTGCGTTTTCTCTCCAGAGAGATGAATGCCGGAGCAGAGGGATTTTGGCTGAGTCTGCCGTTTCTGATCGCACAGGTGGTTGTGATCGTTGGCTGCTATGCAGCATGGTATCGCAAAGTGAGCCGTAAAGCAGCAAATATGCTCAATCTGGCTGAAATGAGAAAGATGGCATTTCATTGCAAGAATCGATATCTTGGAATCTCTATTAGCCTGACAGTGGTGATCGTAATCATTCTTTTAATCTGTATGTTGTTGAGCAGTTGGTTTAGTATCTGGTTCGTGGGTATTCCGGCAGCGTATTGTATCAGCTCCGTGATGACAATGGCTATCGTCGGAAACCTTGTTTTGTATCTGCTGATGCGGTTTGTCGGACTGCCAAATCAAATTACAGGGGAATGATAAGTCTCGCGTATTCGACTAGAAGTCAACATAAAATCTGATTTTAAATAACAGGAGGTATCGTATATGCCGGAAAATGTAATGTTGAACCACAACTATGTGATGGCGGAAGGAGGAACCGGAGTTCGGGCACTGCTTGCGGCTCACATGTATCTGAGTGCCAAAGCTTATGCCGCAGGTGAAAACGGAACAACAGAAAACTGGAAATTTATTTATGAGACGATGGACGCCGGAGCAGAAGAGATTGAGCAGCTTCAGAAACTTGTAAGACTGGATAGCGAAAGCGAATTCTGTGATCCGCATTATTCCTTCCATTTCTGCAGACTGGCTGAAAAAGTAAAAGAAAAGCTTGCCAGAGACAACACAATGAGTCTTAAAAAAATCGCACCTGCATGGTATCGAAATGGGCTTTTGCTTACGGAAGAACAGCTGGAAAGAGACCTTCTCGGGGGTTACTATCGTGATCTGACGCTTGGCAGTGTCGTATCTTCCGCAGCTATGCAGTGTGCACTGGAAACGGAAGAAGATAGAAATGCCGGATTTCGGGCAATCGCAGACAGTGTCGTTGCATCTAACAATACATACGAAACACGCGTAGTGATGGTTGGAAGCGGCATCGGAGGGGAAGGTAGAACCAATCTCTGTACCCATCCGGCCATGCTCCGGAAGCTGTGCGTGGAGAGAGTGATGGAAGATCTGAGAATGGAGCAGGAGCAGGCAAAGGCTTATGTGGAACAGAACCTCAAGATTGCCGTGATCATGACAGGCAGTGCTTTCCGCTTCCCGGCAATGAATGGACTTGACCAGGATGTTGCCGGTCTGGTGGCCGGAACGCTCCGCAATTTCCCGGAGGATTCTGCAGAGGCAGTCAATCTTTTCTATCTGCTAGAGCATGATCAGTGTCCGGTACAGGCCACGAAAGCATCGGATTCCAGAGAACAGTATAAACATGCCCATGCGATCGAGCTTGTTGCGGTTGCTGCGATGGAGGATTTCTTTAGTCTCAGCACGGAACACGCATCGAAAAAGCACTGTCCGGTTATTCCACATTACTCAAGACCTGGAAACGCTCTCACCAACTGGGAGAATCTGGGACTTCCGGAAGAATACAGACAATATTTATCTGCGAGACTTCGCTTTGATGCAGCACTGTTCTACTGGCTTCGTCCACAGCTGATTCAGGCACCGGAAGAAAATGATCCGGATAAAATCTATGAAGCAGAGTTTCTTGCCCGGATGTTTAAAGGGAAGACACCGAGAAAAGTAAAAGAAGCAGTTTTAAATTCCAGCGTGGATCTGGAAGAAGAGATCCGGAAGCCTCTGAAAGCACTGCTTGCCAAAGAAACCATGTTTCTGGAGTATCTTGGAGAAATTTCTCTGACCGGGAAAAACTGGGAGACAGATTCTACGCCCGCTTATGGATCGACATTGTTTGATACAGAAAGAATCGAGGAGATGATAGGAAAAAAAATTGGCAAAAAAGCAGAAAAAAAGGATGAAGAAAAGATCGAGAAAAAAGCAGATATCCGTGAGCATGGAGGGATGACAGGATTTCAGTTTGATGAGCTGACCATGTGTCCTGCGGACAGAAGGACTGAACAAAGAGAGGAAAATATCTATAACACCGGACTTACCATGGATAAGCTGCGTAAACAGGTTAAGTACTATGAACATGGCAATCCAAGACCATTTCAGGATATTTTGAGTGACATTTATAAAATTTGCAGCGAAAGAAAGGAGAGAAGACATTATGGCTTTTTCTAGAGAGCACAGAAAAATTGCAGAACTGAGAAACGTTGAAAAACATCATGGTTTCATGGATGTAGATGGAATGACAATTCAGGAATGTGCGGAATTTATCATGACTCCGGTCGAGAATGAAGAGACCAGGCAGAATGCGAAAAACATTTCCAGTACCTGGGGAAATGTTATCGCCTGGCTGATCAATGTATCCAGTGCGAAAAAAGAAATTTCAGGAGTAAATGAAAAACAGCTGCTTTCCCTGTACTTATGTCTTGCACAGGTTCCGTATAACGGTTCTGAAGTCGCATACACACTTCATACCTTCAATAAAGACAATCCGATCGATCAGAAAATGATGAAGGATCTGAGAAAACTGAAACTGGACGAAGAAGATACCGGAATGGAAAAAGAGCCGGACTGTGTGCTTCAGGTTTCTGTTTCAGGAGAAGTCGTTGGCATGTATTTTCCAAAATGGAAATGTTTTGTGCCTGGCATCAGATTTCCGCAGTCAGAAAAATGCTGTGAAGTATCGGAAGACTTTATGGCCGAGAATCCACATATTACGAAACGCTGCCGTGCACTGCTCACCAATCTGATCGCAAAGGGAGCAAATGCAAAGGTACTTGGAAAAGTACTCGACTATATCGGCGGTGCTCTTACCGATGCAGAAATGGAACTTTACCGGGCAGAACCGGCAGAAACCCTGCCGGAAGAGGTTATTTCATATATTCAGGAAACCTCTCCTGAGGCAGATCCGTTTGCTGTATGCAATTACATGGGCAGCAGCGTTTCAGAGAAAGTTTTGCGGCAGCCGGTTCTGATCAATACCGGAACAAGATGTCTTTCTGATATCAACGATACTTTTGGAGAGATCAGCGATCGCCTTATTGTCATTCCGCCGGTGCAGAATGTCCGTATCATCGAAGAAGTTAATTATAAATTTGCCGGGGAAATGGTAAATGGTGTCCCGAAATGGATCGAATTCAGGGCAAGACTGGACGGGGAGCTTTGTCACAAAATCTATGCGGCAGGGAAGAGCGGATTTCGAATCTGTCAGCCGGACAACTATATCGATATGGCGTACATGGTGCCGGATGGTATTCTGGCAAAATATAATTATCTGGTACAGGGATCTGCGGCAGGAGCCATCACTAACGATAATCTGGAGACAAGATGGAACGTGTTTCCGGAAGATCCGGGCAGCAGTGTCATCAGGCTTAATTCAAATCAGTATGACGGAGTCTGGGAAATTCATCAGCGTTCCCTGCGTATTGAGCGGATGGAACTGTGTGATTCGGAAGGTAATGTGCTCGGAACCATTGTAATGCCGAAGATTTTGACACCGGAACGTAAAAATCAGAAGATGTATCTTTCCTTAGATCCGGCAGGTGCAACCAGTGTCCGCTTGAAATCAATCGAAGGTTCCGGGAAATCCGAAGCGATTTCCTATGAAAATCTGACCTTTCCACTGACACCGACAGCAAGAACAGAGTTCAATCAGACGTTAGAACGTCGCCTGATGGACTCCGAAAAAAGCGGAACCCATTTTGATTCCCTGCTGCAGCAATTTTTCCCGGAAACAATGGGCAACTGGTCCGCTCTTATGGTTGAGAGCCGTATCTGGAAACCGGACGAGCAGGTTTTATTTGCAGCATTAAAAGACTCTCCTGGTACGATGACAGAAGCGATGACCAATATCGGCGTCATCAGCAATATGAAAGAAGTTCTGACAAGATCAAATCTGAAAGTCAGAGACCGACAGCTGATTTCCATGGCTCTGAAACAGTATATCGGAATTATGATCCTGGAGGGGATTCTGGCACTGGCAAGAGAGGGATTTTCGGTTCCATATAATAACCTAGAATTTATGATCTCCTATCCGGAAAATGGTTCTGGTGAGGGTATCACAAAACAGCTTCTGGATATTATCCGTGGTGCGATCGAGATGGTCAATGAATATCTGCTTCCGGAAGCACAGCTTGAGGAAGGCCACAACATCACATTTTGTTCTGAAAGTGAAGCGGCAGCCGTCTGGCATCAGCTGAATCCGCCGGGTAACGTATTTATTGGAGAGGGAGTGGCTCTCGGCAGTCTGGATATCGGGTACTCAACGAGCGATTTCTCATTGAGAGTCAATGGAAAACTGTATCTGAGCTCCGTGCCGTATGCGGCTCAGCGAGTAACGAACGGAACACTTGCGAAGGTCTACGAAGGTGGTAATGCTGCAGCTCTGATGCGGTGCTTCAGCGGCGGCAGCCGGGAGCTGAAAAAACAGGCAGAGGATGCGATCAGACAGGCAATGGCATCGAGACAGGGTGAGCTGTACGAACGGCTTGGCTTTAATCTTTCACTGAACCGACTTTTCACTGAATGTCGTTTTCAGGTAACCAGTGTGAATGCGGATGAATTTCAGATGAAAGTCCAGGAATTGACAGAAGCCAGGTTGAATATCGGCATTCCGGCCTATGCCTGCACGATCGTACGTGCCCTGAAAGACGGAGCTCTCGCTGAAGATGGTGAAATCTTGCTCGGACCGGTCGGAAAAGGATCACTTGCACTGAACAATACCGCACCAGGTTTTGCAGATCGTTTCACTTCCCGTCTGTATGAAGAAATCAACTATCTGCTGAAATCTGATCCGTCTTTTGAAGGAGCAGAATACACGGGAAGGATCAGACTGCTGACCAATAACGATACGGAAAAGCTCAGTGTTGCCCAGGGTATGATCGATATGAAGGAGCACACACATACAAGAGCAGAGATCATGGTGCAGGGCGAACCGACCGAACATTATCTGGATGTACTTTACGGAAGCGGCATGGATGCAGACAACGAAGCAAAAGAACAGTTCCGGGACGAACTGGCAGGCCTTTCCAGACATGCAACAAAGGCGGCTCAGCAGGAGAAACAGAGCGAGCTTTATGAACAGGCTTTCGGAAAGCTGATTGGTGATTACACTTATCAGAAATTCGAAGAAGCGTTTGAACGTTTTGGATATACCGGAATCGAAGAAGCCATCATGGATACAGGTGTGCTGGATTCGCAGATTGCCAGAACCGTAGAGGAAAATTTTGACAATCTCCGTGCACAGCTTCAGCAGCAGAGTGAAGAACTTATCATGGCAACACCGTTTGTGGAAGAAGAAATGCTCTGCGGAGCCATGATCGATCTTGCTCTCAAACGTATCTCACTGTTTGAAGAACCGTAAAGGAGGTGGAGTGGATGAGTCATCTGATGTTACTTACAAAAACATCCGAGACTCCGCTTACAGAAACACTGGAGTCTGCAACAGAAATGCTACAGACTTCCGTTTCAGGAGCAGCAGCGGGCGGAGTTGGAAGGATTTCCTGGGTTATTATGATTTTACTGACATTTTTAACACTGCTCAGTGTGATTGTTCTTACACTTCTTCAGATCAAAATCTGGAAACAGCAGCAGGCATTGCATGAAAGAACCTGGAAGCGGCAGCAGACCCTGTATGGAATGTTAAATAAGATTAGCGGACAGCTGCAGTGTATGGAAAATGGCAGGTATGGTTACAGAGAAAGCGTAAGCAGCCCAATTTCACATGCTGATTTTATAGAAAAGGCACCTGACCGGAACAGTGAATGGCAGAAGCAGAAAGAAGATGACGATTATTTCCTGGATGAAGAGGAAGATATCCAGGAAGAGAACAGAGATTTCGGAAATGAGGATACATGGAAAGATCCGTCACAAAAGGATCTGGATATGACATTTCATACAAAAAAAGGGACAGAGACAGAAACGCAGAACCGGGATCAGGAAACTGCAAAAGTGGAAGCAAAAGAACCGGAACCATGCCCGATTTCCGGCGTGAAGGTAAGCGAGTCCAGTAATTATAATCCAAACGCACCGGCAACTTTGGAAGAAATACCGGAGGAAGAAGCAGTCTTCCTTCTTTATTCGGATGGAACCGTCAGACCCAATGAACAGCAGTTTGGCAGATTTAACAACAGCTCATATTATGCGAGTCACGATTTTCAGAGGATCTTTCAGTTCAGAAATCGAAAAGGCGGTAAGATCAACATGAAAAACAGAAAAGCTGTAAAATGCTTAAAAGCAGAAAAGCCAGCCAGAGTAATCGAATCACAGAATGGTTATTGTGTGAAAGAAAAAGGCATTTTGCTTGCGGAAGAAAGGAGATAGAAAGCGATGAGATTATTTCGAACATTATTTTCATTCATGATCGTTGCAGCAATCGGGATTTCCATGATCACAACCTGCCCGACAAAGACAGATTTTGCAAAGTATTACGTGAGCCAGAGTGAGAGCAAACTTGGCGGATTCTTTGACGGTGCCCTGGAAAAAGTCGTCACACAGCAGACAAAAGCCAGCAATTACCTGATCTTCTCCGTGTTCGAGATGGACGGAGAACGGTATGTCGGTATCTGGGGACATTTCTTTGGAAAAGCATCGACAGAGCAGGCGGCGAAGACCCTGGAAGGGCTGCTGGAGAAAGCAGGAGAGGGGGGGAGAAAAGAAGTAGGAAGTTTCGTGATTGACATATAATGCTATAAAATATAGAATATAATCATACTGAAAAATTAGAAAGTGAGGTGAACATATTGAATCAGTATGATTTGTCAAGATATGTAACAGCACAGCAGCGAGATTATCAAAGTGCATTAACAGAAATTAAAAATGGAAAAAAAGTAAGTCATTGGATGTGGTATATTTTTCCACAAATCCGTGGGTTGGGAAAAAGCAGTACTTCTCAGTTTTATGCAATTCAGAGCCTGGATGAGGCAAGAGCATTTCTGGAGCATCCTTACCTCGGACATAATATTATTGAAATTTCGGAAGCTTTGCTTAGCCTGGATACAAGCGATGCGTATGAAGTTTTTGGAAGGCCGGATAACATGAAACTGAAATCATCAATGACGTTATTTGCCAGAGCAAGCGAGGATAATCAAGTGTTTTTGAATGTACTGGATAAATACTTTAAAGGAAAAAGAGATTTTAGGACATTAAAGATACTTGAGAACATGGAAAAATAAAAAAAGTAGAGTATCAAGAACCCGGCATAGAAAAATGTCTGGGTTCTTGATGATTATGGAATTGATAAAATGAACAGATAATTTCGCAGAGTACCTTACTCTACGATTAAGTGTACTGATTTATACCAAATATTTACTTAATTTTACAAAATATCACATAACTTGTCAACACATACGGCGTATTTTTTTGTAAATATTAAACAATAAAATTGTATATAATAAAAATTATCAATTAGTCTTCCATAATACTTTAATTATATTGACATCGAAAGGGGAAATTTATCTATGCTTTCAAACGAAAAAATGACTTACATCTTACAAGATGAAAGAGTCCAGGATTTTTACATCAAAAAAATACTGGAATCTTTTTCTTCTGCTCATACACCTATTTTTTTTAAAAACATTATCGAAGAATGGATGGAAAATACAAAACCATTGTTAAAAGCTTCCACATACATAAAATACCGAAACATGCTGTATTCTTACATTTTTCCATATTTTGAAGATCTTACCACAGAAGAATTGACCGTTGAATGCCTGAATTCTTTTTGCAGAGAATTGTTGTGCAATGGTGGAAAAAACAAGCAGGGACTGTCTTCAAAAACAGTTTCAGACGTGTTATCACTTCTTCGCAGTATCTTCCGGTATGCCAGTACGAAGGGAATTTCACTCCCATGTACCGGAAAAGAAATCATAATCAAAAAAACTTCCCATGAGCTTCGAGTATTCAGCATAAGAGAGCAAAAACAACTGTGTAAATATTTATGCAAAAATATGTCACTGAAAAATATAGGAATTCTTATATGCCTGTATACAGGATTGCGTGTTGGTGAAATATGTGCCCTTCATTGGAATGATATTTCATTAAAAGAAAAAACATTATACATTCACCAGACATTGCAACGCCTCCAAAACGAAAATATAAACGGCAAAAAAACATCTCTTATTTTGTCAACTCCCAAAAGCAGCTGTTCTATTCGAACGATTCCCCTTCCTGACGATATCGCAGTCGTTTTAGATAATTTTCCGTGTAAGAAAGAAGGATATTTGCTGACAGGAACAGATTCTTGCATAGAGCCACGAACCATGCAAAATCACTTTAAGCATGTCTTAAAAGAAGCTACTATTGAAGAAACAAATTTTCATACATTGCGTCATACTTTTGCAACCCGGTGCGTGGAAGCAGGTTTTGACATCAAAAGCCTAAGTGAAATACTTGGTCATTCCAATGTAAATATTACAATGAATCGTTACGTTCATCCAACGCTGGAATTAAAACGCCAGAATATGCAACGATTATCCTGCTCATTCGCTTCTGCTTTCGTAGAGTAAGGTACTCTGCGAAAAGAGGAAGATGCCAGAGTGAGCTGTTTATCTGTTATCATAAGATTATATCTCCTTTCAGGTAGATGGTTGATAGTTTTAGACAACTCTATTTTACCATAGATCTTAAGGAGATATTTTTTTTGACAACAAAAATGATGCGTTCGTGTAACTTTTTGTTTCATAGATGCACAAAATAAAAAAGGAAAGAGGAAAAGAACATGAAAAAGAAAGGGATTTTATGGGTACTTCTCAGTGTTCTGCTTATTGTTAGTTTAAGTGGATGTAAAGGCGGAGGAATTGTTGGAAAGAGTGCAGAATGTAAGAGTCTGATCAACAAATTTGAAAAAAGCTGCAATGAAGTTGATATTCAGGCGATTTTAGACTGTATCGATCCGAAAATCAGTGATCCGATCAAGGCGATTGTAGCGATCGGAGGAATGGTCACAGATAATGTAGATGAATATCTGGGAGATATCCTGGAACAGTTTGGTTCAAGTATCAGTGAGATCACCGGCGGATCAGGTGGTTCAGCGAAAGATATTGTTGCAAGTATGAAGCTTACACCGAAAAAATATATGCTCGATAAAAAAGACGGAAGCGTTAAATGTAAGGCGGAATTTGAAGTGAATGGCATGAAAACAACAAAAATGCTGAAAATTTCGGTAGTGAAAAAGAATGATGAATGGTATATATCAGGAATTTCTGTTATTGCAGAATAAAACAGGTTGTCAACCAAAGACAGAATGTTGAAATAGAAAAACAGAAACAGGGAGGAAGCTTCAATGAGAACGAAGACAAAAAAAACAAAGCAGATTACACAGATTGTAGTCAGTATGTTACTGGTACTTACCATGGTATTCATGCCAATGAAAATGATTCTGGCAGCGGATGCACAGTCAAGCAGTACACCGACACAGTTTGTTTTAGTACTGGATTGTTCTGGAAGTATGGAAGAATCTGATGTAAACGGTTTGAGCCCAAAGGCAGCAAAGATGTTTGTAGATATGATGCCGGTAGAAAATGCTCAGATTGCAGTTGTAGCCTTTGGTGCGAACTGGGGAGAAGATTCTTATGTTTATCCGGGTGATACCACAAGCAACACTTATACAAAGGTTATCCTTGGTATGACAGATGTTGGTACCGAAAAAGCAAAAAAGAAAGTAAAAGAAGCAATCGATGAAACTGCAAAAGTAAGAGATAAAAACGGATATACTACGATTGGTTATGCTCTTCAGGCAGCAGAGGATGTCTTAAAGAAAAATAAGGCAACAAAGGGAAATGGCTGTGTGGTACTGATGAGTGACGGTCGTCAGTATTATTTGAAAAACGGTCAGCGTGGAAGTGAAGCACAGGAAACCAAGCTGGACAATGGTGCGGAAATTTACAAATCAGAAAGTCTGGAAGCTGCACTGAAAGATTTTAAAGAGAAAAAGTGGCCGGTGTATACACTGGAAATGTCTGCTGATATCAAAGACTATTATGATGAAGCAGGATTGCATACGCCAAAGGAATGGAAAGGAAACGGTGGCTTTAAGATCCCTACTGGTCGATTCTATATGCAGCATATTGCAGATGAGACAGGCGGAGAAAAGTTTACTGCTTTTACACAGCTGGAAGTACAGAATAACTTTGCAGGAATCTTTAATAAGTTTTATGAAGGAACAGAGGCCGGAGGAATTCTGATCAACAGTGAGATTAAATCAGGAAAAGCAAATATGGATTTTGATGTTGCCGAGATGATCGCAGAAACGAACATCACGATAACCGGAAATGATATGAGCAAAGTGAATTCCATCGAGCTGACAGATCCAAGCGGTTCAACCAAGAAATATACAGAAACAAATAAGACAGATTCACGTGTGGTGACCTTTGAAAAAGGAAGCTATATTATGGTGAAACTTCTTGCACCGATGGAAGGCAAATGGAAAGTAAAAGTAAACGGAACCGATGGCGTCAAGTTAACAATGATGACCGTTCCGATCCGAGAGCTGGGACTTTCTCTTTCGACCAGCACCGATACGAGCAAAGAACTTGGAAAAGGAACAGAAGTTACGCTGTCTGCACGCTTCAGTTATAACAAAGGTCAGAAATCCTATTTCAGTAAGGAATTTTACGGAAAGAACCCGGCAAAACTGTATGTCGTAAAAGGGGATGAAGAATCAGCACAGACCTTTGATATGACAGTTGATGAAGAAAACCAGTGTTACACCGGAAAAGTAATCCTGAATCAGACCGGAATGGTTAAAGTAAAAGCAGTCGTAGAAAGCGGACATTTCCGCAATGACAGAAAAGAAACCGGTTATATTACATTTAATGTCAAAAACCGTCCGGTTACAAAAGTAAAAGATCTGGAAGATCTGAATATGGGATTTGGTGAAGAACAGACCATTGATCTGAACACTTATTTTAACGATCCGGATCAGGATAAATTTATCTGCAATTTTGAAGTGGATCAGACAGCAGGAATAGAAGTAACGCTGGATGAACAGAATGTTATGCACATTAAAACCGGCACAAAAGCAGGTGATGTACAGGTCAAAGTAGGCGTAAATGATGGAAGTATGGATCAGGATGTGACTTCCTCCTTTACAATCCATATGGTAAATCAGCCTTTGCGGGAAAAAGGTTCCAAAAAGATTTCCAAAACGATCACTTACAATGCGAATAAAGTTCCTGGATTTTTAAAGAAAAAACTGGGACCGGACGGAAGTTCAAATGCAGAAATTAAATTGGATGATTATTTTGAAGATCCGGACGGAGCAGCTCCAATTTACGCAATAGAAAAACTTCCGGAAAGTTCTAAGATTCAGATAAAAGAATCTGCACCAGGGGTATTGAGCATCACTGCAACTGGAGAAGGAAAAGAAACTTTCCATGTTTCAGCGACAGATGCAAATGATGGAAGCATTCGCTTTGAAAAAGAAATAAGTGTTAAATCCATCAGTGCAGGAAGTTGGGTATGGAAACAGATCAGAGTTCCGATAATTGCTTCAGTGATTATTCTGGTGATCGCAATTGTATTTTTGATTCTGATGTTTGCCGGAAGAAAAATCTACGGAGTATGGGAAATCACAGTCGGAGGAAGACTGGAAGGACCATATCCACTTGGCAAAATGGCACATGGAAAGAAAGCAAAATGCAGCTTGAGCGGAGCGATTGAAGATTTTGGATTCAGTTCTATTAACGATGGAGGAATAACGTTAAAGGCAGGAAACAATTTCAACAAATCCGTGACAATAACAGGACTCGAAAAAGCGGCAACGGTTACATATGCCGGAAGAGAATACGATACTGCAGCAGGAAAGACTTTAAAGAAAGCAAAGATTTCAAGAGGTCAGTATATTGATATTTATGTAGATGGCGTAAACATAACACTTACCAGAATGAATTAAACAGATTGTGTGGGAGGCGAGAAGATGTTGTGGGAATCAGAAAACAGAGCCGAACAGTGCAGGATTCTTCAAATCGGCACAGTTGATGCAGGGAATGGGACACTGTTCGGGACAAGAAACAAAAGAGCGATACAGAGAGATCATCTGACACTGGTGATCGGCAGCGGCGGTATGGGAGCAGCTGCTATTCATGCAGCGGTTCAAAAGGCCAGACAGAATCTGGTATCTGATTTTGATAATTATACGAAATTTATCTTGGTGGATTCTGATCGGCGTGAGATAGACAGGATGGAAAAAGAGCAGATAAAGACTTTGAATATTTCTACTCCCGGAGCTGCAGAAAGACTGAGATGTGATGACAGAAAAAATTTCTTTAGAGCGTTTGTACCTCGAGATTATGATAATTTTAAATTAGGTCCGAATGGAGCTGGCGTTGATCGTATGACTGGGAAAATTAAATTTTATGACAACGCGATGGGTGGAAGTACAAACGATACTAAGTTCCGAAATATTATTGGAGAGATTTTCAATACGGACTGGAGTGATAGAAGAAATCTCTTGGTTGATATTATCATTGTGGCAGGACTGTCAGGCGGTACGGGAAGCGGAACGTTTGAAGAACTTGCGGTACATGCGAGAGAAGCATGCATATATTCAGGAGCTCCGGTGGTACGTGTATTTGGATATCTCTTCCTGCCAGATACTGTAGAGGCTTTTGTTCAAGCAAATCCAGAGGCACTCAGTGCAATTTATGCGAACGGATATGCTGCATTAAAAGAGCTGGAAAGCTATATGTCTATACCGGCTTCACCGGGAAGAACGGAGAAATTTTATTCCGGGGACGGCGTGACAACGATGAAGTGTAACAGTGACACTCCACTGTTTGACTGTCCGGTCCTGATTTCGGAAACTTATGAAGAGAGTATCAGAATGATGGCAGATCTGATCGTTAATTTAAGCACATCCGGAATTGTAGGAATGAATTCTTTTTATGCTAATATACCGACAGCAAGGTTTTCTTATTTGAACGGTAATAATTTAACAACAGGTGGAGTTTTGAAAAACAATGTATTTCCGGAAGATTCCAGAAGATATTGCGGTATTGGATATGCTTATGCAGCGATTCCAAAAGAAATTGTAACAGCGAATATTGTAGGAAATGTGTGTCAGAAATTTTATCAGACAGATGAAACAGGAAGACATTTCTGTACAGAAAAAAACGCATGAACAGAGCTGAGATGGAAACACAGATACGCCGATTGTTTGGATTTGGGACTCATGATGAATTGAATGAGACGAGTCTCTGGAATCTGAAATTGAGATATGCATTGGAGAGATGCAGCCGTTTGTCGGATAATCCTGTAGGTATTACACGTAGAGATGTAGAAACGGGAAATACATATACGTATGAAAGAGGATTTAGGGCTGAGGAGTGTACGCTTAAAGGAATATCGGAGTTCGCAGAGTATTTCACAGATCAGGTAAGATTCTTTAAAGAGAATGCAAGACAGATTATTAAAGATTACGGTCCGAAGGCAATAGAACTGTTATATAAAGGGACTGGTCCTTACAATCAGGATGGGATGTCAGAAGCTTATCCGGAGCTTTCGATTGAAAATATGTTGAATACAGCAAAGGCGGAAATGCAGAGGGTAATTGCTACAACTGTAGCAAGACCGGAACTAATTATAGGATTCATGGGATTTATTAGAAGATCGGGACTTATACAGTGGAAAGGCGATTTTCAACATGCAATTCAACAGGAAGTAAAACAAAAAATTGCATGCAATCTTCTTGAACCAGATGGAATATGGGAGAGAAAGGTAATAAAACCGATAGAGGATTTTATTAATCAGTGCAGATGTTTTTCGAATAGATTGGAGACATTAACAAAATTTTACAGAAGTGTTGGAAGTTCTCTTGATGGAGACTATCAGCGATTTTTGAATGAGTCGCAGAGAGAAAATGGTATAAATCTTTGCAATAACGTACATGCATATGGCTGGCTTCAGGAAAATATCCGAAAGAAGATGATGGGAATTGATCTGGAGGGTGTAAAACGGAATCTTGTGGCAAGTTTCACAGAAAATTCTGAAGACTGGGCAAGCGATGAAGAAGGAAGAACCAGAAAAGTGTTTGATAAAGTCATGGCAAGAAGCTGTGAACTTGGAATTGGTGGGGCGGCAATTCAGATGACGGCAACCTCATATTTCAATTATGTTCTGGAGCAGGAACTACAGGAAAATGTCGCGAATAAAGCACGTGAACTGGTGCAGGGAATTGTAAGACAGCTGATTGAAAAGAGCAAGCCAACATTTAAAACAGTGCCAGGATCATGGAGGGTAATTGATGGATTTCTTTTTCTTCCAGCGGAATTGACAAACAGCAAATTTGCAACACTGATTCAACAGGCTTTTAGAGACGAGTTTGCACGAATTGGAGGTGCCACATACTCGTGTATTCTTGCAGATGTGTCTGATATTATATGTTATCAAGTCAGTGAAGCAAACGCATTGTGTGATCTGAAAGATATTGGAAAATGGGAAGATTTTTATAATAGTTCTTACTGTACGATTTCCAGACATTTATGCAATGGGGAATATGTAACAAAATTTACTGAACGTACCAAGAGTGAAATGGAAGAGGATAAAGCACGAAAAGAACAGAAGCCTGTACCAGAGTTAAGGTTGACAGCACAAGAAGAGATTCTGTTCGGGACAGGTTTAAACTGGGAACATTATCCTCCGGTTGCACTTCGAAATTTAGAAAGTAATGAAAAAGAAAAAGAGTTTCTCCATACGATGTTCGATCCGATTGTTGATTATGCAATGAAAGAAAAACTGATTGAGCGAAAAGAAGATTCCACTCAAAGTTCAGATATCTATGGGTATGTAGTACATCTCATTCCGGATGACTGGAATAATCTGGATGTTGAAAATTATGAAAATATCGGACTGGATGGAAGATTTGAAAGAGGAGAAAATTTATTCAGTTATCTGAGACAGCAGAATTCGGCTTCTATAAAACCAGATCAGAAACCGGTTATATTGTCTGGCAGTGGTATGTTTGAAAAGCCATTTGATTTTTCGGATGCACGTCTAAGGGGTATGAACAGTGATCAGATTGAAGCACAAAGCATCATCTATATGAAACGTATTTTGAGAAAGAACACAGAGCTGTTTCTGGAACTCCGCGAAACATTATGCAGATATTATGAGATTGAAAAGGCATTAGAATTACGTGAGAAAGAGTATAGGTATAAATTCCAGGTAGATAAGTTTATTCAGTGTTATCGATATGGTATCGTATTTTATTCGAAAGAAGATAACATGTGGCGTTATCTGACTGATGCAAAAGGAAATACGAAAATATTATGCAGATCTGATATAACTGCCAATATAAATTATACTTCACTCGAAAAACGACTCGTTAAGATGGGATGGGAGATTTTCCTAGTTTTTCGAAAATTTACAGAATTGAATTTTGATGAGCTGGAAAAAGTGCTAAGGCAAAAACAGATCAATAACATTCAGGAAGAGAATGACGTACTTCTGAAAGAAAAAGATAAAGAACTTCGAAAATTGGCTGAAAATCTGAAAGCATATTTTATTGATTGGCCAGGTGAAGAGCAGACAACGGAAGAAGCGATTTGTTTTACCCTGAATTTAGAAAAAGGTGAGGAAGAATTTTATGTATGGACAATTCAGGCAATGTATAAAATCCTAAAAAAGTATATAGAGCTGGTGCAACAATAAGGAAATATTGTCATAAAAAATATATGACTTTTATTTATAAAAGGTGAACAGGAGGAGAAGAAATGCCAACAGATAGACAAGAATTGCAGAGGATACTTCAGATCGGACAGATTGATGTAGGAAACGAGACTTTATTTTCAAAACGGGATAGATTGCCGGTGAGTACAGATCACCTTACCCTTGTTATCAGCAGTGGTGGAAGTGGTGCAGCTGCAATCCGTGAGGCAGTCAGAACAGCGAAGCAGAAACTGGTTCCAGATTACTCAACCTACATGAAATTTATTATGATTGATTCTGATGGAAGAGAGGTACAGACAACAACAAATCAGGTAGGAAGAGCCGAAATAGAAGTTCTGAATATTTCTACAGACGGAGCTACGGAAAGACTGAGATGGGATAATCGAAATGATTTTTTTAAGAAATTCGTGCATCGAGATTTTCCGATTCGAGCTCTGGGGCCTCATGGTGCAGGAAGAAATCGTACTGCAGGAAAAATTAAATTTTATGATGAAGCACAGGGCGGAAGCACAAATGATGTTAAATTTCGTAATATCATACAGACAATTTTCGATACGGACTGGAGTGATAAAAGGAATTTAAAGGTTGATATTATGATTTTAGCCGGCTTGTCAGGAGGAAATGGAAGTGGAACATTTGAAGAAATTGCTGCACATGCCAGAAAAGCATGCATAACAGCAGGAGCTCCGTCGGTACGTGTATTTGGATATCTTTTCCTGCCAGATACTGTAGAGGCTTTTGATCAAGGAAATCCAGAGGCACTCAGTGCAATTTATGTGAATGGATATGCTGCATTAAAAGAACTGGAGAGTTACATGTCTATACCGGCTTCACCGGGAAGAACTGAAGAATTCTATTCCACAGATGGAGTCACAACTATTGAATGTAATAGTACAAATTGCCTGTTTGATTATCCGGTTTTAATTTCTGGAACTTATGAGGAAAGTAAATCTATGATGGCAGAATCTATTATTAACCTTGCTATTGAGAGTACAGGTACTTTCAGCCAGAATTCTTTCTACAGTAATAGCGATGCAAACCGTACAACGTATCTCAATGGACAAAACCTGACAGTAGGCGGCTTATTAGGAAGAGATGTGTTCCCGGAAGATTCCAGAAGATACTGTGGAATCGGTTATGCATATGCGGCAATTCCAGATCAGATTGTGACAGCAAACGTGGTGAGCAATGTCTGCAAAAAACTCTATCAGCCCCAGGAAGGAACAAAGGCAAATGGAGTATCACTTCATTTTTGTACAGAAGAGAATCGCATGAGTAAATTTGAGATGGAAACGCAGATCCGCAAATTGTTTGGATTTGGAGAGGGAGATACATTAAATGGGGAGAGTCTCTGGAATCTGAAGCTGAGAGGTGCTCTGGAGAGATATAGTCTTTTGCCGGATAATCATGTAGATATCACTAAGAGAGATGTAGAAGCAGGAAATACGGATGCATATGAAAAAGGATTTAAGGCTCGGGAGCGTGTGAATAGCGGGACACTGGAATTTGCAAAATATCTTGCAGAACTGGTAACATTCTTTAAAGAGAAGGCAAAAGAGGTTATTAAGGATTATGGTCCAAAATCAATAGAATTATTGTACAGAGGAGCCGGCCCTTATAATCAAGACGGGGTGCCAGAATCTTATCCGGAGATTTCTATTGAAAATATGCTGAATACAGCAAGAGCAGAATTGCAGAAGGTAATCACTACAACTATAGCAAGACCGGAACTGAATGCAGGATTGTTGGAAATTTTCCATCACGGGGGACTTACAAGGTGGAAAGGTGATTTTAAGGATGCAATTCAGTATGAAGTAAAGCGAGAAATCTCACAAAAAATCGTTGAAACGAATGGTGCATGGGAAAGAAATCTGACAGGTCCAATTAACAGTTTTGTTAATGATTGCGAACGTTTTGCAGAAAGTATGGAAGTTTTAACAAATTTCTATAATAGTGAAGGAAGTCCTCTTGATGCACAAAGTTACGAGCAGTTTTTGGCTGCATCACAGAGAGGAAACTGTGTAAACCTTTGTAATAACGCGAATGTATATGGATGGGTGCAAGAAAAGATTCGAAGCAAAATCAATGAAATCGAGCTGAGTGAGGTAAAACAGAATATTGTAAACAGTTTTATAGACAATACTGAAGATTGGGTAAGTAATACAGAAGGAAAGACCAGAAAAATGTTTGATGGAGTCATGGCAGAAAGCTGTGGACTTGGAATTGGTGGGGCGGCAATTCAGTTGACAGCAACCTCGTATTTCGATCATGTGCTGGAACAGGAACCACAGGGAAATGTCGCGAATAAAGCACGTCAACTGGTACAGGGAATCGTAAGCCAGCTGATTGAAAAGAGCAAACCGGCACTTAGAACCGTGAATGGAGCTTGGAAAACCGTGAATAGTTTCATACTTCTTCCCGAAGCACTGGAAATGAGCAGATTTGCAAATCCAATCAAACAGGCATTCAGAGAGGAACTCATAAGGATTGGGGGCAATGGTGCCAATGAACCAGCGGTATCATCAGCGGTATCTGATATTGTATGTTATCAGACAAGCGTAGCAAATGCTTTGTGTGATTTGATGGATATTGGAGCATGGGAGAGCTATTATAATCAGGCGAATGATACAGTTTCCAGACATTTGTGCAATGGAGAATATATTACGAAATATACAGAACGTACAAAGAGTCAGGTCGAGAGGGATAAAGCACTGAGAAAAGGAGAAACTGTACCTGCTCTGTTATTAACAGCAGAACAAGATATGTTGTTTGGAACTGGTTTGAGCTGGGAGCATTATCCACCGGTTGCTTTACGTAACATAGAAAACAATGAAAAAGAACAAGAATTTCTTCGTACAATGTTCAATCCAATTGTTGAATATGCGATGAAAGAAAAGTTGATTGAGAGAAAAATAAGTCAGGCTGCAAATCGTGATATTTATGAATATGTAGTGCATCTGATTCCAAGTGACTGGAATAATCTGAATGTTGAAGACTATGAAGAGATTGGACTGGATGGAAAATATGAAAGAGGAGAAAACTTATTCAATTATCTGAGACAACAGAATCCAGTTTCAAGGCAAGTGGATCAGAAACCAATTACATTGTTTGACAGCGGTCTCTTCGCACGACCGTATGATTTTTCAACTGCACGTCAAAATGGTATGAACAGTGATCAGATTGAAGCACAAAGTATTATCTATATGAAACGTATTTTGAGAAAGAATACAGAGCTGTTTTTGGAACTTCGCGAAACGTTATGCAGATATTATGAGATTGTAACAACATTAGAAGCTCGTGAAGAGGATCAGAAGTACAGATATCAGGTAGAGAAGTTTATTCGTTATTATCAGTATGATGTTGTGGTTTATTCAAAAAAAGATGCGGTATGGCGTTATATGATTAATAACGAAGGAAAAATGAGAACTTTGTGCAGATTTGATAGGATAGCGGAAACGAATTATACGCCAATAGAGAAAAGACTTGCACAGATGGACTGGGAAATTTTGATGGCGTTTAAAAAGTTTACAGATTTAAATTTCGATGAACTGGAACGTATTGCGAGAGAAAAGCAAACGAGTGGTGATCGTAATGAAATGAATACACTTTTGGAGAAAAAAAGAGAAGAACTCAGAAATTTGCTCAGAAAGATGGAAAAAGATTTTATTGATCGGGCAGGGGAGGATCGTACACCAGAAGAAGCAATCAGATTCTGTTTGAGCATAAGAAATGGAAATGATGAAGAAGAATTTTATGTTAAGACACTGGTGAATATGTATGAAAAATTGAAAGAGTTTATCTCAAATAAAATTGAAGAAAAAGTGCAAGAAGAAAAAGAATGGATTTGTTCAAAGGGCCATCATAATCCAGAAAAAGCAAAGTTCTGCCTGGAATGTGGAGAAGAACGAAATTAGAAACAATATTGCTGGCGGCACCCCTTTTTGGGGTGCCTACAGCTGTCATATGAAACAGATCGTTTAAACGGATATAAGGGATTGGAGGAAAATTATGCCAGTATCTCTGAATGGAACATATGATGCACTTCTGGTTGTGATGGATGATTGCAGTCAGGGGAGGACGGAATATTTTCATAAAAGACTTCAGGAAACCTTTGATAGAAAAAAATATATTTATTATCAAAACAGTAATTTCAGTGAGGAAGAATTATGGAATGATGTTAAACAGAGACTGAATAGTGGAGAAATTATATTGCCGCACAGTCAACGTGTGATATTCTGTAATTACATTGATCTTGTAGATGTGAATGAAGAATGGCTTCAGTGTTTTAGAAAACGGATGAAAAGTTTTAAATCACATGGAATGGTACGTGACTTGTCGCAGCATTATCATTTGAATTTTTTTCGGTATCAGGATATAAATACATTGAGTAAAGAAAAGCAAAAAGAGGTTTTTAATGTTTTGTCACATCTTTGGGATATGGAATATCAGTATATGTATCATTCGGAATTCCTGATACATGCAGGGGGATTAAGCTCAAATCTTGCAGAACAGGAAAAAGGAATCGTTCGTTTTCTGGAACTACTCAGTATAAGAGATTATGATAAAGTGATTAACATAGGACAATTCGAAAAATCTTTATTTGTGTTTGGAGAAACAGAGTATTATGCACGACATGCTCAAAAATGTGAAGAAAAAAAAGAAGAATTGAGAGCATGGCTTGAAGATGCAAAAGATGAAAGGCTCAATGATTTTGCAGACAGTTTAAATGAACTTGTATCAGAGAAGGGTGGAAAATTAAAGGAAAGATTGCAGGATTTTCAGAGAGAATCCGGACTTTATCCAATGAACGCATGTGACTATATTGAAGAAAAAAGAAGTTTAAGAAATGTGTTCAGAAGACACTATATTCGTCCGAAGGGAGTGCCGCGACGCCTACAGGATGAAAAAAAGAAGGAAATTATAAATTTTTGTAATGGGATTCAAAACAGTACGGAAAAGGAAGAGTGGAAAAAGAATCTCGTATTGAAGTTTCATTATCCAGATTTGTTGAACCTTTCCCGGGAGTGGAGAGACGGAAAACTGCAGACTATGTTAAAAAGTTCTATAAGTAGTTATGTGTCAGAGAAGCAGGTAATTGGGTTGGAGGAAGAAGAATGTGGACTGTTTCAGAAAGCAATTTACAGCTGGATTGAAGAGTTTGCACAGGAAAATCTGGAAACAGAAAGACTAAGAGAAATGAGAGAAGACAAGGAAGGAAGAAGACTGAAGCTTGAAGATGAATTTAGCAAGGCAAGCATTTTTCCGGATCTTCAGACTTGTTTTTCCGAGATAAAGACAGAAACAAGATTTCAAGTTCCGGCTGTTGTGCAGGCACAGGAAGTAGGGCAGGTTGCAATGATCAACAGTGAAGTAGAACGGGATTGGCGGGAGAGAGGATATAATATAAACGAAGTACGTGATGATCAGATAGCAGTTATGAATAATCTATATCCATATGAAATTGTATACATGAAATTCGGAAAGTATATTGATTTGACTGGTGAACAAACGGAAAGACAATTAGGAATGGTATTTGGCTAAAGGAGAAAAGATGCTGAAAGACAGGGTTACAGTGAATGAAAATGGATTTTCATTATATGAAGATAAAGATAATCCAAACAGACAGGCATACTATACAACATTTAGACTTGCAGATGATGAAATTAATAAAGGCCAGGGAATAAAGGTAGAATATTGGCATGCTGCTACAGACAAGGATCAGGATGTACAGAACAATACTTATATATGTATATGGGAAGTGGAAGGAAATGATGTTGTAGAAGAGTGTCAAGTTTATATCAGAAATAAAAACAGGGCAAAACCGAGAATTTCCTGGAGCATTGAAAGAAATACCGCATATGGTGACAGTGCTTATATGATCAGGATTCGTTGGACGAGTAATCAGTCAGAAAGAATCAACAGTCGACACCTCTGGCTGGAGAATCAGAAAAATAGCAGAAAATATAGTTTTCTGACGGATTATATAGAACCACGGACAAGAAACGGAGAAGATTGCTATATTATAGAAATCCTTCCGGATAGAGCAAATGTGAGTGATCTGGTAATTCGGGGGGATGACACTCTTTTGCAAAAGTATGAGATTGTTAGAGGATAAAGGCAGGAAAATTTATGATATATGATTATTATTGTACTAATTGTGGAAATAAATTATATGGAACAGATATCGTATTCGACCTAGCACAGATATTAGATCTTGGTCAAGAAAAATTTATCAAATTTTCCCCGATAGATTTAAGGGAAGTGGCAGAGAGAAATAATCAGCCTCTTGTGAACGGTAGAAAAATACGCCTGAAGATTACGTTGTTTGATTTGCTTGGGTATATTGGACAGGATTTGGATACCCTTAATCAGGAAGCAATGCAGGAGCTTTCTTATGATGAGTTTGCAGCAGGTGAAGCCATGGTAGATCTGTTGCAGGGCAGTAGTATGCAGAATGACGATGTTCAGATGAATAATATAAAAACATTGGTTGATGCGATTACTGCAAAATTGAACTTGCGGGAAAAAACAGGATCGGAAACATTAGGTGATGCAGAATGGTTGCAGGATACGTCACACTACGATTTGTATTTTTGGGTAGAACCTGTTTTTTTTGAGGGAACAGAGGAAATCTACACTATAAAATATTCGCTGGAAGAGAATCCAGCAAATTTATTGCCATTTTCCTACAAGAGAAAGATAATTCGAGGATATTGTCCAAAATGTAACGAACCGATAGCAGAGGGAAGCGGAAAATATGAACATTTGCTGGTTGGTTTTCTCGGTGCAGCTAGTGCTGGAAAGACATCACTTTTTGTCAGCATGATCAATGATGTTTGCCACTATAGCGAACAACTGGGAATTGAGCTACCGGAAATTTTGTGCGATGGAAAATATGACAAGATTATGTCTGCCATTACGTTAAATAAATATGGTTGGGCAGTAGGGAAGACAGATGCACAAGTAGTGGTGGAAGCTTACAATGCAACCTTGCTTGTAAAACGCAGAACGGGAAATAAAACAATTCTGCTTTCATTTGTAGATATTGCAGGAGAACTTTGTTACGATCAGGATATACAGGATATCAGTTTGGAGGCATTGCAGACTTTCCCATTGATTACTTCATGTCATTTATATATGCTTTGTACCTGTGTATCACAAATGGGATATGGAAATGCAGAAGAGAATGAACAAGAAAATGCGGCTGCGATTGATAACAGAGCACTTATACAGATTGCAAATGGGATTTACAGACAAAGAAATAATCAGGATTCGATACCGCCAATGTGTATTGTTATTACAAAAGCAGATATGGTTCTTGATGATGCAAATATGCAGAATCGTAGAAAAACCCCATTTGATTTAGAAAATATGCCAGAGCTGAGCGGACGGAAGTTTGTACAGCAAGAAGTGAAGAATTTGAAAGAACAGATAGAATATTTACAAAAGATTTATAATGCTACAAATGACAGGGATATTATTGAATCGCTGGACTGGTGTAAAAGAACCTATGATAACAGTAAAACGATGACTTATATGGCTATTCTTGCCTGCTCTGCACTTGGAAGACCGGGGAGAAAGTTTGATAATGAAAGAGATAATCTTGAAAGAGGAGGAGATAAATTTGAGCCTAGACGTCTCAAGGAAATATGGAGCTGGATTTTGTGCAATCTAGGTATGATGCCAGTGTGTGAGAATTACTATCTTTCATATATTCCATCCTTTGGTGAAGGATTTCATATGGAGGATGAAAGAAATCAGACGTATCCAGTAAGAAGAGTTTTCGAGGAAAAAGAAGAAAAAAGTCGAACAGAAGCGGTATATCAGTTATATTTGAATCCATCAGAGGCAGATCAAGCTTTGCATTTGTATCATATGGATCCACCTAGAAGCTGGGAATTTTGGGAGAAAAACAAAAGGATGCAGATTTTAAAAAATATTGGCAATCAGGATGCATAGTCAGGGGGAAAGAATGTGAAAGATCAGTATTGGTATTGTCTTCATGTAAAAGCAGATCAGGGAAAAACACAGGTCAAAGAGAAAGACGAAAGAATAGAAGGATTTTTGACAGGGCTTCATTTTAAATCGCCGAGACAATTTCTTGGAATGATGACTGAATGCTATAGTGGGATGACAAGTAACCATTCAGTCATGTTTGTAAATGTTTCTGTCACAAATGAATATGTGAATCTTCCGGCAACAAAGAAAGTTCGGATGAGTTTTTATGGAGTTGCCGGAAGAGTGAAAGTTGCAAGAGCGACGCGTTATGCGAATTATTATGTAAGTGAAGAAAAAACTTTGCTTGGCAGAGATTTCTTTTCTTATATTTTTGACAGTTTTTATTTATCAGACGAAGAAGCGGCAGATACGTCTGAAAATATAACGGCATTGCTTAATAAAAAAGTTGCAGTTGACAAAAAGAAGGATTCTCATATTGAAATTAAAGAAAAAGACCGTGATTTAGTATGTCGTATTGTGGAGCGGCTTTGGTCCAGTCAGATAGAAGATACAGGGGCACGTCTGGTTTTGTGCATAAATGAAGAAGAAATTCAGTCAAGATCAGAAGAATTATTAAAGCAGATTTATCTGTTGCTTCCACAAAAGCTGCGTATGAATATGGGATTCTGCACTAATTCGAATCCAAAAGATATAGCATACCTTAGTGGTGAATGCGGTGGTAAGGATAAACTTGGACTTCCGGTACATATTTTTACTATGAAGGTTGAAGACATAGAAGAAACAAAACAAGAATTTGCGGCGACAGAATTTAAATATCCGGTGGTTCTTTTTGACGTGGAAAATCCGGAGAAGGAGATATGTGATCCGCAGCGTCTGAAGCTGATTGAGGAGTTAAGCTATAAATTATCACCTACTTCTGATGCAAAGCTTGCCTATGCAGAAAAACGGATTTTGCAGGAAGAGCGTGGTGCACAGGTTTCCTTTAAAAATTTGCAGAAAATATTTGAAAGACTGAACAGTAAGGGATTCTGCTGGTGGGAGAGAGATGATCTGGAAAGCATTGAAGATATTTTCCGTTCATATCAGGATCAGCAGGAAATGATGGATAATGAAGTTCTCAAAAAAGAGGCAATAGATACTTTTTATCAGAAGTTATTGCCTTGGAAAGAATACGCCAGACAGCTTGCAGATGTTGTATTGAATGAGCAGTACGAAAACCGTGAGGAGATTCTTCCGTTTTTTGCTACAGAGCTGCAGTATGCAAAGATTCTGGATTCACTGGAATATGTCAGGAAAAATGTGGCAGATGAAGCAGCTGCACATGAACAGATGATGCTCGAAGAAGCAGACCGGAAATACCAGGAAAGTCAGAAGCTTCATACACAGGAAATAGAAAAACTGAGAGAAAGTCATGCAGAAATTCTGGAAAAGAAGGATCAGAGTATCAGTCAGCTGGAGCAGGATCTGAGAGAACAGGAAAGGAAATTCCAGGAAGAGAAAACGGCATATGAACAAAAACTGCAGGCTGAGAAAAAGAAAAGAGAGGCTGTTTTAAATGAACAGAACAGTGGAACAAATTCCAGAAAGCTGAGACAAAAAGAAGATGAAATTGCAGAGAAAAACCAGAAAATAAGTCAGCTGCAGAAACAGCTTGAGGAAAAAGCGTCCGGCAAAGGATCGGACGGCGAATGGAGTCGTCTGAAGAATGAAAAACAAAATGCTGAATATGAGGCAGAAAAGCAAAGCAAGAATGCAGAAAAGTATCAACAACAGAAAAATATTTTTATGGGAGTCAGCATAGGAGTTGGCGTTCTGGCAGCCGGTGCTTTGATTGCGGCAATTGTTTTTGGAATGAAATCTGGTAAAGTCGGGAGGCTTGAGAGCGAGAAGGTGCAGATAGAAAGTCAGAATGAACAGCTGGAAAGTGAAAAAGTACAGTTAGAGAGTCTGATGAATGAAAAGGAATCTGAACTGGAACGCCGAAAAGCAATGGAAACAGAGACGGAAACGGAGAGCGAATCTGAAACTCAAACCGAAACAGAATACCAGACCGGAGACGAGACGGAAAATTCGGAAGGAGTGCAGACAGAAGAAGGAAGCCTTAGCCAGGACGGACAGGAGGTGCCAGAAACAACAGGAAATTCATCGGAAGATAACGGGGATCCGAATTATGGAGTAGATCTTAGGGGTCAATCGCCGCAATCGAACTATTAAGAAACAGAAAGAATATGCTTGCATTCTTTGAATGATGAATGCAAGCATAAAATTTAATGTGGCATGAAAGCAAAGGAAGGGATTTACATATGAGGCAAATGTGGTTATTGCTTCCTCAGAAAAGTATGCTGGAAGCATTTAAAAAGAGAATAGAAAGCCTGGGAGATCAGCGATGGAAGTGCTTTTTTGGCCGACCGGACAGGGCAATGAATCTTGAAAATCAGGAGATAGAAGTTTATCTGATCGGAAATTTTCATGAAGATATAAAAACGGAAAGTTTTCTGGAAAGAGCAAAGAATACATCAGAATTTATAAAAGCATATGGCGGAAAACTCACAGGGATTTATGGATATTTATTTTTCCCGGAAGAGGATGAAAAAAAGCAGGAAGTATGTAATCAGCTCTGTAAGATTGAGGCAGGTATGAAAAATGCACATGCTGCATTGAATCATGTGGTTCTGGTTTCGGAAAAGTACAAAGATGCTCCGGAGCGGTTGCTGGACATGCTGCTTGATATTACACAGAATCAGGAAATAAAAAACAGCCAGGATTTTTTGTTTGGTAAATGGAGACTTTTAAAACAGGAGTCCAGAACAGAGCGAGCATCTTATTGTTACAATGGTTTTGGCTACCATAAGATGATGGCGGAATACCGGGATCGAGACAGAATCGTAAGAAAAGCCATTCAGAATCTGCTTTTGGAAAACAGATGGCTGAACACAGAGGAGAGTGCTACAGCAGAAGAAGTCCTTGAAGAAGGAAGAGTAACAATTCTGGAAAAGCAAAAGGAGATTTCTGTTTTTGAAATCATAAAAGAATATACTGTTTTGCCGGAAAGCAGTGTGGATATCACAAGAGCAGAAATTAATGCAAGGAAAATCAAAAATTTTGAGCAGTCTTTTATAAAAGCACAGAAAGTAGAACAGGGACGGCAGAAATTAGAGAAACGTTTTCAGAATTATTGCCAGTGGGTAAAAGAAAAAACACAGAGCTATCTTTTGGAGTATGGTCCTGTTGTCGCGAAACAATTTCTGTATGGAGACAGGAACAATTCCGGAGTGCTGGAACGGATCAAAGTAGAACTGAAAAAGCAAATAGAAGAAAATATTCCAGAAAGAAAAAGAAGACCGGTTCGTCAGATTGTGGGGCTGATGACAGAAGCGGAAGAACAAAAGAAAATCGCATTGTGGAAAGAAGATTTTCACAGAGCGCTGGAATCGGAGATTGCGGTTGAGATTGTAAAACAGTTTTTGGAACAGGGAGATGACGGAACGGTTTTTTCAGAAATTCAGAAGTATGGAAAGCGAGTATCTGAGCTTGCAGAATATCTGGAAAATGCTAAGAAACAGGAAGAAAATCCAAATAATGGCCGGTATGAAGTGATAGAAGGAGTTCAGGATGCTGAAATCGAAAAATGGGCAGATAATCGGATCACAGTATGGATGCGGAAAGATCAGATCTGTGAGAGGATAAGACAAAAGATTGTAAATATTATTCTGAGCGGCCCGATAGATGTTGAAAAAACAGCAGCATCGGAAATCGAAGGAAATGTTACAAAAAAAGCAGGAATAACGGTAGAGCACTGCATTGAAGAGACGAATCAGGCGTGTGGTGTGGCAATTGTGAAAAAATTGCTGGAACAGAGCAGGCCAATGTTAAATATGGATACACGAGATAAAAATCGTTGTGCATATATTTTCCTGCCGGAAGAACTGGCAAGAAAAGAAAAATGGACAGAAATACTGGAGACTTGCAGGCCATGGTTCCCTCAGATGTATATTGAGACCGAAAGAACAAAGAATACAGAAAAAATAAGCTGTATTCAGACAAGCCTGGCCAATTCTGTATACGACTGGAAAAAGATGCAGCCAGAGTTGAAAAATATAACTTTAGAGAGGTCTGCTGTTTCGAAAACAGCAGAGCAGACAAAACAGAATGTGCAAACCAGGGCAAATGAGCAGAGTGCAAAAAATGTCCAGACAAATAGAAAGGCTGCAGAATCTTCTGATCAGAATGTATCACAATCTTTTAGAAGGGCATCAGAAAATGCGGAGAAAACGGCATCGGAACCAGTACGGCTGAATCCAAGATTCTGTAAATTCTGCGGTGCTCAGTTAAAAAAGGGAACGGAAAAATTCTGTCCGCTTTGCGGAAAAAGTTTGTATAGAAAATGATGGAGGAGAAATGACATGGCTGCTAATTTGAAAAAGACAAACAAATGTTATCGCTGTGGAGCTGAAATTGAACCGGGCTCCAGATATTGTATGGAATGTGGTGCTCCATTAAAGAAACCGCATGGAAATGGTATGATTGCCGGTGTTGCAGCTGCTTTGGTGATTGTAGCAGTGTTTGGTGGAAATGCATTCAAAAAAAATGCAAAAGAAGCAGATACAGACACGGATGTCCAGACAGAAAGTATGGTTTCCGATGTGGATTTTGAAGACCAGATGACAGAAACACAGGAAACAGAAGAAACAACTCAGAAGATTGATGCGGATATTAGTGCAGTTGACAGTGAAACATGTACACTTCAGGGAACGCTTTATTATACAAGTAAAATGGAAGATCCGGTGCTGGTCTTAAAAGATACAAAGTCGGTCTATTTAAACAGTACATCCGGCGAAAGAATCCTTTATAATGCAGTTTCCAGTATTTCAATCTCTTCTTATCCGGTGAAGGAGAAGATGATGCAGCGATATAATAATGTCGAAGTAGCACTGGAAGGCAGTTTATGGGCAGAAGATGACACAATTTATATGGATGTAGAAAATATTTACGGAGAAGCAAGGGAAGAAGAAACGGAAAAGGAAACACAGAAAAAAACGGAAAAAGCAATGGAAAAGAAAACCGATAAAAAGGAAAGCAGTTCAGAAGATCTGACGAAAAATGATTATATAATCCCTGACAGTGATAAGAAATATCTGACAGATGCAGATGTGGAAAATCTGACATTACGCGAGATCAATTATGCGAAAAACGAGTTATATGCAAGACATGGAAGAAAATTTGATTCAAATGAACTGCGAACTTATTTTGAAAGTAAGTCATGGTACAGAGGAACGGTAGATCCGGAAGATTTTTCGGTAAGCTGTTTTAATCAGTATGAAAATGCAAATGCAGCTTTTCTGAATCAGAAAGAAAACGAGCGTGGGGTTTATCAGTTAGATAAATAAGAGGAGAAAACTTATGAAAGATAAAAAGCGAATGGTATGGATCATCAGCGTTGTATGTATCATTCTGGCTGTTGCTTTTTGTGCCGTCAGTATTGTGAAAATGAACCGTCTCCAGAAACAGGCAAGAGATCTGGAAACCGAAGTTGCCAGATTAATGTCAGAACAAAATGAAAAACAGACAGAGACACTGACTGAAACGGAAGAAATAAAAGAAGTAAAAAAAACAAAGAAGAAAAAGTCTAAGAAAGCGAAAAAAGAAACAAATACAGAAACCGAAACAGAGGCAACCGAAACGGGGACAGATACGGAAAGTGATGTGCAGACGGAAAAAAGTACAGAAGCACAGAATGGACATGTGGTTGCCATTGATCCGGGACATCAGGGAAGTTGGGTGAATATGAGCGAACAGGAGCCAAGTGGTCCTGGTTCTTCGGAGATGAAAGCAAAAGCAACGACAGGAACGCAGGGAAGATATACAGGGGTTCCGGAGTATCAGCTTAATCTTGACATCTCACTGGCACTGCAGAAAGAGCTGGAAAATCGTGGGTACAGAGTTGTAATGGCAAGAACGGACAACGACACGGCGATCAGCAATTCAGAAAGAGCTCTGAAGGCATATGAAGAAGGGGGAGAAATTTATGTGAGAATTCATGCAAATGGAAGCGATGATAGCAGTGTGAATGGAGCACTTGGAATGACACCATCTTATGAGAATCCATATGTGGCAAATCTGGCAGAGGAAAGTTATCGACTGACAGAGTGTATTTTGAATACGTATTGTAATGAAACAGGATTTAATAATCTTGGAATTCAATATCACGATGATATGACCGGCATTAACTGGAGCAAAATCCCGGTTATGATTCTTGAAATGGGATTTATGACAAATGAACATGACGATACTGCAATGCAGGATGCAGATATGCAGGCAAAAATGGTTTCAGGAATTGCAGATGGTATTGATTTGTATTTTGGAGATAGTCAATGAGTAAAGAAAAAGTAAAGCAATATGTTTTTTTAACGATCCTGATGAGTGTGATCAATTTTTGCGTTGCGGGTGTACTGGTTGGAACAACCGTTATTAATTTGAAAGGGGCAGAAGCAGCAGAAGAAAATATTCAGCAATTAAATCAGCAAATAGCTGTCATAAATCAGGAAACGGAAAAGCAAACAGAAAAGCAAACGGAAATTCTGGTGAAAGAAACATCAAAAGAGCTTACCGTTCCATCAGAAGAAAGTAAAACGGAAGAAGAGACGGAAGGTGAAACAGACTTAGAAAGTAATCGTGAACAAGAAAGTGATTCAGAAACAGCAGCGGAGATGTGGAATCTGGATCTGGATTCCCTGGTAAGTGATGCAGAAGCGAACGGTGAAAAATGGGCAGTCAGTGTTCAAAATTTGAGCGATGGTTCCGTTTGTGAAAAAAATGGGAAAGTTTCCATGCAGTCAGCCAGTGTGATCAAAGTGTTTATTATGGCAACTGTATATGATCGAATTTGCTATCCGCAGAATAAACAGACAGCGATTTATGTTTCAGAGCAGTATGATGGGGAATTACGAGATCTTTTAAGCAATATGATAACGGTCAGTGATAATGATGCAGCAAATCGTCTGGTTGAATTGCTGGGAAACGGTGATTTTAATGTCGGGAAAGAGGTTGTCAATGCATTTTGCAGTGCGAACGGATACAGTAATACGCATCTCGGAAGGCGATTTATGGATACGAATCCGGCAGATGACAATTATACCAGCTCTTCGGATTGTAGAAAAATTTTGAGTGATATCTATAATGGTGTATGTGTAAACAGCGAAGCTTCTGAAAAGATGCTGCAATTTTTAAGTGCTCAAACCAGAAAAGGGAAAATCCCATCTGGTATTCCATCTGGAATTCAAAGTGCCAATAAAACAGGAGAGATGCCGGAAGGATATGGATTTGGCTGTATCGAAAATGATATTGCCATTGTTTTTGGTGAACAGCAGGATTACGTAATCTGTATTTTGTCAAATGATCTTGGCGGAAGGAATGAAAGTGCCATTGAGCGGATTAGAAATATTTCATCATATGTGTATGAAGTTTTGAAATAGTATCGGCAGTGTTTATATACGTGAAGATGAAATGTATGAAAGATACGAGAGGAGAGAAGAAGGAGTGAAATGCAGAAAATGTGGAAGTGAACTGGATTCGGATTCTGTTTTTTGTCCGGAATGTGGGACGAGAGTTGAAAGACCGGTGGAAAACAATTCCGGTGATATTGTGAGGGATAATGTAAACAGTGGTACAACGGCTGATATTCCAAAACAGACAAAAAGAGGAAATACTTTACTCAAAATTGTGATAGCCATATTGATCGTAATTATATTAAAGAGTGTTGTGTTTAAAGAAAATAAGCAGACGGCAGGAGAGGATAAGGATTTTCAGTCCAAAATGGCAGAGACTGTGAAAGAAACGAAAAACACAGAAAGTCTCACAGAAAATATTGCAAAAGAAACAGCTAAAAATATTGTGAAGGAGACAGAAAGAAAAGCAGAAAGTGAAATAGAAATCGAAACAGAAAGCGAATATGATGCAGAATTCTATAAAGATGCACTGGATTCGATCAATGATTCGGTATGGCTGCAAGGTACTGTGGCAGAGGACGGAGAAACGTTAATGTTAGAGAAGAGTGTCAATATCTGTGCAGAAGATGAAAAAAATGAGAAGAAGCGTAAAGATAATATTAAAAGTGTAAAGATATTTTCAGACGAGCCGGAGATCGGTGAGGCAAAAGCAGACCCGGAAACAATGAAAGGAGCAAAAGTCAGAATTAATGGAATGGTATTCTTTATGGGCGATTCTGTTGTAATGTATGCGAATGATGCTGTAGTACTGGAAGAAGCTGTTTCGGAAGAGCAAAAGGTCCATACTTACATTTTGGTTCAGAAAGATTGTACCTGGGATGAAGCATTTGAAGAATGTAAAAGAATGGGTGGTTATCTGGCAAGAATTAATACAGAAGAAGAATGGAATCAGATTAAGAAGTAAATCAAAGAAGAAGGAAAAGAAAAAATCCAGTTTTTCCTTGGTGCAAGAAGAAACAGCGGTGAAAAAGAATACTATTGGGTAGATGAGGACAATGAATTTACAGGGGATCGACTGGATAATAATGATGAGCAGTGGTGTAAAGATGTATGGCTGAAAGGTGAGCCAAGCTATTATGATTCCAGTGTCAAAAAAGATGAAGATCGTCTGAATATTTTCTACTATTCGCAGGAAGATAAATGGGTATTCAATGATGTACCAAATAATATTTTGGATGCAGTTCCACAGTTTAAAGAGAGAATCGGTTATATTTGCGAAATGGAAGAATGAGTTTTGAGGAAATAAGATGAAAAAAAAGATAATGTACGCATTGATGTTTGCACTGATCTACATATGTGCTATTGTGATTGGAAAAATAAAGTTTTCGGGAACAGAAAAACAACAGCCATCTTCGTTGGTTTCAGAAACAGATAATTTAAAGGATAGCGAATCAAATTTTGTTGAAGAAGAAACGGAAAGAAGTACGCAAAAGACAGCAGAAGAGCAGGAAATAATATTAGAAAAGGAAACAACATCAGAATCGCTGCAAACGGAGACAGCAGAATCACAGCAAACAGATTTGGTAAATCAGATAGACTATGCACTGGAAAAAATGACAGTAGAGCAAAAAGTGGCACAATTATTTATTATTACTCCTGATGCACTGACAGGTATTAGCGGTGTATCAGCAGCGGGTGATGCCACTTATGCTGCATTACAGCAGTATCCGGTAGGAGGTCTGGTTTATTTTGAAAATAATCTGCAGTCATATGAGCAAATTTCAGAAATGCTCCATAATGTACAGCAGTACAGTATAGAAATCTCAGGATTGCCATTGTTTCTGGCTGTAGATGAAGAAGGAGGAACGGTAGCACGGATCAGTGGGCAGGGATATGGTATAGAACCGATCGAAGATATGGCAGCAGTGGGAGCATCAGGAGATTACGAAAGAGCTCAGGAAATTGGCACTTACATAGGAAGTTATCTTAGTGATCTGGGTTTTAATGTTGATTTCGCACCATGTGCAGATGTGCTGACAAATCCGGCAAATACTGTAGTTGCACGCAGATCTTTTGGCAGCGATGCAGCTCTTGTGGCTGAAATAACGGATTTGCAAAGGAAAGCAATGGAGCAGGAAGGAATTATAGGGGCATTAAAGCATTTTCCGGGACATGGTGCGACAAGTGAGGATTCTCATCAGGGATTTGCCTATATCCAGAAGACAGAGGAAGAACTGATGAATAACGAATGGATTCCTTTTAAAAAAGGAATTGAAGAAGGGGCGAAGATGATCATGGTCGGTCATATTGTTTGTTCTGAAATAACCGGAACAGAAGATCCTTCTTCGTTGTCTTATTATATGGTAAGAGAAATTCTGAGACAGAAAATGGGATTTCAGGGACTTGTTGTTACGGATGCTCTGAATATGGGAGCGATTGCCAATTATTATACGTCTGCCCAGGCAGCTGTCAAAGCAGTTCAGGCAGGTGTGGATCTGCTTTTGATGCCGTCTGATTTTTCAGGTGCTTACCAGGGGGTTTTGAATGCAGTTTATAACGGAGAAATTTCGGAGGAACGTTTAAATGAATCCTTGTATCGGATTCTTCAGGTAAAAAATGAAATGAGAGTGCACGGAAAATATTAAATAAAATGTGAATCTACTTCAATTGCATATCTGAGGGTTGCAGGAAATGAATAGAAACTGCGATGAAGCAGAGTAAAGTGGGATGTGTCCAGAAAGAAAAACGGACGTGTTTTGAGTACCTTATTCCAGAAAGCAAAGTTACACAATCATAATACAATAGATGCCTTGAACCAAAGGGAGATAAATGGTAGTATATCTACAAAGTATTTTCCTGGTGTTTGGGGCATTTTTATTTGTTTTATCTTAGTCGAAGAAGACTCCCACTTCTATAAAGTGGCGAGCAACAAATTTGTCTTAGTGGGAGTTCAATCTCCGACTAAGATAAACGCTCCGCGAGGATGCACAGCGATTCTGTTAGGTAAATGTCAGCAAAGCTGACCAGAATCGCGTGCCAAGTCTCACGTGCGTTCGACTTGAACTTGAATGAGCAGGAAAATCGACAAACAAGACTGGGGGACTACAAGTTGATAAAGATGGATCGTCAGAAGTTTATCCGGCCGGATCGTCAGATGGTTCGGATATCCAGGAAGAAGCTGATCATACCGGAGCGTGAGGCAGCCACACAGCGGATGCTGGCGGGGCAGCAGAGGGAAACAAAAACGGCAGATATAGCAAAGACAGAAAAAACAGCAAATGAAAATATAGCAGAAGCTGTAAACGCAGCAAACAAAAATATAGAAAATGCAGTAAATACAGCAACCACAGAACATCTGCAAACGAAGCAGCCTGAAATAGCAGAGGCAGCGAATAAACCAGAAAACAGCATTGTCTTAGCATGTGAGATCGATGAGGTGATCAACTATGCACTGGTTCACAATGGTGCTTCTGTCGTGCGTGATATCTGCATCAAAAACACATCCGAAACGGAACGGAATGCTCTGCTTTTAAAAATCGCTTCGGACGGTGAGCTGATGGAGGATTTTGTGTGCGGGATCGAGGCACTGCAGACAGGTGAGGAGCTGCATTTTCGAAATCTGGATCTGACATTCCATGTCGGATATCTGGCATCGATCACGGAGAAGTTTTCCGGTCAGCTGACGGTTAGGGTTCTGGATGGGGAAACTGTGCTGGCATCGGAAAAGATCAATATCACGGTTATGGCGTTTGATGAGTTCCCGGGATTTCAGTATACGCCGGAGCTTCTGACATCTTTTGCAATGCCGAATCATCCGGCGGTGGTCAGTCTGATCCAGCTGGCATCGAAATATCTGGAGAAATGGACGGGCGATCCTTCTTTGGACGGTTATCAGTCCGGTGATCAGGAGCGTGTCAAAAACATGGCGGCAGCAGCTTATGCGGCGATCCAGCAGAAAAATATTACATATGCATCGACAGCGAGCTTTGAGGCATGCGGGCAGAGAGTCCGCCTGGCGGATGCGGTGCTGGAGCAGCATTTTGGAAACTGCATGGATCTGACGCTGCTTTATACGGCATGTCTGGAAGCGATGGATTTAAATCCGTTCATGGTGGTTGTAGAAGGTCATATTTTTGCCGGTGTCTGGCTGGTGGACGGAGCGTTTGCAGATATTCTGGTGGATGATCCGTCACAGCTTGAGAAACGTATGGCAAAAGGCATTCAGGAGCTTACGGTCGTGGAATGTACGGCGATGTGTTCCGGGCAGAATGTAAGTTTTGACGAAGCAGCAGCCATGGCAAAACGGCGTGTTTCCAATTATGGGAAGTTTTATTTTGCAATCGATGTGAAGCGTGCCAGAAGCAGGGGAATCCGTCCACTTCCAATCCGGGTTCAGACGGCAAACGGGTTTGAGGTTCTGCACGAGGACCGAAAAGAAAAAGAGGTCACAGGTGGATCAGACAGCAAAATCGAGATCTTTGATTTTTCGGACTGTACGGAAAAGGCACAGGTCACAAAACTGACGCAGTGGGAGCGCAAACTTCTGGATCTGAGCCTTCGGAATATGCTGATCAATATGCGTGTCACAAAGAGTGTTGTGCCGGTTTTGTCCGCGGATATCGGAAGTCTTGAGGATGCACTGTTTGACGGGGAAGCGTTTCAGGTGATGCCGCGGCCGGCTGATGTAGGTGTGAATCCGGCAGCAGAAAGTCAGATCGAACTTCTCAACAAACTGGGAGAATTATCAGAATTTATTTCTTTTGAGAGCAAACATAAAAGACTGCATTCCATTTACGGCGAGAAAGATTTAAGCACTTCTCTGACGAAAATGTACCGTTCTGCAAAAGCATCTCTGGAAGAAAATGGAGCGAGCACGTTATATCTGGCACTTGGTATGCTTCGTTGGTTTGAACAGAAAAAGAACGCACAGGCAAGATACGCGCCGATCGTTCTGGTACCGATCGACATTGTGCGAAAGTCTGCGGGCAGAGGCTATGCGATGCAGATGCGGGATGAGGATTCACAGATCAACATTACGCTTCTGGAGTTTCTGAAGCAGAATTATGAGATCACGATTCCTGGCATGAATCCGCCGCCGCAGGATGAGCATGGAATGGATATGCCGAAGATTTTTGCAATGATTCGAAAAGCGGTGATGAGCATGGAAATGTGGGATGTGCTGGAAGTTGCCGTGATCGGAAACTTTTCTTTTTCGCAGTTTGTGATGTGGAATGATATTCATAACAACCGTGATTTCCTGGAGGGAAACAAGATCGTCCACAGTCTGATCGAAGGAGCTGTGGACTGGGACTGCACGATCCCGGAAGAAGTGGATCAGGAGGAGGCTTATTTACCGGTAACGGCAGATGCTTCTCAGCTGCATGCCATCAATATGGCTGCCGCAGGGGTGAGTTTTGTACTGCACGGACCGCCGGGAACCGGTAAATCGCAGACCATTACAGCATTGATTGCAAATGCACTGACAAAAGGAAAGACAGTTCTTTTTGTGGCAGAAAAAAGAGCTGCACTGGAAGTGGTACAGAAACGTCTGGCGGCACTTGGAATCGATGATTTCTGCCTGAAATTACATTCGAACAAAGCTACGAAAAAGGCAGTTTTAAATCAGCTGCGGCGTGGTCTTGAGATTGACATGGAAGGCACAAAAACAGATTATGAGCAGAGAATTGCGGACATCCATGCGATGCGTACCGAACTGGATGCTTACGCAAAAGCACTACATAAAAAAAGAAATTTCGGAAAGAGTCTGCGTCAGCTGATCGATCTTTACGAAAGTATTCCGGAAACAAAAGAACAGGTAAAATTTCCAGTATCGGATATCAAAAATATAACAGAAGGTGATCTGAGCAGTCAGAAAAATCATCTGGAACGTCTGATCTCAGCCGGAAGATCCATCGGTCATCCGTATCAGCATCCGCTTGCGGCAGTGAAAAAGGCACAGTACAGTCAGCATCTGAAAACGGAACTGGAGCCGGCGATGCAAAACTATCTGTCTGTACTTGATAACATCCAGGCTCAGATGGCGGATTTTGCCGCCTCTGCCGGAATCAAAAAACCGGTCACAAAGGCAGAATGGAATCAGGTATCCGAATTGATCCGGTGTATGGAAAGTACGGAAAAAATGCCTGCCTTTTTGAGGACAACAGATTCTGTTGAACGTGAATTTTCCGTTCCGGAAGAATATCTGGAAAAACAGGAGAAATTTGAACAGAAAAAGGCAGAAATGCTTTCAAAATGGAACGAAAATTTCTTAAGTCAGGACATGAGTTCTTATCATGCGAAGTACGAAGAAGCAAACAAAAAGGTATTTTTCTTAAAAGGAAAAGCACAGGCGGCACTTGTGGCAGAAATGCAGCTGTTTGCCGCATTTCCGGTGGAGGTCGAGCAGATTCCGCTGTATCTGACGGAGATCACTGCTTATCAGCAGGAAGAGCAGAAAATGGAAGCGGCAGAAGCAGAACTGTCTTATGACTGGAAACAGATCTTGAAAGAACATCTGACAAATGAAGAATTGCAGTCTTATAAAGCACAGATCCAAAATCAGAGAAAGAGTATGGCACGTTTTGCCGGAGTACTTCAGGAAATCGAGGCGAGGGGCATTTTAAGTACACTTGTCCGAAAGGGAAAAGCACTCTTTTCTATCTGGAATAGCATGGATGCTGCAGAGCGAAAGGTTGCAGAGCTGCTGGAACTGGAATTTTGCGATGAGAAAGCAGACTGGATTGAGAACAGAAAGGCACTTTGTGGCTGTATTCTGGAAAATGCAGCCGCATTAAAAGAATGGATTGTTTATCAGCAGAATGTAGATTTGTGTCGGAAAAACGGGCTTGCTCCGATCTGTGATGCCTATGAAAAAGGCCTTCCGCATGAAGTGGTATTGAATGTATATCTGCGTTCCATTTACCGGACGATCATTCTTGGCGTGATCGAATCCGAACCGGTGCTGAACGGATTTACCGGAACCGGTTTTCAGGTTCAGATCGGGCAGTTTAAAAAGCTGGATCAGGAATGTATGCAGCTGACGAAAGAAGAAATGTTTTACCGGCTGTCATCGCAGCTTCCGTCTGTCAGTGATTCGGTGGAAGTCAGCAGAGAACTGAATTATTTAAGAAGGGCGATCAGCAGCAACGGCAGAGGTATTTCCATCCGTCTACTGTTTGAACAGATCCCGCATATTTTGCAGAGACTCTGTCCGTGTATGCTGATGAGTCCGATTTCGGCGGCTCAGTATTTAAAGGCAGAAAATGATCTGTTTGATATTGTGGTATTTGACGAAGCATCGCAGCTTCCGACCTGTAAAGCAGTCGGTACCCTTGCAAGAGGCAAAAATGCAGTGATTGTAGGGGATCCGAATCAGATGCCTCCGACCAGCTTTTTTGCGGGAAATTCGGTGGATGAGGACAATCTGGATATCGAAGATCTGGACAGTATTCTCGATGATTGTCTGGCACTTGGCATGCCGTCCGCACATCTGCACTGGCATTACCGAAGCCGCCATGAGAGCCTGATCGCTTTTTGTAACCGGGAATTTTATGAAAATTCTATGCTTACGTTCCCATCGGTAAATGACCGGCAAAGACGCGTCAGCATGGTAAAAGTGGAAGGCTTTTTTGATCGCGGCAAGAGCCGTGTGAACGAAGGAGAAGCACAGGCGATCGTTGCGGAGATCAAGAAAAGATATGCCGATCCAGAGCAGAAAAAGCAGACGATCGGTGTGGTTACGTTTAACGTTAATCAGCAGACTCTGATCGAGGATCTGCTCCAGGAAGAATATCAGAAAGATTTAAATTTTGATAAATGGGCAAATATGGAAGAAGAGCCGCTGTTTGTCAAAAATCTGGAGAATGTCCAGGGAGATGAGCGTGATGTGATCCTGTTTTCCGTGGCATTCGGACCGGATGCGGAAGGAAAGCTGTCCATGAATTTCGGACCGCTGAATCGGGATGGAGGCTGGAAACGACTGAATGTTGCGGTGTCCCGTGCCCGGTGTGAAATGGTGGTGTTTTCTGTTATGACAGCCGATCAGATCAATTTGAGACGAACAAAAGCAAAAGGCGTAGAATCTCTGAAATATTTCATGGAATTTGCTCAGAATGGAAAATTGCGGGGAGACTACAGACAGAATGAAGCAGTCAAAAATCAGGGGATCAAAGCAAAAATCTGCCGGGCACTTGCAAATGCTGGATACGAGTATCAGTTAAATGTCGGCCATTCAAAATTCAAAGTGGATATCGCAGTGATCAATCCGGATCATCCGGAAGAATATCTGCTCGGAATTATGACGGACGGAGATTCTTACTGTCAGTCGACAAATACGAAAGACCGTGAGGTGGCACAGTTTGAAGTGCTGAAAGGACTTGGATGGAAACTGTATCGCATCTGGACGATGGACTGGTGGGATGATCCGCAAAAGGAGATTACAAAACTTCTCGGAGTGCTTAAAATGAGAAAGAAGGAAGAACAGTAACAGAAAGGAAGCAAAATGGGAAAAGAAAAGGAAAACAGAAATGGAAAAACAAAAGGAAATGCGATCGCTTTAATGCCGATCGGCGTATTTCTTGTGCTGTATCTCGGACTTGGTATTTTATTTGAATACGTGATGAAAATTCCGATGGGATTTTACAATGTGCCGATCGTGGTTGCTTTTCTGGCAGCGATCCTGGTTGCCTGTCTGCAGAACCGGGCGGTAAATTTTGAACAGAAACTGGAGATCATGTCTGGCGGCGTGGGTGATAAAAACATCATCACGATGCTACTGATCTTTCTGGCGGCGGGTTCGTTTGTCGGAGTTGTAGGCAGGGGAAGTGCAGAGAGTGTGGCGTATTGTATGCTCTCCCTGATCCCGGCGAGATATGCAGTGGCGGTATTGTTTGTGGTGGCCTGTTTTGTCTCCGTGGCGATGGGAACATCGGTCGGAACGATCACGCTTCTGGTGCCGATCGCATCGGCTGTTTCCGCTGCGTCCGGATTTGAACTTGCATTCTGTGTGGCATCTGTTATGGGCGGAGCAATGTTCGGCGATAATCTTTCCTTTATTTCGGATACGACGATTGCCGCCTGCAACGGGCAGGGCTGTGAGATGAAAGACAAGTTCCGGGAGAATTTCTGGATTGCATTTCCGGCAGCAGCCGCAACGCTGATTTTAATCCTGATTCTGTCCTTTCAGACAGAAGTGCAGGGGCAGGTCAGCCAGTCTTATCATCTGGTGCAGGTGATCCCGTATGTGCTGGTGCTGATCGGAGGCATTATCGGCATTAATGTCTTTGTGGTGCTTCTGATCGGGATTGTTTCCGGGGCGTTTATCATGCTGGCCGGAGGGCATATCGCACCGGTCGATCTTCTTGCAAACATGGGGAATGGCGTTTCCGGAATGTTTGAAACCTGCATGGTTGCGATTCTGGTTGCGGCAATGTGTGCCCTGATCCGTGAATATGGCGGATTTAATGCTCTGCTTGCCTGGATCCACCGGATTTTCCGCGGCAAACGTGGCGGTCAGCTTGGCATGGGACTGTTGGTCGGTGCGATGGATATTGCTACGGCAAACAATACAGTGGCGATCGTCATGGCAAATCCGATCGCAAAAGAAATGGCACAGGAGTACGGCATCACGCCGAGAAAAGCAGCCTCGATCCTGGATACCTTTTCCTGTATTTTCCAGGGCATCATCCCATACGGTGCCCAGATGCTGGTGGCGATTTCTGCCGTAAATGAACTTGGCGGAGAACTTTCGGCATTCCAGATCATGCCAAGACTCTTCTATCCGATGCTGCTGCTTGTCAGTTCCGTGCTTGCAATTTTATGGAACAGAAAAGAAAAGTAAAGATCTGCTTGTGATGTAAATTGTCTTATGATACGATACCTGTAGTTAAATGAAAGTATGCCGAAGATATAAATTTTGAACGTCCGCTTTACATGGACGAAATAAATCGGATAAAAGAGGACAGCAGACATTATGAGAATAAATGAGACTTTGAAAAAGCCGATGTTGGAGGCGAAATACCTGAATGTAGACAATACAGACAGATATCGCCCGATCATCCGGCTTTTTTATTTAAATTATGAAAAGCTGAAATACTGGATCTACCAGGAAGAAGTTTATGAGGAATTAAAAGAAGATCCGTATTTTCAGGAGTATACACCGGAACAGTGTCAGCAGGATCTTACGGCACTGACTGCCTGGGGGAATCTGATCACCACGCAGGATACCAGGAGAGTGACCACGATTGAAGAATTTAAAAATAAAAAATTTCGCTATCAGCTGTCAAAAGCGACAGTAGAAATCGAGCGAATGGTGATCCGGGTAGAAAATCTGTTTATCGAAAGTTCTTCCCTGGAGCCGACACTTCTGGAGCGGATCCGCATGAATCTGGAAAAAATCCCGCAAATGCAGAACGAAGAACCGGAAAAAATCTACAGCTGGTGGAATGATCTGGGCAGCGATTTCATCCGTCTCAATCAGAATTATCAGGATTATATGCGTGAGCTGAACAGTGTGAAAGCGGAGCAGATGATGAAAACGCAGGAATTTCTGATCTTCAAGGACCGGCTGATCGAATATCTGCGAAGTTTCGTAAAAAGCCTGCAGATCAATGCGTCGGCGATTGAGCAGTACCTGAAGAATACAGAAGAACATCAGATAACTGCTATACTGGAGAAAGAAGCAGAATATGAAGTCTCGATTCCTCAGATTGATGTAGAGCTGACAAAAGAAATGATCCTTGATAAAGTCACCGGACGCTGGCAGAGCCTGAAAGAGTGGTTCATGGCGACGGAGGATCAGCAGTCGGAAGTGGTGCGTGTGTTTGATACGACAAACGAAATCATAAGAAAAATCACAAGATATGCAGCAAGAATCAGCGAACTGAGCAACAGCGGTTCCAATCGAAGAGAAGAATACCATAAACTGGCAGTGATGTTCTCAAAATGCGAGGATATCTATGAGGCACACAGGCTGGCGGCTTCTGTTTTCGGGATCGAAAAACCGCTGCATTTAAAGGGGCTTTCCGGGCGAAAGACGGAGAGCATCAACAGCGGTGTTTTTGAAGAAGATCCGCATGTGGTAACAGTGCTTCCACGTGTACGGACCTACAAGGAAAAGGCAAAACGAAGCGGCATTGCAGACCGCAGCAAAGAAAAAGAGGCAGTGCGTCTGGAGACGATCCGCAGGCTGGAGGAAGAACAGAAACTGCTTCGCAGCTATATTAAAGATGGAAAAATTTCGTTTGCAGAACTGCCGGAGATTGAGCCGCATGTAAGAGATGTTTTTCTGCTGTGGCTGTCAAAAGCACTGGAGAATAAGCATTTTCGCGGGAAAACAGAGAGCGGCGAAATTTATTATATCGAAAATGCAGATACGAAAGAAACCTGTATGCTGCATGCAAAAGATGGGATTTTACAGATGCCGGCGTACACAATCCGGTTTGAGGAGAAAAAATGAATGCGTTAGAAATATTACTGGGGAGAAGATGGATTTTAAAAAGCAGAGACAGGGAATTGTATTATCGGATGAAAGATGAAGCACCGGCCATTAAGAAATTTCTGACGGAGAAGCTGGGGTATCAGATGATCGTTAATCCATATCTGATAAAAATAGAGAAAATGCCGGCAAAGCCGGAGAACTGGATGGGGATTCTGGAATTTAACGACAAGATAGAGTATGTATTTTTCTGTATGATCCTGATGTTCCTAGAAGAAAAAGAAGCGATGGAACAGTTTGTATTATCAGAACTGACGGAATACATACAAGGGCAGTATCAGGAAGAGCAGATTGACTGGACGGTCTACCAGTACCGCAGACACCTGATCAAAGTGCTGAAATATTGTGTGAACAGCGGCATTCTTGATGTGGATGACGGAAGTGAAGAGAATTTTGCGAAAGACGGGAGCAATGAAGTGCTCTATGAAAATACCGGGGCGTCCCGCTACTTTATGCGGAATTTTACGCAGGATATCATGGGATATACAAAGCCGGAGGATTTTCAGAAAGAAGAGTGGATCGATGTCGATGAAGACCGCGGAATTGTGCGAAGACAGCGAGTTTACCGCCAGCTTCTGATGACGATGGGGATGTATAAAAATGAGCAGAATGAAGAAGATTTCGCCTATATCCGCAATCAGAGGAATCTGGTACAGAGTGATTTTGAAGAATATCTGGACTGTGAACTGCACGTGCACCGCACGAGTGCATTTCTCATTCTTTCACAGGACTGCCGCATGGGGCGGTGTTTTCCGGAAGAAAACACGATATCGGATGTGATCCTGCTTGTGAATGGCATGATCTGTGAAAAGATAGAAGAAGGAGAGATCGTGCCTGCGGCAGATGAACGTATCTTTATCCCAAGAGAGATGTTTACAGGCATCCTGGAGTCATGCAAAGAGCTTTATGGAAGGGGATTTATCAAAACATACCGTGAGATGACAACAGGAGAATTTTGTGAAAATGTAAAGAATTATATGCTGGAACTGGGACTGATCCGGGAAGAGAAAGACATCTGGCTCAGTCCGGCAATCGGAAAAGTGATCGGAAAGTATCCGGAAGAATTTATGAAAAATGGAGGCAGTGATGAACAGTAAATGGCAGATATACAGGGTAGGACTGATTGATTTCTGGTACTACGACGAAGAAGAGTTTTACTTTCTGGATGGCAGGATGCTGCTTCGCGGAGCCAATGGTTCCGGAAAATCTGTAACGATGCAGAGTTTTATCCCGCTGCTCCTGGATGGAAATATGCGTCCGGAGCGTCTGGATCCATTTGGGTCAAAAGCAAGAAAAATGGAAAATTATCTTCTCGAAGAAGGGGATGGACGGGATGAGCGGACCGGATACCTTTATATGGAACTCAAACGCAAAGAGAGCGATGAATTTCTGACACTTGGCATCGGTATGCGTGCCCGGAAAAATAAAAAAATGGACTCCTGGTATTTCTGCGTTACAGACGGCAGACGCATCGGCAAAGATCTTTATCTCTATAAAGAAGAAAAAAGCAAGATCACCTGCACCATGCGTGAACTGAAAAACCGCATCGGAGAAGGCGGAAAAGTGATGGAAACACAGAGCGAGTATGCACAGTGTGTCAACAGACTGCTGTTTGGTTTTGAGACACAGGAAGAATACAGGGAACTGCTGAACCTTCTGATCCAGCTGCGAACGCCGAAACTGTCAAAGGATTTCAAGCCTACCGTGATCAATGATATCCTGAGCAGTTCGCTTCAGACCTTATCCGAAGATGATCTTCGTCCGATGTCGGAAGCGATCGAAAATATGGATGGCATGAAAACAAATCTGGATACCTTAAAAGAAAGTATTTCTGCAGCGAAACAGATTGAAAAAGTGTACGATCAGTATAATGAGATCGTACTGTATGACAAAGCACTTCTCTATACAAAAGCCATAAAAGAGTGCCGCCAGGCGGAAGAAAAAACAGTTCAGACTGAAAAAGCAATCCTGGAAAATACAGCATCTTATCAGGCAGAAAAAGAACATTATGAAGAACTTGCAGGAGAAGAAAAACTGCTTCAGGAAGAGAAGGACTCCCTGGCAGATAATGATGCAGCCAAATTAAAAGACCGCGAGATTAAAATAAGCCAGGAGATCAGAGAGTTACAGAAAATTGTTGCCGATAAAAAACAGCAGGAGCAGACGAAAAACGAAAAGCGGATCGATACAGAAGAAATCCTGAAAAAACAGGAAGAAAAGAAAGAAGAAAAATGGTCTGAAATCGAAGAATATCTGGCGGAAATGGAATCCGATATGGATGGCGTTCCATTTGATGATTTTTCTTTTATGAAGGAAGAGCTTTGCGAAAAGAAAGAAGAGGAATATTCTTTTGATGCACATCGGAAACTGCTGAAAGATTACACGAAAAAAGTAGAGCAGGGAAAGCAGTTGCTTCTGGAAGAAAAAGCGGTGCAGGAGCGTTACAGCACGTTCCTTCAGGATTTGGATCAGTATCAGGATGAGAGAAACAAAGCAGAGAGAGAACTTTTACAGTACGAAAATCAGCTTCATGAGATCCGTCAGGAACTGATCGAGCAGATTTATAAATGGAATCAGCAAAATGAAGAACTGCATCCGGAGGCGAAAGTTCTGCAGGAGATGGCAAGGCAGATTGAAAACTATCAGTCGGACAGTGACTACTGGGCGATTCGAAATTTAAGCAAAAAAGCGTATGATCAGAAAAACGAGGCTTTATCAGCAGAGAAAACCCAGAGAAGCTGGCAACTTTCAGAACTTAAAAAAGAATACGATGCGATCAGCACGGAACTGAGACAGTGGCAAAACCAGAAAGAACCGGAGCCGGAAAGGGATGCGGCAGTTCTTGAAAACAGAAAACGTCTGGATGAAAGGAACATCCCATATCTGCCGTTTTATAAGATGGTTGATTTTGATCAGAAGCTTGGGAAAGAAAAAGCAGCCAGACTGGAAGAAGCACTTCTGCACATGGGAATCCTGGATGCACTGATCATTGCACCGCAGTACCGGGAGCAGGTTCTTCAGAGCGAAGAAGGATGCTGCGACCGCTATTTATTTACGGATGCAGAGTATGTCAGGAACAACCTTATGGACTGGCTGGATATCGACAATCCGGATCATGATATGTTCTTATATCAGAATGTATCGGGTGTTTTGTCAGCAATCACATCAGGAAGATCCGATCAGGCATCGACCTGGATTGATGAGGACGGAAATTATAAGATCGGAGTTCTCGAAGGCACAGTAACAAAACAGTACACACCTTGTTTTATCGGTTCTACAGCAAGAGAACAGTATCGCCTGGATAAGATCGCAGAGCTGCAGCAGCTCCTGGACGAGAAGCAAAAAGAAATCGAAACAGAAGAACAGGAAATCGAAAAAATCCAGAGTCGTCTGAAAAAACTGTCGGAAGAATGGAACACTTTCCCAAAAGACCATGACCTGAAGATTGCCGCAAAAGAGTGTGAAAAGCAGGAAGAAAAATTAAAGGATCTGAATGAAAAGATACAGCAGCAGAAATAGCGTGTCGAGACAGAGCGAAAGAAGCTGGATGAAGTACGCCTGCGGGTGCAGGAAGCCTGCCAGAAATGTTACTTGAAAGCGAGACTGGATCTGTTTGAAGAAGTTCAGGAAGCACTGAAAGAATATACGGAGTGCCTGAACCAGCTGCAGATCTGCCATAAAGACTATATCAATACGCTGCACTACATAAGAAGCCAGGAATTTTATCTGGAAGATATCGAGAAGGATCTGGATGATATCCGGTACGAACTTGGCAGAAATCTCACACAGCAAAAACAAAAAGAAGCAGAACTTCTGGCAGTACAGGAACAGTTAAAGCTTACCGACTACGAAAAAATTAAGAGCAGGCTGGATTATTGCATGGAACGTTTAAGTGTGATTCCGCAGGAAAAAGAAGCTTCCGCAAGAAAAAGAGGTGAGCTGGAGAGCGGGAGAAAAATTCTGGAAGAAAAACAGAGAGAAAATCAGAAGATCACCGAAAAACTGCAGGACAAAAAAATCTGGCTGAAAAAAGTATTTGAACAGGAATATCAGCTTGGCTATGTGATGGAGCTTTCGGCAACAGAAAAAGTGACAGAAAAAGAAGCGGCAAAAGTATGCAGCCAGCTTGCCGGAAAATTCGGAAACGACAGGCAGAGTGACCTTCTTGGAAAGCTTCAGGCAGAGTATCATAAAAACAGAGGTTATCTGCTGGAATATCAGATGACATTAAAGACACTGTTCCAGGATCTGGATGAACAGACTTCCTTCCTGGAGATGAGTATGAAACGTATCGATGTTTCTGCAAAGTACCATGGAACCGTTGTGAAATTTAAAGAACTGCTCTCTATTCTGGAAGAAAATGAAAGAGTACAGAGTCAGCTGCTCAACGATAAAGATAAAGAACTTTTTGAAGATATCCTTGCCAATACGATCAGCAAAAAGATCCGTGCCAGAATCCAGGCGAGCAAACGCTGGGTGGAAAAAATGAACGATCTGATGGAGTCTATGAAAACTTCCAGCGGTTTGAAACTGAGCCTTCGCTGGAAAAACAAGCGGGCAGACAAAGAAGAACAGATGGATACAAAAACACTGGTGGATCTGCTTCAGAAAGATGCCGAGATCATGCGTCCGGAAGAAGTCGAACAGTTATCCAGACATTTCCGCTCCAAGATTGCCGAGGCAAGAAAGGAAGCCGATGAGACAGCGAATATGCAGTCCTTCCATGCAATCATGCGGGAAGTTCTGGATTACCGCAAGTGGTTTGAATTCCAGCTGGAATGCCAGAAGACCGGCGAGAAAAAGCGGGAACTGACAGACCGTGTATTCTTCACGTTCAGCGGCGGTGAAAAAGCAATGGCGATGTATGTGCCGTTGTTTTCAGCCGTTGTCGCAAAATATGCAGGTGCAAGAGGGGATGCCCCAAGGCTGATCTCCCTGGATGAGGCATTTGCCGGGGTGGATGAGATGAACATCTGTGATATGTTCCGCCTTATGGTAGAATTTGATTTTAATTTTATGATCAATTCTCAGATCCTGTGGGGAGACTACGAGACGGTTCCGGCACTTGCCATTTATCAGCTGGTACGTCCGGAAAATGCAAAATTTGTGACTGTCATCCGTTATACATGGAATGGAACGGTCAGGCAGATGACAACGAAAAAAGATGTGAATCAGACAGAGTAAGTTTCGGAAGGAGTATGGTAGAGTATGCCACGTACCAGGAGGCGATGGTGGAGGAGTATGAATAAAGGAAAGAAGGGAATGACATTTAATTCCACGTGGATTACAGACAGGTATTATGATATGATAAAATAAAATCGACAAATGAAAAGTACTTAAGAAAAGGGGAAATTTATTATGGGTTGGGAAGAAATATTAGACGCAGAAGGTGCAGATATGGCAGATGCCTACAATGATAGTCTCCCGGAAGAAACTTAGAAAGAACATACCTTTTGGACAGATGGATATTTTGCCTGTAGTGTAGGAAATGTATCGGAAGAAATGCTGAAGAGATATATAGGAAATCAAGGTTGAGAAAGAAGGTGACAGTGGATGTTAAAGGCATATAAATATAGAATATATCCAAATAATGAGCAGAAAATACAGATTGCAAAAACATTTGGCTGTTGCCGTTTTGTAT